>TARA_R100001244_G_scaffold259_3_pt1 | contig 12483 bp, 11 predicted proteins | sample TARA_R100001244 | Tara Oceans TARA_R100001244 (sample SAMEA2621564) | marine metagenome | biome: marine biome (ENVO:00000447); feature: mesopelagic zone (ENVO:00000213); material: "saline water (ENVO:00002010), including plankton (ENVO:xxxxxxxx)" | depth 790 m
GCATAACCGCTGAAACCCACTTCAACCCCCGATACTCTCCAGAGAGAGGAAGCAAGTGAGCTGCATAACCATTGAAACCTACTTCAGCCACTGCAACCCCTGGCGCTCTTCAGAAAGAGGAGACAAACGAGCTGCATAGCCACTAAAACCTACTTTAGCCACTGCAATCCCTGGCACTCCCTAGAGGGGGAGCTGGATAGCGGTGTTTTCGGGTCGCGCTAAATCAGTTAAAAATTGGCTGACGAAATGCAAGTTGAGCATCGCAGTGCTTGCCTCCCCTCTCCCTCCGGGAGAGGGGCCGGGGGTGAGGGACGCGCAGGCCACTAATCACCCCGAAAAAGCGCCACACGCTCATGCGCCACCCGATAAATCTCCTCCAGCACAGGCACCGCTTGCCTGAGTACCTGATCATTCCAAAAGCGCAGCACCATAACCCCTTGCGCCTCAAGGCTCAATGTCCGCTGAGCGTCGGCTTCTTCACAATGCTGCGAGCCGTCCAGCTCAATCACCAACCTTGCCGCATCACTATAGAAATCAACAATATAAGGTGGCATAGGGTGCTGCCTGCGAAATTTTATGCCCGCCAATCGCCCTGCACGCAGGTAATACCAAAGGCACGCCTCGGCATCCGTTGCCTCGCCACGCAACTCACGGGCCCGCTGTTTGTGCCACGGCGGCAGTGGCGTATGTCGAGACGGCATCCTTGCCCTCCTTGATACAGGCTACTTACGCTGCCCTCACCCCCTAAGGGAAAGGCGCTAGAAGCGCTTGGCCAGGAGTTAGAGAAAACAGTTGTTAGAGAACCGCCTTCGGATAGGAACCTAGCACCTTGAGCGCCACAGCTTCCTGATTGATCTTCTCCAGCACATCCTTGATCAGCGGGTCGCGGTGGTGGCCAACGAAGTCGATAAAGAACACGTAGGTCCACTTGCCGCTGCGCGACGGGCGGGTTTCGATGCGGGTCAGGTCGATGCCGTTGTTGTGGAACGGCACCAGCAGCTCATGCAGCGCGCCCGGCTTGTTGCGCATGGAAACGATGACCGAGGTCTTGTCGTCGCCGGTTGGCGGCACTTCCTGGCTACCGATGATCAGGAAGCGCGTGGAATTGTCCGGGCGGTCTTCGATTTTTTCCGCCAGCTTGGTCAGGCCATACAGGCCAGCCGCCATGTCGCCGGCAATTGCCGCACTGTTCCACTCGCTTTTCACCCGCTTGGCCGCATCGGCGTTGCTCGACACCGCTACCCGCTCGACATTCGGGTAGTGGGCGTCCAGCCACTTGCGACACTGCGCCAGCGACTGGGCGTGGGAATAGATGCGGGTGATTTTGTCGGTCTTGGTGGTTTCACCGACCAGCAGGTGATGGTGGATGCGCAGCTCGACCTCGCCGCAGATCACCATGTCGTGTTCGAGGAAGCTATCCAGGGTGTGGTTGACAGCACCCTCGGTGGAGTTCTCCACCGGCACCACGCCGAAATTCACCGCGCCGGCGGCGACTTCACGGAATACTTCGTCGATCGCCGCCATCGGCTGGCTGATCACCGCGTGGCCGAAATGCTTCATCGCCGCGGCCTGGGTAAAGGTTCCCTCAGGGCCGAGATAGGCGACCTTGAGCGGATTTTCCAGGGCCAGGCAGGACGACATGATTTCACGGAACAGCCGCGCCATCTCCTCGTTACCCAGCGGCCCCTGGTTGCGCTCCATGACACGCTTGAGCACCTGAGCCTCACGCTCGGGGCGGTAGAACACCGGTTTCTCGCCTGCCGGCAAAGCCTTCATCTTGACCCTGGCGACTTCTTCGGCGCAGCGCGCGCGGTCGCTGATCAGCTCGAGGATTTTCTCGTCGAGGCTGTCGATACGCACACGCAGGGCTTGCAGTTCTTGCTCGGAGATTACATCCGCCATCAGCCGTGCTCCTTCTCGAACTCGGCCATATAGGCCACCAGCGCCTCAACGGCGTCCAGACCCACAGCGTTATAGATCGAGGCGCGCATGCCGCCGACCGAACGGTGGCCCTTGAGGTTGAGCAGGCCGCGGGCGTCGGCACCGGCAAGGAACGGCTTGTCCAGTTTCTCGTCGGCCAGACGGAACGGCACGTTCATCCAGGAGCGCGCATTAATCGCGATCGGGTTGCTGTACAGCTCGCTCTTGTCGATAGCCCCATACAGCAGCTCTTTCTTCGCGCGGTTGCGCTGCTCCATCGCCGCGATGCCGCCCTGCTCTTTCAGCCACTCGAACACCAGGCCCGAGAGGTACCATGAGAAAGTCGCTGGGGTGTTGTACATCGAACCGTTGTCGGCCGCGATCTTGTAGTTGAGCATGGTCGGGCAGACGCTGCGGGCGCGGCCGAGCAGGTCTTCACGGACGATGGTCACCACCAGGCCGCTGGGGCCGATGTTCTTCTGCGCACCGGCGTAGATCAGGCCGAACTTCGACACATCGATCGGGCGCGAAAGAATGTCGGAAGACATATCCACGACCAGCGGCACATCACCGACCTCGGGGGTCCAGTCGAATTGCAGGCCGCCGATAGTTTCGTTGCTAGCGTAGTGCAGGTAAGCGGCGTCTTTCGACAACTGCCACTCGTTCTGCCCCGGAATGGCGAAGTAGTCGTAGGGCTTGGCGCTGGCGGCGACGTTGATGTTGCCGTAGCGACGCGCCTCTTCAATGCTTTTCTTCGACCAGATACCGGTGTCGATGTAATCGGCCACGCCATCTTCGGGCAGCAGGTTCAGCGGGATCTCGGCAAACTGCTGGCTGGCGCCACCTTGCAGGAACAGCACCTTGTAGTCGGAAGGGATGCTGAGCAAATCACGCAGATCCTGCTCGGCCTTGGCGGCGATAGCCATGTACTCGTCGCTGCGGTGGCTCATCTCCATCACCGACAGGCCTTTACCCTGCCAATCGAGGAGCTCCGCCTGGGCGCGTTGCAGAACAGCTTCAGGAAGCGCGGCTGGGCCGGCGCAGAAGTTAAAGGCTCGCTTGCTCACGTCTGTCTCTCTCAAAATCAATGCCTACAGGCCCTGATAACCAAGCCCCATAATCCCTTCACTTGCGCCTTGGTGATCCACCGCTGGTGGACAAGCCTTCGGCATGTCCACCCTACGAACAGCCGCCAAATCCTACGCCGTCAGGAGCGAGCGCACTCGCCCCGACAGATCACTCTTCGCTGATCGGGCTACCGTCGACTGCGGCCTCGGGCGCATCGCCTGCATCCTCGACTGCGACCTCGACACCCTCTTCGCCTTCCAGCAACTCTTCGTCGTCTTCGGCAGACGGCTCCTGCACCCGCTCCAGGCCCACCAGGGTTTCATCCTTGGCCAGCTTGATCAGGGTCACGCCCTGGGTATTACGCCCCAGGCTGGAGACTTCGCCGACGCGGGTGCGAACCAAGGTGCCCTGGTCGGAAATCAACATGATCTCCTCACCTTCGAGCACCTGCACCGCGCCAACCAGCTTGCCGTTACGCTCATTGCTGACCATGGCAATCACGCCCTGACCACCACGGCCGCGACGCGGGAACTCGGCCATGGCGGTGCGTTTGCCATAACCGCGCTCGGAGGCGGTGAGAATCTGCGCATCGGACTCAGGAATCAGCATGGAAATGATCCGCTGACCTTCCAGCAGGCGCATGCCGCGCACGCCGCGGGCGGTACGGCCCATGGTGCGGACCTTGCTTTCCTTGAAGCGGATGACCTTGCCGCCATCGGAGAACATCATCACTTCGCGCGCACCGTCAGTCACGGCCGCAGCGATCAGGGTGTCGTCCTCGTCCAGCTTCAGGGCAATCAGACCGGAGCTGCGCGGCCGACTGAACTGCACCAACGGAGTTTTCTTCACCGTACCTTTGGCCGTGGTCATAAAGATGTAGGCACCGGTCGGCTCATCCGGGGTCTCGTCGTCGGCGCCATCGCCTTCGGCCAGGTCTTCGATTTCTTCAGACTCAACCACCACGCCTTCGATATCGTCCTGCTCGTCGCCTTCCGGCGCTTGCTGACGCAAGGCTTCCAGATCGATCTGCAGCATGGCGGTGATACGCTCGCCTTCATCCAGCGGCAGCAGGTTGACCAGCGGACGACCGCGGGCCGCGCGCGAGGCTTCCGGAATTTCGTAGGTCTTCAGCCAGTACACCTTGCCCTTGCTGGAGAACAGCAGCAGCGTGGCGTGGCTGTTGGCGACCAGCAGGTGCTCGATGTAGTCCTCATCCTTGACCCCGGTGGCCGATTTGCCCTTGCCGCCGCGACGCTGCGCCTGGTAGGCGTGCAACGGCTGCGATTTGGCATAACCACCGTGGGAGATGGTGACGACGCGCTCCTCCTCGGTAATCAGGTCGGCCAGGGTCAGGTCCAGGCGGGTATCGAGAATCTCGGTGCGGCGAGCATCGCCGAACTCGGCCTTGACGCCTTCCAGCTCTTCGCGGATGACCTCCATCAGACGCACGGCGCTGGTCAGAATATGGATCAGCTCGCCGATCTGGGTAAGGATTTCCTTGTACTCGGCCAGCAGCTTCTCGTGCTCCAGACCGGTCAACCGGTGCAGGCGCAGCTCGAGGATGGCTTGCGCCTGCTCCGGCGACAGGTAGTACTTGCCATCGCGCAGACCGTACTGCGGCGGCAAGTCTTCCGGGCGGCAGGCGTCGGCGCCGGCACGCTCGACCATCGCTTCCACGGCGCTCGATTCCCACGGCGTGGAGATCAGCGCTTCCTTGGCTTCGGCCGGCGTCGGCGAGGCCTTGATCAGGGCGATCACCGGATCGATGTTGGACAGCGCAACCGCCTGGCCTTCAAGGATATGACCACGCTCGCGGGCCTTGCGCAGTTCGAACACGGTGCGCCGGGTGACCACTTCGCGGCGGTGCAGGATAAAGGCTTCGAGCATGTCCTTGAGATTCAGGACTTTCGGCTGGCCGTCGATCAGCGCCACCACGTTGATGCCGAACACGCTCTGCATCTGGGTCTGCGCGTAGAGGTTATTGAGCACCACTTCCGGCACTTCACCACGCCGCAGCTCGATGACGATACGCATGCCATCCTTGTCGGACTCGTCGCGCAGCTCGGTGATGCCTTCGAGTTTCTTCTCTTTAACCAGCTCGGCGATCTTCTCGATCAGGCGCGCCTTGTTCAGCTGATACGGCAGCTCGCTGACGATGATCTGCTGACGACCGCCAACCTTGTCGATGTCTTCGATGATTGCCCGGGCACGCATGTGGATGCGCCCACGACCGGTGCGATACGCCTCGATGATGCCGGCGTGACCGTTGATGATCGCCGCTGTCGGGAAATCCGGGCCGGGGATGTACTGCATCAGCTCATCGACCGTCAGCTCGGCGTTGTCGATCAACGCCAGGCAGCCATTGATCACTTCGGTGAGGTTGTGCGGCGGAATGTTGGTGGCCATGCCCACGGCGATACCACTGGAACCGTTGACCAGCAGGTTGGGGATCTTGGTCGGCATGACCGCCGGGATCATCTCGGTGCCGTCGTAGTTCGGCACCCAGTCCACGGTTTCTTTGTGCAGGTCGGCCAGCAGCTCGTGGGCCAGCTTGGTCATGCGCACTTCGGTGTAACGCATGGCGGCCGCGTTATCGCCGTCCACCGAGCCGAAGTTGCCTTGACCGTCAACCAGCAGGTAACGCAGGGAGAATGGCTGGGCCATCCGCACGATGGTGTCGTACACCGCAGTATCACCGTGCGGGTGGTACTTACCGATCACGTCACCGACCACACGGGCGGACTTCTTGTATGCCTTGTTCCAGTCGTTACCCAACTCACTCATGGCAAAGAGCACACGACGGTGCACGGGCTTCAAGCCGTCACGTGCATCCGGCAGCGCTCGCCCGACGATCACGCTCATCGCGTAATCGAGGTAGGACTGCTTGAGTTCGTCTTCAATATTGACCGGGAGGATTTCTTTGGCCAGTTCGCCCATGAGTAGCCTGGTTCCTTTTTCTGGTGAAACTCCGCGCCATTCGTCCTGAATGAAGCGAAGCGTGCCGTTGCGGCCTGAGTGGCCTGTGTGGCTAGTTCAGTTAGTCAATTTCGGCCCCTGCGGCCCGATACTGCGTTGCCGCTTCTCGCCATAGCTTGCTATGACTCGTCGCTGCGCCTTGCCTCAGAACCTCAGTTATCCGAACTTGAGTTACGCAACCAGCCGTACAGGCCACAGGCCAGCAGCGACTCACTACAAATCAATGAGTTATGCCATGTATCTGCGCAGTTGGGGCGACCGCAACCGGTGCCCCTGAAAACTGCCGGAGCTTACCACAATCACTGCCCCGCACCTATCCCCGACCAGCAGCCGCTCGGCTGTAGGCAAGGGCGTCAATGCAAGCGCTTGCGGCACATCAATTGGGTCATTTTCGCCGTGTCCGGACGCTCGACCACGCCCTTTTCGGTGACGATAAAGTCGATCAAGTCCGCCGGCGTCACGTCGAACACCGGGTTGACCGCTTCCACGCCGGCCGCCACTCGCTGGCCATTGAGCTCCAGCAACTCACGACCATCGCGCTCTTCGATCGGGATGTCGTCGCCACTTTCCAGGGCCATGTCGATGGTCGAACTGGGCGCCACCACCATGAAACGCACGCCGTGGTGCATGGCATTCACCGCCAACTGGTAAGTGCCGATCTTGTTGGCCACATCGCCATTGGCGGTGATGCGGTCCGCGCCGACGATGACCCAGGTGATACCACGGGTTTTCATCAGGTGCGCCGCCGCCGAGTCGGCATTCAGGCTCACCGGAATACCTTCGTTGGCCAGCTCCCAGGCGGTCAGGCGCGAGCCCTGCAACCAAGGGCGGGTTTCATCGGCGTAAACACGCTCGACCAGACCGTCCAGATAAGCGGCGCGAATGACCCCCAACGCCGTACCGAAGCCGCCGGTGGCCAGGGCGCCGGTATTGCAATGGGTTAACAGGTTTTGCAGATTGCCCTGGTGCTTGCGAATCAGATCGACGCCCAGCTGCGCCATGGTCAGATTGGCCTCGCGATCACTCTGATGGATGCCAATGGCCTCCGCCTCCAACGCCATGATCGGATTTTCATCCACCTTGAGGCGCTGCAAACGCTCACGCATGCGGTTGAGCGCCCAGAACAGATTGACCGCAGTCGGTCGCGAGTCGGCGAGCACCTGAAAATCCGCCTCCAGCGCCGCGCGCCAATCGCCGCCTTCAGCCATGCGCACGCGCACGCCGAGCACCACGCCATAGGCCGCGCTGATACCGATAGCCGGCGCGCCGCGCACCACCATTGCGCGAATGGCCTCGGCTACAGCCGCCGCCGAATGGTAGGCATGCCAGGTTTCCTCGAACGGCAGCACACGCTGATCGAGCAGATGCAGAGCGCCATCTCGCCATTCAATGGCCTTTACCTTCTCTGCCGCTAGCAATTGCTCGCGCATGACACACCTCGCACCCAGAAACGAAAAGCCGCGGATTATACGCACATGCGGCAGGCATCAAGCCTGGCAAAGCTTAGCCCGAATGAAATGCCCGCCGCCCGCAATGGCGTTTTCGGCTTCAAGCGCGCCACGTTCCCCTATAAACTCGCGCCTTTAAGCCCGCCGGAAGCCCCGCCATGCCCGAAGCCCCACTCGACCTCCTGCTGCTGCCCACCTGGCTGGTGCCAGTCGAGCCTGCCGGAGTGGTGCTGCACGAGCACGGCCTGGGCATCCGCGACGGACGCATTGCCCTGATCGCGCCACGCGCCGAAGCGCTCAAGCATGCCGCCCTGGAGGTCCGCGAGCTGCCCGACCACCTACTCACGCCCGGCCTGATCAACGCCCACGGCCATGCGGCCATGACATTATTTCGCGGCCTGGCCGACGATTTGCCGCTGATGACCTGGCTGGAGCAGCACATCTGGCCGGCCGAGGCCAAATGGGTCAACGAGCAGTTCGTTCAGGACGGCACCGAGCTAGCCATCGCCGAGCAACTCAAAGGCGGCATCACCTGCTTCTCGGACATGTACTTCTTCCCGGAAATAGCCAGCGAACGGGTGCACAAGAGCGGTATTCGCGCACAGATCACCATCCCCGTGCTGGACTTCCCGATCCCCGGTGCCCGCGATGCCGACGAAGCCCTGCGCAAAGGCCTGGCGCTGTTCGACGACCTCAAGCATCACCCACGTCTAACCGTCGCCTTCGGCCCGCATGCGCCCTACACGGTGAGCGACGACAAGCTGGAAAACATCCGCATACTCGCCGAGGAGCTGGATGCCGGCATTCATATGCATGTGCAGGAAACCGCCTTCGAAGTGCAGCAGAGCCTGGAACAACGCGGCGAACGCCCACTGGCCCGCCTGGCGCGCCTCGGCCTGCTCGGCCCGCGCTTCCAGGCGGTGCACATGACTCAAATCGACGACGAGGACCTGGCGCTGTTGGTCGCCAGTAACACCAGCGTGATTCACTGCCCGGAATCCAACCTCAAGCTGGCCAGCGGCTTCTGCCCGGTGGAAAGGCTCTGGCAGGCCGGGGTCAACGTCGCCATCGGCACCGACGGCGCGGCGAGCAACAACGACCTGGATCTGCTCGGCGAAACCCGCACCGCCGCCCTACTGGCCAAGGCCGTAGCCGGCTCCGCCACCGCCCTGGACGCCCACCGCGCGCTGCGCATGGCAACCCTCAATGGCGCCCGCGCGCTCGGCCTGGACGTACAGGTCGGCTCGCTGGAGCTGGGCAAAGCCGCCGACATCGTCGCCTTCGATTTATCCGGCCTGGCGCAGCAACCGGTCTACGATCCGGTGTCGCAATTGATCTACGCCAGCAACCGCTCCTGCGTCGAGCATGTCTGGGTAGGCGGCAAACACCTGCTCGACGCCGGCACACTGACCCGCCTGGACGAGCAGCGGATCGTTGCCAACGCCCGCGCCTGGGGGGCGAAAATCGCCCAGCGCTAATATCTAAACAGCCGCAGGCACTGCGACAAACTGACATACATTGGCGCGCCGAGAGGCGCCCACTCAACACGGTGAAACTGGCAACATGAGTGCTTCGCGCCTCTGGCCTCCCGTTTGCTGTTTTATCCAGGGAAAAATATGAGCAACGTCGATCACGCCGAAATCGCCAAATTCGAAGCCCTCGCCCATCGCTGGTGGGACCGCGAAAGCGAGTTCAAACCGCTGCACGACATCAACCCGTTGCGGGTCAACTGGATCGACGAGCGCGTCGGCCTGGCCGGCAAGAAGGTGCTCGATATCGGCTGCGGCGGCGGCATTCTCAGTGAAGCCATGGCCCAGCGCGGCGCCACGGTGACCGGCATCGACATGGGCGAGGCGCCACTGGCCGTGGCCCAGCTGCACCAACTGGAGTCCGGCGTCTCGGTGGAATACCGGCAGATCACCGCCGAAGCCATCGCCGCCGAAATGCCCGAGCAGTTCGACGTGGTCACCTGCCTGGAAATGCTTGAGCACGTACCGGACCCGGCGTCGGTGATCCGCGCCTGCCACGCCCTGGTCAAGCCGGGCGGCCAAGTGTTCCTCTCGACCATCAACCGCAACCCCAAGGCCTATATGTTCGCGGTGATCGGCGCCGAATACCTGCTGCGCCTGCTGCCGCGCGGCACCCACGACTTCAAGAAATTCATTCGCCCCTCGGAACTGGGCGCCTGGAGCCGTGCCGCCGGCCTGCAGGTCAAAGACATCATCGGCCTGACCTACAACCCGCTGACCAAGCGCTACAAACTGGAAGCGGATGTCGACGTCAACTACATGGTCCAGACCCTCAAGGAGGGCTAGGGCGTGCCAAAACAGACTCCAGCGCAGCGAGGGAAATAACCAATGACACGCCCAATGCGCTTGCGCGCAGTGCTTTTCGACATGGACGGTACGCTGCTCGACAGCGCACCGGACTTTATCGCCATCTGCCAGGCGATGCGCGCCGAGCGCGGCCTGGCGCCAATCGATGCCAAGTTGATCCGCGACCAGGTGTCCGGCGGCGCACGCGCCATGGTCGCCAGCACGTTCGCCATGGACCCCGAGGCCGAAGCGTTCGAAGCGCTGCGCCTGGAGTTCCTCGAACGCTACCAGCACCACTGCGCCGTGCTGACCCACCCATTCGATGGCATCGAGGCCTTGCTGGCCGATATCGAACAGGCCAACCTGATCTGGGGTGTGGTCACCAACAAACCGCTGCGCTACGCCGAGCCGATCATGCAGCAGCTTGGTCTGGCCGAACGCTCGGCCATCCTGATCTGCCCGGACCACGTGACCCACAGCAAACCCGATCCGGAACCGATGATTCTCGCCTGCAAGCAACTGGGCCTCGACCCGGCCAGCGTGCTGTTCGTCGGCGACGACCTGCGCGATATCGAGTCCGGCCGCGCCGCCGGCACCCAGACCGCAGCCGTCACCTACGGCTATATCCACCCGGACGACAACCCCAGGCTCTGGGGCGCCGACGTGGTAGTCGACCACCCGCTCGAACTGCGTGCCGTGCTCGACCGCGCCTTGTGCAGCTCTTAGGCCACGACCAGAGCAGCCTTCACCCATCCTTCCAAGAGACCTGACAATGATCGACTATTCCGCCCGCCCCGACCTGCTCAAAGGCCGGGTGATTCTGGTTACCGGCGCCGGCCGCGGAATTGGTGCCGCTGCCGCGCAAACCTTTGCCGCCCATGGCGCGACCGTATTGCTACTGGGCAAAACCGAAGAGCACCTGAGCCGGGTCTACGACGCCATTGAAGCCGCTGGGCACCCGCAACCTGCGGTAATCCCCTTCAACCTGGAAACCGCCCTGCCGCACCAGTACGACGAACTGGCGGCAATGATTGAAAGCGAGTTCGGCAAACTCGACGGCCTGCTGCACAACGCCTCGATCATTGGCCCGCGCACGCCACTGGAGCAGCTCTCCGGCGACAATTTCATGCGCGTGATGCACATCAACGTCAACGCCATGTTCATGCTGACCAGCACCCTGCTGCCGCTGCTGAAACTCTCCAGCGATGCCTCGGTGGTCTTCACCTCCAGCAGTGTCGGCCGCAAAGCCCGCGCCTACTGGGGCGCGTACGCGGTATCGAAATTCGCCACCGAAGGCTTGATGCAGGTGCTGGCCGATGAAGTCGACGGCATCAGCAACGTGCGCGCCAACAGCGTCAACCCGGGCGCCACCCGCACCGATATGCGCGCCCAGGCTTACCCGGGGGAAAATCCGGCGAACAACCCGCTACCCGAGGCAATCATGCCGGTGTATTTGTACCTGATGGGCCCCGACAGCAGCGGCGTCAACGGACAGGCATTCGACGCACAGTAAGCAGCGGCAACGCGGCAACGCGGCAATAAATTGGCGGGAAACCCATGACCGGCAGCAAATTGCCGGTCATATTACCGGGGCAGCGGCAAATACTGGCCATTAGCCGCTCTCCATCATCGGTAAGTGACTGACTTCAAATAAATTTTCCGCGCAATGAACCCTCTGGCACGATATTCGCTCTAACCCGCCTGTTGCCGCATTAAAGCGCCAGAGGTTTAGTGTTCATGGTCCCCCCTAGCCAAACCAACACCATCGATTTCGATGCAGCCAAACTGCAGCGCCTGGGTTTTTCCAGCACGCGAGCGCAGTCTTTGCAGCCCGTCAGCCTGGCGCAACTGCGCCAGCAACTTGGCATGCAGCTGCAAACCAGCCTGGACGCCGAGCGCATCCTCAAGCTGTTTTTTGCACAGGTACAGCGCCTGGTGCCATTGGATGCCCTGGCCTATCAGTATCCGATCAGCGACCTGCGCCTGGACCTGGGCGCCCGCGCCAATCACTCAGCCGCCTATCGCCTGAGCCATGAGGGCGAATACCTCGGCGAGCTGATTTTTCGGCGTAAACACCGCTTCAATGACGAGGAACTCGGCCAGCTGGAGTCGCTGCTGGCCAGCCTGCTGTTCCCGTTGCGCAACGCCCTGCTCTACCGCGCCGCGATCCAAAGCGCACTGCGCGACCCATTGACCGACACCGGCAACCGCATCGCCATGGATCAGGTGCTGCAACGCGAAGTCGAACTGGCGCGCCGCAACCTGCAACCGCTGTCACTGCTGATGCTTGACCTCGATCACTTCAAGGCGATCAACGATCAACACGGCCATAGCGCCGGCGACGAAGTGCTGAAAGCCGTCGCCGACACCCTGAAAGTCCAGCTGCGCAATGTCGACATGGTGTTCCGCTACGGCGGCGAAGAATTTCTGGTACTGCTCTCGGGCACCTGCCGCGACGCCGCAAGCATGGTCGGCGAACGCCTGCGTCATGCCGTACTGGAACTGCAATGCCTGGCCCAAGGGCGGCCGATCGAACTGTCGATCAGCCTTGGTTGCGCCACGCTACTGCCTGGCGAATCGGCGGAAAGCTTGCTGCGCCGTGCCGACAACGCGCTGTATGTAGCCAAACGCGACGGGCGCAATCGCCTGACCATGGCCGGCTAAAACCACCAGACAGCAAAAAGGGGCTCAATCGAGCCCCTTTTCTTTGGCGCTGTACCCGTTAACTGTTGATGCAGACCGCCGTCACGTGGGAG
>TARA_R100001244_G_scaffold12886_1_pt1 | contig 12450 bp, 14 predicted proteins | sample TARA_R100001244 | Tara Oceans TARA_R100001244 (sample SAMEA2621564) | marine metagenome | biome: marine biome (ENVO:00000447); feature: mesopelagic zone (ENVO:00000213); material: "saline water (ENVO:00002010), including plankton (ENVO:xxxxxxxx)" | depth 790 m
TGTGCGTGGAATGGGTGTCCGAGTCAGCGTGGAATCCGCATCGCCGTACAATCACATGCATGTGCAGCTGACTGACCATATTGCCCAGGGTCGCGACATTCATCTTGTCCGCGCCAAAGGTGTCCTTGAGCATCTCGGCCAACGCCGTGGTTTCCTGCCAGAGCTGCTGCTGGTCATCGGTGTCGAGCTGGAACAGCTCACTGATCTCATCGCGGCGCGGCACTAGGATAAACCAAGGGTACTGCGCGTCATTCATCAATACTAAACGGCACAACGGAAAATCGCCGACGGGCAACGTGTCCTGCTGCAAACGTGAATCCAAGGCGAACATAGCAACCTCCCCTGCTCGACCAATCAATAGAAAAGCTTAGCGCCTCAACACAAAATCCGGCATCCAAACGACCAGGTACGCAGGATACGCGGGAGCCATAACCGATTCACCTCCCCGCACACCGGCCGCACACCGGCCGCACACCCTGCAATGCACCAGCACATAGCGCCTCGATACCGCGCGCACCGACCTCGTGCACCATTTTGTTTCCTCTAGTAATGAGCCGCGCTTGCGCGTTACCACCGACGGCCTATTCTTCATCACGAAACACAGCGAGCGGAGTGCCAGAGACGAAAATGCCGCTACGCACGAGTCCTCTACTTCCACCTCACAAAACACCTACAACCCTTGTAAAACCTGGCTATCAACCCACCTCTAAGCCAAAAAAGGAACAGTCCACTCAATCTAAAAATCACCGTGCGCAAGAAACTTTGCATTTTGAGCACGACTCTTGCTTTGGGCTACGGCAATGCTCGGAATGCCGCGCAGCAGCCCTACAAGAACGGTAACCAGCAACCCATAGACCCCGAATCTGTTAGCGCTGAAAGACGCAAGTGAAAATCTACAAAATTGCGACATGTTTCAGCAGCTTTTGCGACACCGCTGTGAAGAAATCGCGACGAATAGATTGCAACTATCGCCAACATTGGCTGCGTGCTATAAGTTAGCGCCGACACAAAAAGAAAGAGCTGGCCATATAACAATTAAATGGACAGCGCAACTCTTCTAAACCAAAGGAGCAATCACGATGCAAGTGATGAAGTGGAGCGTAATCGCCCTGGCAGTAGCCGCGGGCAGCACCCAAATGGCATTCGCCTCTAGCCAGTCCGAGTCCAAGGGCTTTATTGAAGACAGCAGCTTCAATATCTTCAACCGTGTCCTGTACATGAATCGTGACTTCCGTAATGGCGGCGAAAACGGCAGCCATGTGACCAAACCGGCTGGCGAACGTAACGGCTATCGTGAAGAAACCGGCTTGGGTATCCGCCTGCTTTACGAATCGGGCTTCACCCAAGGCACCGTCGGTGTTGGTGTTGACGCTCACTCGCTGAGCAGCATCAAGATTGATAGCGGTGACGGTCGTTATGGCAATGGTCTTTTCGCTCAAACGGATGACGGTAGCGGCGACGACACCCAAACTGAAGTTGGTGGCGCAATTAAATTCCGCGTCTCTGACACCGTACTGAAATACGGCAACCAGTTCACCAGCAGCCCGGTATTCGCGACCGACGACAGCCGCATTCTTCCTGAAGTTGCTACCGGCACGTACTTGGTAAGCAATGAAATCGAAGGTCTTGAACTGAGCGCAGGTCGTTTCACTGGCCTCAGCTCCCAAGTTCAAAGCGCTCGTGACGACGTTGGCCTGACTGAAGCCAATATTGTTGGCGCAAGCTACAGCTTCACCGACAACTTCAGCGCGGCTATCCATGCCTCCGATGTCGAAGACCACTTCACCAAGAAGTATGTCAACCTGAACTACAACCTGCCGCTGGCAGAAGAACAGGCCCTGAACTTCGACTTCAACGCATACAAAACTGACGACGACGGCCAAAAGCTGTCCGGTGATGTCAATAACAAAATCTGGAGCTTGGCAGCAGCTTACTCCCTGGGCGCCCACACCTTTACTCTTGCCCACCAGCGTTCCTCTGGTGATACCGCCTATGCTTACGGCATTGACGGTCTCGGCACAGTGTTCTTGGCTAACTCGGTCCAGTTCTCCGACTTCGACCGCAAAGACGAACGCTCCTGGCAGGCTCGTTATGACCTCAACATGGCCACATACGGCATCCCTGGCCTGAGCTTCATGACCCGTTACATCACCGGTGACAACATTGATACCGGGGCTGCTAATGAAGGCAAAGAGCACGAGTTCAACTTTGAAACTAAGTACGTCTTCCAAGATGGTGCTGCCAAAGATCTGTCGCTTCGCCTCCGCAGCGCCATTTGGCGTGCCAACAGCGTACAAAACGATGAATACGGTGCTGATAACAACGATTTGCGCCTGATCGTCGAATACCCGCTGAGCGTGTTGTAATTCAAGCTAAGCGTAGTTAGCGTCATAAAAAGCCCGGCTTATGCCGGGCTTTTTCTTGATGTGTTTTTTTCAAAAAACAATCTACAGCGGCAATGCATATGTACCTGTTACATGCGCCACCAACTCTTCTTCATTACCCGCCGAGTACAGCGCTACTTCGCACACCGCCTGCCGGCGACTTAAACGAAGAATCCGCGCTTCAGCCAATAAGTCCACCGGCTTGGGCTTGACCAGAAAGTTAATATTTAGATTTGACGTCACCGCCATCTCCACCCGCCCCAACCGTCCTAACACCACCGCATACATCGCCGCATCCGCCAGCGACATGATGGTCGGCCCCGACAAAGTGCCGCCAGGACGCACCAACTTGGTGTGGAACGGCACGCGCGCCAACACGCCCTGGGCGTCCAATCGATCGATGCACAGATTGATGTCTTCAGCCATGGGCAGGCCTGCGCGAATCAGTGCTTGAACCTCTGCTGCCGTCAATACCGACACCTTCCCCTCCTCATAAGCGACCAGCCTGCATCCTGTACGCCACAGTACAGGCACCGTACAATGCCGGCCTATTAAAAGCCCTTGCAAACGACAGAACGGCCAAATATGCGTACCAGTCAGTTCCTGCTCTCGACTCTCAAAGAAACTCCTTCCGACGCCGTGGTCATCAGCCACCAGCTCATGCTGCGCGCCGGAATGATCCGTAAACTGGCGTCCGGCCTCTACACCTGGCTACCGATGGGCCTGCGTGTATTGCGCAATGTGGAGAAAGTGGTACGCGAAGAAATGAATGCCGCCGGCGCCCTCGAGGTGCTGATGCCAGGCATTCAGCCGGCAGAGCTGTGGCAGGAATCCGGGCGCTGGGAACAATACGGGCCTGAGCTGCTGCGCATGAAAGACCGCCATGGTCGCGACTTCTGCGCGGGACCGACCCACGAGGAAGTGATCACCGATCTGGCACGCAACGAGCTGAACAGCTACAAGCAGCTGCCGATCAACCTGTACCAGATCCAGACCAAGTTCCGCGACGAAATTCGCCCGCGGTTTGGCCTGATGCGTGGCCGCGAGTTCATCATGAAGGACGCTTACTCCTTCCATGTTGACCAAGCATCGCTGCAAGAAACCTATGACCGCATGCATCAGGCCTACTGCAATGTATTCACCCGCCTGGGCCTGAATTTCCGCCCGGTGCAGGCTGATACGGGTTCGATCGGCGGTACTGGCTCGCATGAGTTCCATGTATTGGCTGACTCGGGTGAAGACGATATCGCCTTCAGCGACAGCTCCGACTACGCAGCGAACATCGAGAAAGCCGAAGCCGTTCCGCGTGAAACCGCGCGCGCCGCCGCCCAGGAAGCCTTGCGCCTGGTCGACACACCAAACACCAAAACCATTGACGAGCTGGTCAAGCAGTTCCATCTGCCGATCGAAAAAACCATCAAGACCCTGGTTGTGCATGGTGCCGAAGCGGGCACCCTGGTCGCCCTGATCATCCGTGGCGACCATGAGCTGAACGAAATCAAAGCCGCCAACCTGGAGCAGGTCGCCAGCCCGCTGGTGTTCGCATCGGAGGCCGAACTGCGCAACGCCATTGGCGCCGGCGCCGGCTCTCTGGGTCCGTTGAACCTGCCGCTGCTCTGCATTGTCGATCGCTCGGTCGCCCTGATGAGCGATTTCGCCATCGGCGCCAACATCGACGATAAACACTATTTCGGCGTCAACTGGGAGCGCGACCTGCCGCTGCCGGCGGTTGCCGACCTGCGCAATGTGCTCGCTGGCGACCCAAGCCCGGACGGCAAAGGCACGCTGGAAATCAAACGCGGCATCGAAGTGGGCCACATCTTCCAGCTCGGCACCAAGTACAGCCAGGCGCTGAACTGCCAGGTACTCGGCGAAAACGGCAAGCCGGTAATCCTCACCATGGGTTGTTACGGGATTGGCGTTTCGCGCGTGGTAGCGGCGGCAATCGAGCAGAATTTCGATGACCGCGGCATCCTCTGGAACGATGCGCTCGCCCCGTTCCAGATCGCCCTGGTGCCGCTGCGTTATGAAACCGAAGCCGTACGCGATGCCACCGACAAGCTGTATGCCGAACTCAAGGCCGCCGGCTATGACGTACTGCTCGATGACCGTGACAAAAAGACCAGTCCGGGCATCAAATTCGCCGACATGGAATTAATCGGCATCCCGCATCGCATCGTAGTCAGCGACCGGGGCCTGGCCGACGGCAATCTGGAATACAAGAGCCGCCAGGAAACGGATGCTCAAGTGGTTCCCGCTGCCGACATCCTGTCCTTTATCCAAGCGCGTATCCGCCGCTGATTTCAGCCTTCTATCAAGAGCCGTCATGTTCAAGCGAAGCACCATCCGCCTCCTCGGCGCCGCACTGTGCGGCGTCCTCTTTCTCACGGGCTGCGCCAACCAGTTACCGCAGCGCAGCGAACATGAGGAACGCGTCGAGCGCAAACTGCTGGATCACAGCCTGCAAATCGACGTAGGTGAGCCGCGCGTATTGGAACTGCCGCAACGGCGCGTGCGCGTACATGAGCAAAAGACTTTCGAAGTGACGGCATTTGAAGTCACCCGGCGTTACGACCGCTATACGCCTTACCAGCCCTGGCGCGAGCTGTATGAAGTGCCCCTCGGGGCGGTGGCCGTGGTCGCTGGCATCGGCGCCAACGTTCTCAACGTGGTACTCCTGGGCAGCCTGCCGGACAGCGCCACCAAGGACTGGATCAGCTATGGCTTTGCCGGCCTCAACCCGCTGATGAACGTCGAGTCCAATGGGCGCTCGCAGCAGAATCTCGCCAGCCTCGACGAACAGCGCCAGGATGCGCGCATGGAATATTCCAGCCTGCCATGGGCCGAGCGCCCGGTACTGGTCAAGGCCAACGAAAACACCCACGAGCTGCTGACCGACCGCAACGGTATTCTGCGTCTCAACCTGCTCGACGGCCCTTTTGCCGAGCAGGATGTCAGCCGTACCGGCACCTTGCTCCTGAGTGTCGAAGACGCCCAAGGCTCGGCCCGTGCCGATGCCACCTTGATGGTCAGCCGTACGCTACGCGGCAAGCTGCAAGAAGCCCATGACCTGATCTACGACGACTTGGAAGACGATGACGTCGAACAGTGGGTGCATCGGGTCAAGCGCTTGTCTGAACTGGGCCTGGAAGAAGAAGCCAGCGAACTGGAGCAGAGCCTGATCGAACTGACGCGCAACGACCCCGAGCTACAGGAAAGCTTTCTCAAGGCGCTGATGCAGGATGCTGGACGCCTGGTCGCCGACCCCGGCAACGACTGAGCCGCACATGGCCCTGCGCCTCGGCCTGCTATTACTCGCGCTCTTCAGCGTGCCCGGCCAGGCCAACCTGCGCCAGGCGCCCGAGCCAGAGTTGCGTGCGCTGCTGCAACGCACAGTGGCCGAAGCCGAGAGTTTTCAGGATCGCTTCGAGGCAGAGGTCTGGCTGCTGGATATGTCCACCCGCCTGACGCGCTACATCCCCGATGCCGAGGAACGCCTGACGCTGCTTAAACTGGTGCACCGCGAAGCCACTAAGGCCGGACTCAAGCCCGATCTGGTGTTGGCGCTGATCCATACCGAAAGCCACTTTGACCGCTTCGCCATTTCCTCAGCCGGCGCCCAGGGCATGATGCAAGTCATGCCCTTCTGGAAAGCCGAACTCGGCCGTCCGCAGGATAACCTCACCGACAACGCCACCAACCTGCGTTACGGCTGCACCATCCTCAGCTTCTATCTGCGCAAAGAGCGCGGCAATCTCAACCGTGCCCTCGCCCGCTATAACGGCAGCCTTGGCAAGCACACCTATCCCGCCAAGGTCATCGGCTTCTGGCACGACTTCTGGTACGTCAAACCGTAGGGTCTGTTGTCGTTTCATCACGACCACGCCGGCAATCGATCATCGCAGCACAATAAACCCGGCAATCCCCTGCAATGGCTGCTCTTCCAGTTCGAGCGCGGTGACTTTCGCCTGACGCGGGCCGTGCTCAAGCCAAGCGGCCAGGGTGCGCACAACACCTTCCTCGCCCTCGAACAGCACCTCGACACGGCCATCGGCGAGGTTGCGCACCCAACCATCCAACCCCAGTGCCTCGGCTTGCTCGGCGGTGCACTGGCGAAAGCTCACCCCCTGCACCCGCCCACTGACATAACCATGTAAACAGATGCGCGGCATGTCGTTAGCCTCCAGCCTGTAAAGCCTTGAGACGCGCCGTCAGCCCGGCAGCCGTCTGCTCGCCCAGCAAACGCTCACGCACCTGCCCCTGGTCGTCGACGATATAGGTGACGGGCAATACCTCGTTGCGCGGTAATTGGTAGCGCGGCGCCGGATCTTGCGCCAACACGGTGAACTCGATACCCAAGGCTTGCGACGCCTGACTCAACTCGCCGCCTTGCAAGCCATCGAAGTTCACCCCCAGCACACTGACGGACTGTCCGCCGAGCTGCTGCGCCAGGGCATTCAGCTCGGGAATCTCGGTGCGGCAGGGTGCGCACCACTCGGCCCAGTAATTAATCACCAACCACTGGCCTTCCAGCCGCTCAGCCGGTACCTTTTGTCCATGCTGATCGACGCCCACGTCCTCGGCACAGCCCGCCAGCAGTAGACCGGCGCAAAGTCCCATAACAGTACGAATGACAGCCTGGAGTCGCGTTCCCATGCATTCGATCCTCGTCCACGTAGGGTTGATATGACGCTAGATGCCTTGCGCCTGGAAGTGCCGGACATCCTCGAAGAAGACGCCGCTCCCCTAGCCGACCTCAACGAGCAACTGGCACACGCCCGCCTGCAATCACGCGAGCATGCACTGCAACAGGTGCTCAGCCTGATATTCCGGCTTAACCGCAGCGCCATGACCTTACTCGAAAGGCAACGCGCGCTGCAAAGCCTCAGCGATGAGTATCGTCACTATGCGGTGGCCTACCGCGGCGGCACGCCACCACCGGCCTTGTTCGTGCGGCTGTGCAGCGAACTGGCGATCGGCTTCAAACGCTTGCTGCTGCAAATTCTGCAAGGCCGGCAGCCCTCGCGCCCGCACCTGGCCTGGTGCCTGTACATGGCCCAGCACTTCCTTGCCCAAAGCCTGTTGCGCCACTACCAGCTGTACCAGGAGCCGCCACCCAGCCTATGGCGCGACAGCCACCTGTTGTACTGGATCGGTGAACACCAGGAATGCCTGGACGAACCGGTCGCCGCCGCCTTTCAGCCGCCGCCGGCGAGTACCTTGCGCGGTATTTACCAGCAAATGCTGTTGCTCGCCCTGAGCAACCCGTTTCACCTCGCCGAGGGTGAATGCCCCCTGCTGTTCGGCGCGCTGGCGCCGCTGGCCGGGCTCGCACGCTTACTGCCCTGGGATGACGAGGACGACGGCGAGGGCCCAACCGTCGACCTTAGCGAATCGCAACCCTGCCTCGGCTATGCGCACCAAGCCGACGGCGACCGCGCTTACCTGCGGCGTTTCGAACTGGGTGCGCTGTTAGTTGCGCTGCATGAGCCGGCGCCCCTGCAAAGCGCCGCCGAGCGACAGCTACTCGAGCAAGTGCAGCAACATTGGCTGGGGCGCCAGCAACGCCGTCATCAACGGGCCGAACATGGCGCAGAGTGCAACCTGGTGGTCGGCCTAGCGGCCATCCACGCCCAGTTGCTGGAACAGCGCCCGCTGCGCGCCCCGGCGCAGATGCTCGATGCCAGCCCCGGCGGCGCGCGTTTGCTGTGCAACGCCGATCAGGCGACGCATTTATCCGTCGGCCAACTGGTCCTCATTCTCACCAATAGCGAGACCCCCACCCTGGCCCTGGTGCGTTGGCGTCACCTCAATATCGAAGGTCTGCACCTGGGCCTGCGCTATCTGAAAGGCCTGCCGCGCCCGGTGTGGCTGCGGCGCGCACCCAGTGCGCAAACCCATCCCGGCGTGATGCAGAGCACCCCTGCTCCCGGCACGGGCTGGCACCACGGGTTATGGTTGCCCAACGGGCAGTTCGTCGAGGGGGAAAACCTCTGGCTGCAACTGGCGAGCGTGCACAACCAGGCGATCCTGCCACTGCCAGCAGCCAACCTCGGCACTGCCTCGGTCAGCCGCCACCCACTGCGCCTGGCATAAAGGCTGAAAACTGCGAGACGGGTCACGCCGACCGTCGGCCGAGTGCACAGTTTCGTCGGCCGGGCCCTGCTTATAATTCCCGGCACTCGAGCTTGCTACGCTCGGCTATTAGCCTGGAAACGTGCCCATGACCCAAGCCCACGACAAGTTGATCGGTCCGGTGCCCGCGCGCATCGCCGACGTTGCCCGTCTGCTGGTAACGCCCTACGAAGGGCGGGTCGCCGAGTACAACATTGCCGCTTGGCTGCAACTGCCTGGGTTGGCCAACCTGCCGGTGTCCCTGCTGGTCAGCTACCGCGATGGCGACAACCGCCGGGAAGTCTCGGTGGATCACGGCAAAGTCAGCATCCACAACAAAATCCTGCTGTCCGGCGTGGCTCGCCTACCGGTCAAACAGAAAATCGAAGACATGCAGATTCGCCTGCGCTCGGCCGTGCCGACAGCGACCCTGGTGGTCGAAGAGTTATTCGTACAGGCCATCGAGTTGACGCAAAGCGACAGTCGCCAAGCACTCGCCTAGCAGCCCATTGAAAAACCATCTCCGTTTTTCAACGGCCTGCTAAAACCCACCCATTCAACAATCCCGCGTACCGTCGCGCGATTGTGCGTTTAGGCGGAGGCAATCCCCACCGGGCTCAGGCACTCGTCCGCGGGTGCCGGGGAGGCCATTTCAGGCGTTTGCGGGGCCGGCACCAACGACTCTGGCCAGCGCGCGAAACGCAGTCCGGTGATGCGATTCAAGCGCTCCAACGCCTCTTGCGGCGCCCGCTGATGGAGATGAATTACCTGGCCATCAGGCACCTTCGCACATTGCTTGACTGTCATAGGACGCCTTTACTCTCCGCCAATCCCTGCGCCACTGGCAGCTTGATTGCAATCTGCCAGTGCGATTGCCAGAAGCGTGCCAGCCTCCTGTTAGCCACCTACGCGGCTCGCTTGAGCCACACACGCTGTCATGCCCCGCCGCCATGCCGCAAACTGACGTTTTTCGTCACTCGGCGACGGGGTGCAACCAATCCGCCAAACTGCCATCAAATAAGGCGGCCTGTTCCTCATGTAAACGCTCCAGTGCGCTGCGCAGCGCCGGATACCACGGCTCATCGAGTTGCTCCGGCAACTGGCTGAGCTGCGGCAGCGGCCACGGGCTGCGGCTCAGCAACTGCTGCATGCTGTAGTGGCTAAGGTCGCGGCTCAACACCCAGGCGCCAGCAGCGGTCGGTGCGACCAACTGCTGCTGTTCGAGAAACTCGAGCAGCTCTTCCCACTCGTGCTCCGGCAACAACCAACCCTGCCGCTGCACATCGCGATGACGCACTTTCAACCCCGACTGCTGCCGCGCATGGAACACCCGCAAAACGCCCAACACCACCAACAGCCGCGGCATGGCGCGCTTGCGCCACTGGTGCGAAACACCCTGGTTGCACACCAACTCGGCGCCAAACAGCACGATCAGCCAGGACAGATAAATCCACAGGAGAAACAATGGCACGGTGGCGAAAGCGCCATATATCAGTTGATACCCAGGAAACAGCCGGACATACAGGCCAAACAGCGCCTTGGCCACCTCAAACAGCACCGCCGTGAACAGCCCGCCTAAAAAGGCATGCTTCAGCGGCACGCGCGCATTCGGCACCGTCGCATAAAGCAAGGTAAACGCCGCGACACTGAACAGCAGCGGCATGAAATTCAGCAGGGTTTTCGCGCCGATCAACGCGTCGGGCCCAGAGAGCAACGACAACGAGGCGATATAGGTGCTGATCGCAAAGCCGGCCCCCAGCAGAATCGGCCCCAGGCTCAAGATTGCCCAATACAGCAGAAAACTCGACACCCCACGGCGCGGCTGGCGCACCCGCCAGATGGTGTTGAAGGTTTTTTCGATGGTCACCAGCATCCAGAACGCGGTAACCGCCAGCACCGCGACGCCGATCCAGGTCAACTGGCGAGCCTGGGTGGTGAAGTTACGCAGGTACTCCTGCACCATTTCCCCGGCCGACGGCACAAAGTTGCGGAAGATAAAACTCTGGATCTGCTCGCCCGTGCCCTGAAACGCTGGCACCGCAGACAGCATGGCGAAGGTCACCGTCATCATCGGCACTACGGCGAACAGCGTGGTGTAGGTCAGGGCTGCCGCATTATTGGCACCGCGATCGGCGAGGAAGCGCTGGAGCAGAAAGCGCCAGAACTCCACAAGGTTGTTGAAACGCTGACGCATGCCCTCTCCTTAGCGATTAATCCAGCGAAGCTACAGAGCACCGACACACCGGGCAGTGACGCATGCCCCATGCGCAGGACGCGCCTCAGGTGGCTCGCCTGCCGGGGTGATGTGCAACGCCGCCGATCTTGCGCAGGCTCTCCAGCGTCGACGCGGTTAGAATAGCCGCCACCCGAGGCAAGATGCGACCTGCTTATGACCGATCTGACGCTCTATCACAACCCACGCTGCTCAAAATCGCGCAGCGCTTTGCAGCTGCTCGAAGCGCGCGGTTTGACGCCAACCATTGTGCGTTACCTGGAAACCCCACCCAGTGCCGCCCAGTTGCAGGCCGTGCTCAGCAAACTCGGAATCGCCGCGCGGCAACTGTTGCGCAGCGGCGAAGCGGATTATCAGGCCCTGAACCTGGCCGACCCCAGCCTGAGCGAGGCGCAATTGATCGCGGCCATGGTCGCCCACCCCACGTTGATCGAGCGCCCTATCCTGATCGCAGGCGATCGAGCGGTCATCGGCCGTCCCCCCGAAAAAGTCCTGGAGATCCTCGCGTGAGCGCGCCCTACATCTTGGTGTTGTATTACAGCCGGCACGGCGCCACCGCCGAAATGGCCCGACAGATTGCCCGCGGCGTGGAAATGGCAGGCCTGGAAGCGCGTCTGCGCACGGTACCCGCCATCTCCAGCGAGTGCGAAGCGGTGGCCCCGGCGATACCCGCCGACGGCGCGCTGTATGCCAGCCTCGATGAGCTGAAGAACTGCGCCGGCCTGGCCCTCGGCAGCCCGACGCGTTTCGGCAACATGGCCGCACCGCTGAAGTACTTTCTCGATGGCACCAGCGGCCTGTGGCTGACCGGTGGTCTGGTCGGCAAACCGGCCGGGGTCTTCACCTCCACCGCCAGCCTGCATGGCGGTCAGGAGACCACCCTGCTGTCAATGCTGCTGCCGCTGCTGCACCACGGCATGCTGATCACCGGCCTGCCCTACAGCGAAGCCGCGCTGCTGGAAACCCGCGGCGGCGGTACACCTTACGGCGCCAGCCACCACGCCGGCGCAGATGGTAAACGGGCGCTCGACGAACATGAAATCACGCTGTGCCGCGCCCTCGGCCAGCGTCTGGCGCACACCGCGCTGAAGCTGGAGACTGGCCGTGGCTAAAACCCGCAAACCCCTGCCAGCACTGGACTGGCTGAAGCCGCGCATGGCCATCAGCCGCGCCATCAGCTTGGTGAGCTTTCTCGCCCTGGCGGCGCTGCTGTTGGTGTGGAATCTGCTGTTTGCCGAGATTCCCGGCAAGCTGCTCTGGGTAATCCTGGCGTTCCAACTGCTGCCGCTGTTGCTGCTTGCCCCCGGCTTGATCCTCGGCAACGCACGCGCCCACGCCTGGACCTGCTTCGTGGTCAACCTGTACTTCATTCAGGGAGTATTGGCCGCGTTCGACCCGTCCAAGGCGTTGTTCGGCTGGCTGATGAGCCTGCTCAGCTTCACCCTGTTCTGCGCCGCCTTGATGTATACGCGCTGGTGCTTCCAGCACGACCGCAAGCTGGCTGGAGACGAGTGATGCGCAAGCCGCAGCGACAGACTGTCGGCGGCTTGCCAGAAGGACAGCAGCAATCCAGCGCCACGGCTAGCTCAGCGTGGCGCGGGTTTCACTAAGCTATGTACCCGTTCACGGTTGCACGTCGATTCTGTAGGGTAGGTTAGTGGCGCTGGCGGGCTGGTAAAGCAACTGCGCAATGGCTGCGCCACGTAACCCACCCAGCGC
>TARA_R100001244_G_scaffold132383_1_pt1 | contig 12378 bp, 10 predicted proteins | sample TARA_R100001244 | Tara Oceans TARA_R100001244 (sample SAMEA2621564) | marine metagenome | biome: marine biome (ENVO:00000447); feature: mesopelagic zone (ENVO:00000213); material: "saline water (ENVO:00002010), including plankton (ENVO:xxxxxxxx)" | depth 790 m
TCTCGCCCTAAATGGGTGTCCGGAATCAGTAGACCACTACACTTCATGGGAGTGCTCACACCCGCGAACGTGCAGGAACTAGCAGAGTTGAGCGAGGTTCGTTGGAGGGAGTATGCGCGAACTTGGCGTCCCGGTGAGTCAATCGTCCTCTACGAGATTGCTCGCGAAATTCTATGCCGCACCGTATGCGACTGGGCCGGTGCTCCAATCGCTGAAAGAGATGTTCAACAATGGACTCAAGATCTTGCAGCTCTCTATGATGAGCACGCCGGCGCGATCGGTCTGCAGCACTGGCAGGCACGGAAGGCACGTCGCCGATTGGAGCAATGGGCGGCAGAACTTGTCGAGTCCACTCGCGCCGCTCCCCCTACACCCGAGCAATCGCCTCTCGAACGCATCGCCCATTACAAGGACCAGCACGGACAGCCGTTGGATCTACATACCGCATCAGTGGAACTACTAAATCTGCTGCGGCCGACGGTAGCCGTCTCTGTATTCATAACCTTTGCAGCGCTAGCGCTGCACAAGCACCCGTTCTGTCTGAGAAACCTGCAGTCGGGAGATGAAAGAGATATAGGTTGCTTTGTGCAGGAAGTGCGGCGTTTCTACCCCTTCTTCCCAGCGATCAGCGCTCGCGTGAAAGAAGATTTTCTATGGGAAGGATTTGCCTTTGGCAGGGGCACCTTAGTCCTGCTGGACTTATACGGAACCAATCACGATTCCCAGCTCTGGGAGGAGGCAGATCGTTTCAAGCCTGAGCGCTTTCGATCCAACTCTCCGTCGCCATACTGCTTCATCCCACAAGGACCAGGCGACCCGCATGTTAACCATCGCTGTCCAGGTGAAGGCGTCGCCGTCGCATTGATGAGCGTTGCTGTTCGCTTCCTGGCTCGCTCGCTCCAATATGAGGTTCCCGAACAGGATCTATCAATCACCTGGGACCGATTGCCGGCACTGCCCCGAAGCCACTTCGTCATGCGGAATGCGCGAATCACAATGTAAGTTTGGTGTTTAACGAAGCGAGTCTCGCCCATCTCAAGATATGAACGGTGGGGCATGGCGTTGAGCTGCCCAGCGCAACCACGGCAATCGGGGAATACTCAGAATAAGCTGTTCACAGTCATTCCCCAATTGAGTCATTTCCGAGGGCCGTTCTGACTTATTGTCGCTTGGTATCGTCCAGATTCAGCGCAACGGGCAGGTCAGTCGGTGCCAGACAAATGCCCTCGTCACTGCAGGCCTGCACCCGTACAATCATTTCGAGCCTGCCTGCCTTTTCCAGCACGGCGGTCTGTTTTTCGTCGGGCCGCAGCCGAATACTTGCACCGTCGTCATACACCTCTAGGGCGGTGTCACTCAGCACAATGTCACTGACCCGGCCGCGCGGGTACTGCGTCGGGATTATAAGCGCCTGGCCGTTGACTGAAGAGCTGACGACGGTGGGAATCAGGAATTCCATGGAGGCCGGATTTGCATTCACATGCCAGCCCGGTTGAATGTTCAGTGTTAAAACGAAATCACCCGTCTTTCCCGCCATTGCTGCGGCGCCTCCCGCAACAGTGAGGCGGACCTTATCAGCGGAATTTGCCAACCCTGCTCGGGTCGGCACCGGGACTTCAAGACCGGCACGTTCAGTCTGGGCAGCGTCGAGGTTGTTTCCGTTGGTGTCGATCAACATGAACGCAGCGATCGCGATCGCAAAAACCACTACTCCAGCTAGCAATCCTTTTTGTCGAATCACCATGATTGGGTCTCCAGTATCTAAGGTTGTGGGTTTCCGGTGCGATTGATAGCTTCGACCAAGCTGTCGGTGTCAAAAAGCCCCGTGAAACGGGCGATAACGGTGTCGTCACGGTCAACAACCACTGCGAAGGGTAAGGCCTGCCCGCCGGTCGCAGTTAATAGCGCATCTTTTTCTGGGTTGCTCGCTGTCACGTCAACTTGTATGGGCACCATCTTGGTGCGCCGCACGGCTTCGGCCACAGCGGCCTCCTGGTAGACCGTGCGCTCAAGTATCTTGCAGTTGATGCACCAGTCGGCGGTGAACTCCAGCAAATAGGGTGTGCCCTGGGCTTTTGTCTCCGTCAGTAGTTTTGCGGAGTAGGGTTGCCAGACGAGTTCGTCTTCGCTGTTGCCCAGCGGGGATGCGAATTCCACAGTCATCGCAAGGGCAAGGCCTGCCGCCGTTGTGGTGATCACACGCACGGTACCATTACCCTGGACGAAACGGCGGGCACCCCAGGCCAGCACCAGGGCCAGCCAAGACCACCATAGCCAGGTATAAACCGCTTTGGGCACCAGGCTCGCGCTGAAAAAGACGGCTGCGGCCAGCAAGACCAACGCGAGCACTTCTCTAATGACCAGGGTCCAGGGCCCCGCCTTGGGCAACCGGCTCAGCCAATCGGGTTTGAGCATCAATGCTGCGTAGGGCAGCGACAACCCCAGCCCGATACTGCCGAATATCCCCATACTTACCGGCGTCGGCTGGGTAACGGCAAAGGCTAGGACTCCACCAAGGAAAGGACCGGCGCAGGGTGCGGCCAAAACCGCACTCAATAACCCAGATACGAATGCTTCAAAGTAGCGCCGGCCATGGACCGAGGCGGCGAACGCCGGGATCGGGATGGGCAAATCCAGCCAGGTGACCACCGCAAACCCGACCATCAAGGCAACAAGGACACCAACGAACACCGCAGACTGAAACAAAGTGCCCCAGCTCCACTGCAGAAGTGCGGTCAGTCCGCCCAACGTCAGGAAAAACGCGAGCGTTCCTGCGGTGAACGCCAATGCCGCCAGCACGCGGTGCGATCGTTGGCTGCCCGCCTCTCGTAAGATGGTCCGGACCTTAATGGGAATTGCAGGCAAAACGCAGGGCGTCAGGTTGAGCAGCAAACCTGCCACTATCGCCATTAAGAGCTGGCCGGCGATGAGTAAAGAGGGAATTTGATCCATCACTCAGCTATTCCCAGCCCCTTCCCACCCTTCCTGGCCGGAACGTCCGGTCTGACCCCGCCATTGGCTGCTTGCATACTTAAACAGCAGATTTTTTGAGTGCTCATATCTCTTCTCCATATAGACCCCGTCCTTTGAGTTATTGGCAAACGTCAGCTATCGGTAACGATTATCGCATCGGCTTCAGGCATCGCGAAGAGCTGAGATGACATTAAAGAATTTTACACAGGCGAGGCAGATGCTTGGTTAGTGCCACTCTGGGTATGCTAAAAACCTAGCGGCTTACCATTTTCATACGACTAGCCAACAACTAAATATAAGTCTGTTCACGCTGAGGCCCACAATCGCTCAATGAGCAGCTGCACGCACCGAGCCTACTGGTCCTCTCAAGAATAAGTAATGGCCTATAAACAATCCCCTAGGGATGGTCTGAAGTAGCCATGTATTTCTGGCTGACTTCAGCTTCCGCCGATTTTGAAAGCGGAAAATCGACCAAAAATGATCAGATCACCGCTCATTTCTGTGTTTTTAGCCGCCGCGAGCACCTCGCGGCGGCCATTCCCCGCATTACAGGCGCACCTCTCCCGCGTTGGTCAGTAACCGTCGGCGCGCCTTCCACAGATTCGACAGCGCGAACAGCGTGACCAACTGAGCGGTGTTCTTCACCAGCCCGCGGAAGCGCACCTTGGTATAGCCAAACTGCCGCTTGATCACGCGGAACGGGTGCTCGACCTTGGCGCGTACTTGGGGCTTTGGCCTTCTCGATCTTGCGCTTGGCTTTGTATAGCGCGCTGCGCTTATCGAGCTTCTTGTAGGTGATGCGGCGTGCCGCAACCTGCCAGATCACCTGACGCCCCTCATGCTCGGGACGCTTCTCAACGCCGGTGTAACCAGCGTCGGCGCAAACCACATTCTCGTCGCCGTGCAGCAGCTTATCGACCTGGGTGACATCCGCCACGTTGGCCGCCGTGCCCACCACGCTGTGCACCAAGCCCGATTCGTCATCCACGCCGATGTGCGCCTTCATGCCGAAGTAGTATTGCTGGCCTTTCTTGGTCTGGTGCATCTCCGGGTCGCGCTTGCCGTCCTTGTTCTTGGTTGAACTCGGCGCGTTGATCAGTGTGGCATCGACGATAGTGCCTTGGCGCAGCGACAGGCCGTGGTCACCCAGGTGGCCGTTGATCACAGCCAGGATGCCGGCAGCCAGCTCATGTTTCTCCAGCCCGGCTTTGGAGCTTTTTCCTGCGAGCCAATGCCATATGTAGACAAATCCCTTCCTTCTCACCCGATACAGAGTCTGCTCGCTGTGAGAATGGCAAGCGTTATGTATCCAACCGATGATACTGCCGAATTCGACGAAGCAGGAGCAAACCGAGTCCGAGTGCGATCACGCCAAGGATAGGCCAATCCCGCCAGCGCACATAAGGGGTCGCGCCAGTTCGGGGGGTCACTTCGGCGCTGAGGGTGGCTACGCGGAATTGAGGAGCGCGTGTAAGGACCTTTCCCTCATAGCTGACAGTTGCTGTGATGCCCGTGTTCGTGGCTCGCAGTAGGTCACGTCCGGTTTCGATGGCACGCATGCGGACCATCTGGAAGTGCTGGAGAGGGCCGATTGAGCTGCCGAACCAAGCATCGTTGCTGACATTCACCAGTAACTGCGCTTCGGGCAGAAGTTCCGTGACTTCAGCACCAAAGACCGCCTCGTAGCAGATGAGTGCTCCGACGGGCACACCCGCTGCGTTAAGGACGTGCGCTTCCCGTCCTGGTGTGAAATCGGACATAGGCGCCCCGAGCACGTCGAGGGCCGAACCCAAGAAGTTCCGGAGCGGAACATATTCACCGAATGGCACCAGGTGGCGTTTGTAGTAGTACCCTGCGGGATCTGAGAGGCTTATCACCGCGTTGTAGGTGCGACCGTCCGTCTCGCGTATAGGGACGCCAATCATTAACGAGGTGCCGGCCTGATCGGCTAACGCCTCGAGCTCAGCAAGATATTCTCTAGCCTGGTCATGCCACATCGGGATTGCCGCTTCTGGCCAAATCACGATGTCGGCCCCGAGATGCTGCTTCGTAAGCGTCTGATAGCGGTCAAGCGTGATTTCCCGGGAATCCGGGTCCCATTTTTTGTCTTGCGTGATGTTTCCCTGCAAGAGGGCAATATTGATAGGGCCAGCGGCTGGCTGCGTCCACTCACGATCCAGAATCTGCAAGCTGGCGAGAGTAGCGATTAACACGGCACCGGCTACCGTCGCACGGTGCAGGCTTAAGCCCAAGATAACCCACGCAAGCCCGCCAGCGAGCAAGGCCACCAGAAAACTCACGCCAAGCACACCAAAGACAGGAGCGATAGTGGCAAGTGTGGTGTCGGTCTGGCTGTAGCCGATAAAAAGCCAAGGAAAGCCGGTTAAGAACCAGGTGCGCATCCATTCACTCAACACCCATGCCGCTGGTAGCCCTAGCCAGAGCGCCGTCGCATCGATCTCAGGGTGCAGGCGGCGTACGAGATACGCGACGCCCCATGGGAAGAGAGCTAGCAGCGAGACAAAGGCCGTTGTGGCTAACACTGCCACCACGGGGCCATTGCCGTACTGGCTGATGCTGATGTAGACCCAGGAGACACCTACGCCGAAGTAACCAAGGCCAAATATGTAGGCCGACCATAGCGCCTGACGCCTTGAAGATTGCGCGACCAGGACAAATAATGCGGCAAGAGCCATCACCGCAATCCATGCCCAGCCCACAGGGGCAAAGGCAAGCGGCATGGCGCCTCCGGCTAGTAAAGCCATCACCCTTGTCAGAAACGTCTTGTAGCGCATTCCCGAGGTTAAGTCGGACGGTAGAGCGCACTTATCACCCAATGCTCTCGCCTCCTAAGCCAAGATCAACCCTGTAGCTCATGCTTTCTTGCTCCGCTCAACTCACACCCATCAACCCATTCGACGGGCTGACCAGAGTAGCAAAGTGAACTTTCTGAACTCGACAAGGTGCGCCGTAAGCTGGGAGCTGCTCCGTATTCAGCCAGCAAGACAGCGGACAACCGCCACGTCTCGCTCGTCAAACATCAACCGCCTGTCGCTTCGAGCGACTGGCTAATCGATTCGCGCGTTGCGGGCGCCAGGCGCAGCTTCCAGCGCCCACTCTTCAGCTGCGATCTGGAAACGGTTCATGTACAGCACGAAAGCAACCACGCCCAGCAGGGTTAGAGGCGAGGCCAAGGCCAGCGCCCAAGCCGCCAGAGTAATGGCGAAGCCTAAGTACATGGGGTTGCGGCTGTAATGGTAGATGCCAGCCTCCACCAATGCCGAAGCCTGCTGCGGCTGCAATGGATTGACAGTAGTACGTGCGCGGCGAAACGACAGTACGCCGGCGAAACACACGCCGAGCCCCAGGAACAGTACCGGCAAAGCGACGGTCAGACGCGCGGTCCATGTCAGTTCGATGCTCGGCAATCTGGGTCCCGACAACCCCATCAGCAGAGCGATCAGGCCCGCTACGAGCAGCGGTGGCACGCGGTTCTCCAGCGCGCTCATAGTGTCATTCCCGTGCCTTGGCCACTTCGCTGCTCACTAATCGGCGCAGCGGCTCCGGGCCGAACTCGCTGAGCGCACGACCATTTACAAAAAAGGTCGGGGTGCCACGAATCCCAACGGCCTTGACGTCCTGCATGTCCGTTTCAAGCACGGCGTTGACGCTAGGCGTATGCATGTCCTGGCGGGCCTGCTCCAAGTTCAAACCGACGCGCTCGGCAGCAGCCCATGCCTGCGTTACCTTGGGGTCGTCGTGCCAACCGGGCTGGGTCTCCAGCACAGCCTCCAGCACTTGTTCATGGAGATTTTGCTTGCGCGCCGCCTCAAGCATCCGCGCCACTTCTTCCGAACCTTGATGAAACAGTACATAGCGCAGCACCAGACGTACATCTTCCGGGTTCTCGGCGAGGATCTGCTTCACATAGGGATGGAAGGCGCGGCATGCCTCGCATGAAGGATCGAAGAACTCGACAATGGTTACTGGCGCTTGCGTTGGGCCGAACACCGGCGAGTGGAAGCGAACCAGTTGGCCACCGTTCTGTTTGGGTTGTGTCGCGGTCTCTTGGGCTGTCGAACCGGGAGCTTGGGCCTGTTGAGGTGACTGCGAGGGGGAATAGAAGAATGCGGCGGCGGCAAAAACGGCCAGGATCACGGCACTGGTGATCAGGACCACGGAACGGCGATTCATGAAGTTGTTCTCCGACGGATGAGAATGAGCAGGATGGCGATCAGGATAAAGGCGAACAAGGCGAGTGCCGGCAGGGGCACCACGCCGAAGAGTGTCATTCCGGCGCCCGAGCAGGATGGACCGGTGGCCGTGCAGGGCTGGATCGGCTGTGGAATCAGCCCTGCATAGAGCAGCGTGTGAACAAATGCCAGCGCCGCACCGATAGCGGTCAGCGGTAGGGCGTAACGCCAGACTGTGAAATCCGAGCGGTAGCAGGCGATGGCCAGGATCACCGCCAGCGGAAACATAAAGGCGCGCTGGAACCAGCACAAAACACAGGGTGCCTGGCCCATCACCTCGCCAATGAACAGCGCGGATAGGGTCGATACCAGTGCGACCAGCCAGGTTAGCAGCAGCAGGTTCCAGGTCATGCCTGAACGTTGAGGATTCATTGCGGTTAGCTCCTGGCGGCGACGAACACTTGCGTCAGACCCGCCATCCGGTTATTTCGAAACACCATGCTTCCTCTTGTCGGCAAGACTTGTTGGAGCGTTGTAAACCTTCGCCCACCGGCACAAGCGAAAAGCAACCAGGCAGCCCGCTGCGCAACCAGCCTCAACGCTGGGTTAAATCCGATGCCAGTGCGAGAATGTCGCCCTTGCGCAGCAAGAGAAGATATCAGATGTCGCGGGACTGGCTGGAAGAACATCAGATAGCATTTTATTTCGCGGCGGTGGTGGCCGCTGCCATTGCAGGTTTGAGCTCTGCGCAATTCACCGGACTGACGGCCATGGCCATCACACCGGCGATTGCCGTGCTGATGTATGCCATGTTTCTGCAGATTCCTTTTCTGGAACTGCGAGCAGCTTTTGCCAACCGCCGCTTCGTCGGTGCCCTGTTACTGGCCAACTTCCTGTTAATGCCATTGATGGTGTGGCTAGTGACGTGGCCGCTCTCATCGAACAAGGCCTTGTTGGTCGGCGCGCTGCTTGTCCTGCTAACGCCTTGTATCGATTACGTGGTGGTCTTCACCCACCTGGGCAAAGGGGACTCTCGTCTGGTGCTCGCGGCGACGCCATTGCTGCTGTTGCTTCAGCTTTTGCTGCTGCCCCTCTACTTGCAGCTAATCCTTGGTTCCGAAGCTGGCACAGTGATCAAGCTGTGGCCCTTCGCAGAAGCTTTCCTGTTACTGATCGTCCTACCCTTGGTAGCGGCTGTGCTCACCGAATTTGGCGGGCGCCGATCTCTGCTGGTTCGTGCATGGAGCGCAGGCTGGGCTTGGCTGCCAGTACCTGCAATGGCCCTGGTTCTAATCGTGGTGGTAGGTTCGCAGATCGCGGCCGTCGTGTACCAACTCGACATCCTGGCGCCGTTGCTTCCGGTATACGGAGCGTTTCTATTACTCGCTCCCGCCCTCGGCGTACTCAGCTCCCGGCTATTTGGTTTGGAGGTATCTGCCGCACGGGCAGTGGCATTTAGCTCAGGCACTCGCAACTCGCTTGTAGTGCTTCCCCTGGCCCTAGCGCTCCCGGAGTCCATTCGCGCGCTGGCTGCGGCGGCTGTGATCACTCAGACACTTGTAGAACTGATTGGTGAGTTGATCTACTTACGGGCGATTCCAGCCATGGTCAGGAACAGGTGAGCCTGGTCGAAATCGGCGAGAGCGCTCATGGATCGTGGTTTGGTGCAAGATCGATCAGCGGCGCAATGAGGGGCTGAGCAGCACGAGCCCAGGAAATCAACGCCTCAAGATCCATTTGTAGAGATTCGGCTTCTGCCCAGATACAAGCACTCTCGGCAGGCACCGTAAGAGCGATGCCCTCAAATATCGTCAGAGCCATCGCATGCAATCTCAGCAGCTCGTCGCGAATGGAGGTGATTCCACCCAGTTCCACCAAGCAGACGTCCAATCGATCAACCAGCCGGAGCAGTTGAGAGGTGTCGAAGCTGTCGCGCAGGTTTTCCAACGCCACGGCGTCCACTTCGCCGTACGGTGTAAGGCGGAAGGATGCGGGAGGAATGTTGATCATGGCGTTTTCTCGGTATCTAGCTGGCTAGGTCTGATCACTCGCAGCGAGCCGGCAGCTTGTTGGAACACCGAGTCCTTGATCCAGGGCTCCGGTGGCCGGTTTAGCTTGAGGTTGAATTCGCCGAAGCGCTTGACGTTGCTGGTCAAGTAGGGGCTGAGGAAGGACACGTCCTCGTCGGTGAACTGCCAACCCTCTCGGGCCAATTTCTGCAGGATGCGCATCATATCTACAGTGTTCTGCAGGATCACCGATGAGGCCACCATGTCGTTGTAGCGCAGGCGTTTTTGCTGTTCGTCCGGATCGTTTTCGGCAATCACATCACCGCCGAAGGACAACCACTTGGAAAATCCGTTGTAGGACTCGATTTTGTTGGTGTTCGCGGTGACTTCCTGGCGCAGCTCGCGACTGCCGATCCAGTTGAGAAGGAAGATCGTGCGGATCACGCTGCCCAGTGCTTGTGCCGCATGGTAGAGCTTGTTGCGCCGGCTGTAGGAGCCGAGTTTTCGCAGCAACATAGGCGAGGAGATTTTGCCGGCCTGGATAGACAGCGCTACCTGCATCAGATCCTGCCAGTGGGTTTCGATCATGTTCCAGTCGGCAGTGTCGGTGAACAGGCGGTTGATATGCTTGTACGAAGCGCCGCGATCCGGCCGGCACATCACCAGGTCGCGCCAGTTGCGAATACGTGGCATCAGATTAATGCCCAGCAGATGGGTGAAGGCAAAGACCGTCGCCGATTGCCCCTGAGTATCGGAATACACAGTGTCTGCCTCGACACTGAGATCAGCTTTTAGCAACCCCTCGATCACGTAGATCGCCTCCCAGATGCCCGGCGGGATGAAGTGCTGGAACACGGCGATGTAGTTGTTGGCCACGTGTCGATAGGCCACGGCCCCCATCTTGCGGTAGCGGAAGTGGTAGCCGGCCAGCAGGTTATCGTCGTAGAAGTCGAACTGCGTGCCGTCCGCAGCCACCGCCTTGCCATCGCCCCAGAGCTTGGGCAGGTCAAGTTGCAAGTAGAGCTCCACCAGCTCGCGGTTAGCTTTGTCCAACTTCTCCAGCGAGAGGTGACGGCGATTCGTATAGGACAGCATGTGTGGCGTGACATTGCCGGCCAGATGCCGTGCAGCCTGGTTAGGGCCTAGGTTGCAGCCCATAGCGAAGATCGTCATCAGGTAGCGCTCGGCAGGCTCTTTGAGCTTCGGCTCGTTACCGGACATGGGACCGAAATGCCGAGTGAATTGAATCCAATGCTCGATGTTGGCCATGATGTCGAGCACATGCCTGGCCGGCATGCGCTGCATGAGCGCTGTCTGCAGCGAGATGGCAGAAGGTGGGATGTCCCGTGCTGTTACACGACGCAGTACCGGTTCGCCGGCCTCGTTGATCGACACATCCCCCCGACAGGAGGGAAACTTGTCATCCAGTTGCTGTGCGGTTTCTTCCAACTGGCTCTTGAGCGAGGCGATAAATTCCGTCGCGTTGGCAGGCAGACCCACTTTCTCGCAGTAGGCTGGTAGTCGCTGGAGACACTCTTCCCAGGGCAGTAACTGCTTGCGGTAGTCGGCGAAGGATTCCGACCCGTGTACGCACATGTCACCGGATCGCAGCTCGCTGGCCAGGTAGGAGAATACGCAAACTTCTAGATAGCGCCGGTTGGTCGGTGGCCCCTCACTGGCAGGACGACGAACGACCTTGACCCAGCGCTCCGACGCAAACGACAAATCGACGTGCTCGTCGATCCATTCGCGGTGTAGATTCTCGCTGTCCTGGATCAATTGCAGTGCCTGAACCAGCGATCGATCCTGAGTCGTGGGCTCCAGTTGGAGAAGGTGACTGAGACGGAATAATAGCGAGCGATGGGACCTGAAATGCTTCCAGATCAGCGGCAGGTAGTTATTACCACCGGTAGCCTGGACTTCGGCGCAAGTCTCGCGCAACCGATCTAGATTGCCATCGGGGGAGAGGTATTCCCGAATCAGGCTGCCAGCCTCATGATCATCCGGTTCTTGAACCAAAATCTGCACCACGCCGTCCAGGGTCGCGGCCAGTTGCTCCAGCTTTTGACGTTGCCGCGCCTGGATTTGCTCCAACTCCTCCTTGGCGCGTTTATGGATCGTAGAGATTCGCCGGATGAACATCTCGGCTAGGTGATCCCGAGTCCGCACGCGCATCCGATAGATCAAGGCAAGCATCAGCGTGTAACGCTTCGGCAGCGAACAGTCCTTAAGCTCGGCGACGTCCGACGCCGCAGCTTGGGCAGCGAAGTGGCGGATTTTGGTATCGACGATTCCATCAAAAATGGCATCTAGATTCCCAAAGCTCTCGAGCCAAGCCATGTGATCTATCAGCACTTCCAAGTGTTTGCGGGATGGCTTCTTGGGTGCCTGCTTGAGGGCGTTGAAGTCACTTTGGCGTCGCCCGAAATCCGTTTCGAGCAGTTCTTTCAGTTTGTAGACCACCTCAATTGGCGCCCTGGTCACAACGAGATTGAATAGCCGCTCCTGCATTGCAACTAAGGCATCCTCAGCAGCGTCATTGAGGGTGGAATAGGCTGGGAGTTCGTAGCTGCGCTGCAGCAACTCGCCGATCAGCACATTGATGATATCCGCCCGCTGGTCGAGTACCTCGGCAGATTCGTGCGCAAGGTGGAGAGCTATGGTGAGCGCTTCACTACCATAGAAAGCCTTGATCTGGAGGTACTCACGAATGGCCGCCTGATGCCTATAAAAAGTACGCGAGTTGGTATAGCGGGAAGTGATACGAGGGCCAAAACCGAGTGTATTCCTGATGTGGTCAGTGATTTCTGGAGGTATCTCGTCTAGGGGAGGAAAGTAATGGAGCTCTTGGAATACCTTGAGCTGGACTGCCAGCCCAAGGGAAAGGGCTGGGCTACGAGCTGTCCTGGAAATCCAGTCAAGCTCTCCTGAGGAAAGCGAATAGTTGCGGTGTAAGTCCTTCGCACTGAGGGTAGTTGCTAGTCGTGGATATGCCGTTCTCTCCAAAGCCGCCATCGCTCAGCCCCTATGCATGCAAATAGATCAGCATAGACGCTTCCGGGCATGAGGCAGGCGGGACAAACAGGCCAAGTGAAATTCTATTTATATCAATAGGATAGAACCACTATGTCCTAATTTTCCTTTATCTCGGCATGACCCCTGGATCAAGCGCTACAGCAAGCCTGAAGCCCAGCGCAAGCACG
>TARA_R100001244_G_C5171739_1_pt1 | contig 12376 bp, 21 predicted proteins | sample TARA_R100001244 | Tara Oceans TARA_R100001244 (sample SAMEA2621564) | marine metagenome | biome: marine biome (ENVO:00000447); feature: mesopelagic zone (ENVO:00000213); material: "saline water (ENVO:00002010), including plankton (ENVO:xxxxxxxx)" | depth 790 m
GGGTTCTTTTTCACTTGCATATATACGTCTTGTTTACCCCATTTACCATTAACTGGGTGTATGTCTATATAATAGGTAAATCCTTCAATATTAATGGGTCCTGTCCATAGTGGAGTCCTGTAATGGCTCCCACCAGGCCCTTTTCCCATTTGAAGAGATTTATTTTTTTTGATATATCCTTTACCTACTATATTCATTTATGTACTCTGATTCATAGCTTCTACAGTTGCTTTTCTGAATTTATCAGAATCAAATTTTGAATTATCCTCTTCAAAAATTACACATAATTGATGTATCAAATCATAAAAAAAGGGTAAATCCTGGTAATTGTTTGGTATTGTATCAGTTAAAGCATCTGCAATAGCTTGATAATGTTTTTTAGTCATTGTTTAATTGTCCTTCTAAGCCTAATAAATTAAATAGGTCTACTAACTGCATGTCAGCAAACTCTTTACTGGCGCTATCATACTTCTTTTTGTATACATCAAGATGTAATTTAGCCTCTGCCTCCATCGCTTTAATTTCTTTTTTATCTTCGATTAGCTGCATTACTGCCTTAACAGAGGTAGCATATTGGACGAGGAAAGTATTACTCCCAAGTAAGTCATCTATGCGGGATACACATGCTTCTGGGTCATTACCATCTTCCATGATAATAGATAGTATATTAGCTAAGGCATCAACATTCCCACTTAATAGTGCTACTAAATACTTTTTAGGAAAAAATGAAATTCCATCTTTCATTTCCGGAGGTATTTATATACTGTAGTATAGTGAACATTTACCCATTTGGCTATACGCCTACGACTGATAGGTAATTTACTGAATATATTAATAAACCATGTCCTTCTACTGCTTAACTTTATTCCTCTTTTCATAGCTCCTTTCTGAGGGTCAGGACTTAATAGAAATCATTTTCCTACTAAGTCCATACCTCATTTAACTGGATAATTAACTACTTTATCTTCACCTTATCTAGCTCAGTCATTGCTTCTTTTACAATTGATAATCCATGTAATATCCTGCCTATTGACAGAGATACTTCATTAGATTCCTTTGTATTAAGGTTGCCAAATAATGAAGATAACAGGTTTGATGTTTTAGGCTCAGCTATAACAGACTTTATTTTAACTCCATTAGTAAGCTTCTTCTTATAGCCTATATGACCCTTTTTCGGTGCATATGTTTTGAAAGCCTGTCGGGTAGTGTCTACATAAAGTTTATAGACAAAGTTAGCTTTAATAGCTCTACGTATAGTAGCGACTGACAAATCAAAAGCTTGTGCAATTTTAATGACTGATACGCCATTATTATGCAATGCTTGTATGCCACCTAGGGTACTTTCTGTTACCTTTCTTGTGCGGCCTTGTGGGCCTTTTGTTTTTGGCATTAAAATGCCTCCTTTCCACTTAGTTTACGATTTACATAAGAGCGTACATGCTCTTCTTGTTGTTCTAAGAATATGCATAATGCATTATACTCTATATGGGTTAAAGGTCCTTTTCGCCTATTACATCTTTCACAAATAATTTGAAGATTTTCAGATATGGAAGCTCCCCCCATTGACATGGGGTTGATATGGTCACATGCCATATTATTCACTACTAATCTTGTTTTACAGTAGCGGCATTTTTTGCCATAATCCTTGAATATCATCTCTCTTAGTGCTAATAAATCAATATCGAAAATTACCTCATACTCTTTACTGCGTTTTTTCAAACTCGATTTGAGATTTGAACTCTTACGCATTACCCTATGGAATACATTTCTAGCGTGAGTACCATGTATCTTACCTAAAATAGGTAACAACTTGTTCTCCCAGTATATCATTTGAGGGGATTTTCTACGCTTATTTTTCTTAGAATATTTTTTCACTTTTTATGGGGTGCCAATCATTGTATATTCTGCATGTATGGAATCAGGCCCATCAATCATTTTAGTAGTGATGTCAAATCCACGTTGTCTCCAGCTATGGATAGCTGATGATAATCGATAGATGCCGAATTGCCTCAATGCTTGTCTACCTGTAACGCTATTACCCTCAAGCATGTACTTGAGTAGTTTTTGCGTCCTGTTTAATCTTTGTGGTTTCATTTGTTCTCCATCCTAAGGAAATCGTTAATTCAGCTTGAAAAATCCCAAGCACTATGCTAATCGCTGGCCCTAAACCTTGGTTACCTTTTAGCCAGGCAAACTTAAATAATCCTAATAAGATTATCATCCACCCATCTTCTAAGTCCCAATAATCGAACAACCATTTTTTAGCCATTTAAGACTCTCCTTAATCTAAAGCTTGGCGTCCAAGCTACATCACATTCAAAAAGTTCTCCATCGGTATTCTTAAACATTTGGATATGCTTTTCATCACTATTTGCTTGGCCATTTAAGCCTATTACTTTTCTACTGGCATTCTCAATAGCACCAGACCCTTTGCCAGCATAAAGGTCAAGTACCTCGTTCCTGCTATAATCTCTACTAACCTGACTAACTTGGAGAATAATAATATCCAAATTAACAGCCATGTTAGATAAGTTATGTGATATATATTTAACCTGTTCATACTCTCCTTTAATATGGGGAGGAGTTTCTATCAAGTCAATATAATCCACTACAACTACAGCTGGTTGTAGTTCTCTGATTTTATCGCGTATTTGTTCAATAGTAGGGCTTATCGTTTGAACTGATAGATGCTGTAATTCATTTTGGTGTTGTTCATAAAGCTCTTCAAAAGTATCTTCAGCAGTTTCTCTATTACTATCAGAGACTATCTGTAAGTGCCTTCTGTGCATTAACCAACCTGATAATTCTAAAGATAAATATAAGGTAGGAATTTGCCAATCTGTATTAATCCTATTATTCATCATGTCAACACCTAATATAAGGTTCTGAGCTAAGGTAGTCTTACTTGAGCCTGTTGGCCCAAATATTGTTACTAGCTCACCTGGGTAGATATTGACTTCTGTTCTATCGCTTAAACCTAACATTTTGCCTAATTCAAGTATCCTACCAGAGAAGTCTGTTCTAATACGTTTAACATATTCTTCTTGGAGGTCAGCTGAAGTTTTAACATCAATTAAGTAATCTTTTCGCTTAAAGAAAATGCAATTAGTACGACAATGTTGAGCCATGTATTTATCATGGCAGCCATACTGATATCCTTTATCATAAGCATATTCTACTTTTTCAATTACCATATTCTCATCTAAAGACTTATTATTCCAATGAAGCATAGAGACCTTCGTATACTCTGAAGGTACACCATGCCGCCTAAAGTGAGAAACTATCCTATGTAGCACATTATTACGTGAACCAGGCTGAGGACCAAGTGAGAGCATCTTTTGTACGCAAGGTACCATATTGGATGGTTCCCTAACCTTAGCCCCTAATTGCCTGATTCGTGGTGCTTCTGTGATAACTGCATCTTCTAATTCACCTTCGCCTATTAACTCTATATAAGGATAGCTTAGTCGTTGTGTTTTTGCTAATTCCTTAATTTCATCTATACTACTATTCTCTGCCTCTGAATGAGTAAGAGGTATTTTATATAGTCCTGTTTTATAGTTAAGAGAATGTTGTACTCTATATATTCCAGACCGGATATAAATAGAGTGGTCAATATCTGGAAATAACTTATGCATAGTAGTCCGAACTGAGAAAGGTAGATTCTGAGATGATGGAAAATTAAATACTCCACCATGAATAGAAACATGATACCCTGTTCCACTAAAATATACTTGAGTTGATTTCCTAGTATTAACCTGATGTTCTGCTGATAATGCATAAAGAAAGGCATGAAGTTTATCCCTTGTATGTTCATCTGTATTATCACCTTTATCAATATCTACAAGGATATTATCTAAATGCCTAACACCATAAAAGTTACGTACACTTCCTTCTTTATCAATTATATCCTTAGCATCCTCATCGTATAAATAAACAGACCTATATAATGCTGAATCCTTAGCAATATATTTAATTAACTCTGCTTTAGGGATAAGATGCCCCCTATATTTAGGAGCATCCTGTGCAATCTCCACATAAAACATTATAAGTTCAACATAGCCTCTTTACTAACTTCTGCTGTACCATTAGATGAGGGGCCAGTATATTCTTTTAAATATCCTTTTTCCTTCATCCAGGTGACATGAGATTCAAGCTCTTCCTTACCTTTATCAGTATTAGGCCATAGCCTATGATAAACTCTGGTATATACTTGCTTGTTATTCTTATTCTGCTCTTTATAAATATAACCAACATATTCAAAAGTAGGGTCAGTTCCTGGTATAACAGATGATAAATGGTTATCCTTTAAATAATCATCTATCTTTTTAATAGGCTCACCATCATCAGTTTCCCAGTTACCCTCTGTATTAATACCAGCAGTACACCCAATAGCTGTAAAGAACTTATAGAGTCTATTCAGTACTGACCCACCAGCTATTTTACCTGCATCATCACGGTCAAAAGTACCCTTAATGGTAAGCTTTTTTGTGTAATCAGAGTCTTTAACCTGGACTTCTGCATCGAGTAAAATATCTGCCCAGTCATACTTATCAGAACGGTCTTCAAAGTTAACTATAGCTAATGGACATACTCCAAAATATTTGGAAGTATCAGTTCTCTCGGTTTGTTTTGGTTTTAATAATGCCATTTACTTCTCCTTAATGTAGATTTTTTTCCATTCGAATGGGAAAATCTTTCCCTTAAGATGGTCACATCTGCTGCCAGCCTCAATAGAGTTTTTGGCTTTAAATGAAACCATCAATTCATCTTCTTCTCTAAATATATAGCCAATCGCGTCACATTTTGACATTATCATGTTTTTGAGCTTACCTGATAAATCTAAAGTTTCAGGCTCAATAGCATTAGAGTTATCTACTGCTACAGCTGTCTTTCTATGACCTATGACAATAAGGTGGGGGACTAAGGTTTGTAATTTAGAGATATTGTTTAATACACGCTCTCTTACAAGGCCAAATCCTTTACCATATGGTAAGTCATTGATACTCTCAACATCATATTCTGTTTTTACATTTTGTTCTGTCCACTCAACTAACTTATCCACAGTGTCTAATGCAAAATACTTATAGTCATGACCTTGTGTAGCTTCTTCATAGAAACTGATTAATTCGTCACGACTGTTGATATTTTGAATGTAGCCTTCTATCATGTTAGAGCCCGATTCTGTGTCGAGGATTAAACAATCCTTTAACTGTGAAAGCATTGTAGTTTTACCTACTTTCGGTGCTCCGTATAATAAAAGAATCTGTGGATTTAGAGTAAGTGGTTTGCGTTTCCGCTTTTCTAAAGCCATCTTATCTTCCTTTTATTTAAGTGATTACTACTGGGTGTAATATATAAACTACTTAGCGCTAGATGCAAGGAACATTCCTGGAAAATTAAAGAAAAATTCCTTCTTAACTGGAATGTCAGCAGCTATCTTTCTGATTGCATTTGTAATGAAAGCTCCGCTCATATTAGCGCAATAAGAAGTAGCCTTTGCATTGCAAGGTTCTGGGTCACCTTCTGCATCACTATACCATGTTGCCTCATACTCTTTTAAAGTAGGATTCAATAGGTTATATTGCTGATAATGCTCAGCACCCATACGCCCATCAATGATTAAGCCTGGCTTACCATATTTAGTAATAGCTGCTTCTACTGCTTCAAGCCTACTACTCATATTATCAAAAGCCAATATTACAACATCTTCTTCTGTTAAGTCATATTTGAAGTAATCAAATTTCCCATCATATATTGTTAAATTAATTTTAGGATTAATTTCTTCTATATGTAATTGCAAAGCCTTAACTTTTTGTTTACCAATATCTCTCATAATATAATGAGAGACTCCAATATTCTCAATCTCAACTTTATCCATATCATATAAATGTAAGTTATCAGCGCCAACTCTCACTAGCTGAATGGCTGCGGAACTACCAATAGCTCCGCAACCTAATATATGATAAGTAAACTTATTGAGATTGTCTATTATTCCAGAACTTCTCTCATTTAACAAGTTCTACCTCCTGTACAGGTTTAAGGTAATCTTCAGGATATCTATAATTAACAACATTATTTAACTGTCTAACACTCAATTTTTCTAACATTAATTCATATGGTTTTAATTGAGTATTAATAGTGATAACAGTTGCTGACCAACTTTTATAAGTTAAAGTACCAGCAAGAAATGAACTATTCATTTCATCAATTTTATCAATAATTAATTCATACATATTATCAGGCATTTTACCTATTAATAGCCTCTTTTGCTGTTCTTCAATGTGGTCATACACTGGCCAATCATCATACGTATCATAACCTGATGAATCATAATTCTGTGTATACGACCCATGACCATATAGGGCAATCTGTTCTCCTGTTCTCTTAGATTTCCATGTATTTACTGGTTCAGTACAAAGCTCTTTAACTTCTTTAGTAACTTCTTCAGGTATTTTACTCTTAGGCTCACCTAAAAAGTTTAATTCAGTATTAGCATAACATTCAATAGGATTGAAATATTGTACTCTTAATTTATACTCTTCTTTTAGGTTTACAACAAGAGATACTGTGAAATCCTGAGTCTTAGTCTTTTCAATAGTTGCACTGTCAGTACTACTCCAGAAGGCTCCCATTGTATGATGACTATGCCACCAGACAAAACGAGGACTTTGACCGTCATACTTATGCGAGTATTTTGAATAATATACTGCTAAGGATGCTTCATCAAGAACACAGTTACCTCCTGTAATTTCCTGCTTTAGTATAACAGGGTCTTGTAGGATGAAATCTCCTTCATCATCTGGGAGCATGACTAGCATCCCCCCTATTTCACATTTAAATTCCTCATAAGCTGCTTTAGCATAATTGATTACCTTATTCCAAACTTCCCTGGTAATGAAAAACTTATCTGATGTTACTGTATTGTCTGCCATTCGTTCTCCTTTAGTTATATTGTTGTTTCGGGTGATGTTACTGGTCCTATCTCTAACTCATCTCTTTCACGTAGCCATGTAGATACTGCTCTATCGTCAAGCCAATTATAATCGGCGAGTGGAACACTGATATTACCTTCTACGATTGACTCATAGTAAACAGGTACTACATTTTCACTACTACATTTTATTCTATAAGCTAGCCTTAACTCATGGGTTGCTTGATTGATTAATCCCTGATTCATTTCAAGAGCATCTAAGCGAGAAACATAATATATACGCTCTAAATTACAGTATATATCCTGATAACCATTAATGTCTATTTTCCTAGCAGGTAAGGCTAATAACTTTATTAAGTTACCATAAGCTTGGTGACCATTCCCTAACCCATCTATTTGCCATTCCTCTAAAAACTTTGTAATCCTAAAAGGACCGCTAAATTCATGTCTATCCATATCCATTATACTTCTTTGTATAGCTGTTAATATTTGGCTATACATTGTATCACCTAGTTCAAGGATAATATCAACATGTAATTTTACATTTTCTACATAGTTTAAAAGATTTACAAATACATTGCAAGAGTCTATATTCCAGCAATTCATACATTCATTACCTATAAATTCCTGGGCAACTGTCTTCCTTGCTTCTGCTCTAGACATAATAGGCTGTGGTGAATTATATGGCCTATATAAGTCCTGAGTCAATTTATCTGTAGCTCTCTCACAATGACTTGGAGAGAGAGTCTTATATCTTGAAAGTTTATCTTTATCTTCTTCAGATACATGGAAATAGGTGTCTTGTGGTTGATTAAGTGGAGTAGTACCGCTTAAATTATAAGTTTGCGCCCAAATAGCGACATATCTATATAATTTATCCATATCTCCTTCTTTAAAGGCTTTATTAATAACGCCAATAAAGCCACCCCAGCATATATTACCATTTTGATACCATCCATGGGAAGATACGAATGGATGCCAAATTTCAGGGTAAACAGGAAATAATTCTGCCCAGGCTACTAATCCATATTTCTTACTTGTAGCTACTATTTGATTTAATAAGTCTCCTAATTCATAAGTTAAATAAACTTTTAAAGTCCCAATATTAGTTTTAAACTTATCAAATTCCCCTTGCCTAAAATTAATATTTAGGTCAGGAAAAGTAATTTCCACATTTACATATATGAAATGGTCAATAGACCTTGTTCTATTAGTCTGAAATGTACTAGTTTCATGATTACGTATTACAGTAGCTGGATTACTTAAGCTTATTGTATTATTAGCAGGATAATCTCCAATCCAGGGTGAACCAGGATGCCAAGCTAAAGCATTTGTACCTATTTTTATATCAATAGGTAAATCAACTGTGGTCTTATTTACAGCTCCTATCCAGTTTTTTAAGGCTAATTGATATTTTTCTTTTTCATTAGAAGATAAAGTAAAGCCTTCTCTTCTTAATCGCCTTAGATTATTATCTATACTTTCCAAATCCTCTCTAAGATGACTAACATTATGAGGGTTCCATTGTAATAGCTTACGTAAGTTATTAGCCTTGCCTGACCATGTAGGAAACATTTTATTAATTACCATTTCTTGAAATTTCTTATACGTACCAGGTTTAAAGGATAAGTTTTCAGAAAGTTCAATTTTATGGTCTGTTTGTTCGTTTAATACTGCTAATTTCTCTAATACATTTTGTTTTCTCCCTATTTTATCATAATTAAGGGGTATTGATTCTGCATCAAAGTTAAATCTACTAAATAAAGTATCCATTTCGCTCCTTTGTGTTATGTAGAGGGGGGTAACACTCATCGCTCAGCGATTCTTGGTCATTCCCCCCTAAACATGTTTAACATTAAGTGTAACTAATGGTATATCAGGCATTGCTGATGTTGTTGGTCTTACAGACCCAGACTCACGGCAAGCGGATTACTATAATAGTTAACACTTTTTTATACTCTATAAAATAAGAGTCTTTTTAGCAGTCTCTATTGACCGCCAGTTTTACTACCACCTACATGGGAAACACGGTCTCCTACATCGATGGAAGTGGAATTGGTAGCGATAATGTCGTTGACAGATACCGTACCTGATAAGCTAAGCTCTTCTCTAAGTTCACCCACTGTATCAGCGCCAGTCTCTGCATCTACTGAAGCTGAATGAGTTCCTTCTACAAAAAGCTTTATTAGTTTATTAGCCATCTAATAAACCTCCTTTTTAGTGTGTTAAGTTTCGTGGATATATTATGTTGAAGCTAAGCATACATATAGAGCCACACCGGTTTTATTTAGCCCTACAAACGGGGCTCGCGCGTCTTTTTTGACTGACCTGTATTTTGCTTCAAATGGTCAATCAATTCTTCTGGATTTTTAATAGGAGCACTTGAATTCATTAAGAACCTCTTCACAGCTAAAGCTGTTGTAGGCTTAGCAATTTCACCACTCCAAGCATTGATGACACTGAAATCTTCTGTACCCAATTTCATTAAACAGAATTCTTCAGCTTGCTCTGTATCATCAAAGTGTTTTAATGCCTCATCATTACCCTCTTTCCAGGCTACGACCCATCGTGGGTCATGTTGGTTTAATGGCATCTTCCATATGTTTTTTAAGTCTGAGTCCTGCTTTTGCAGTGCTTAATAATCGATATCTTTTATCTGCAAGCATACGCAATCGTTTAATAGTGACATTTATCAATTTATCTGTCACCACTACATCAAACTCTGTTTTATTACCAATACCTATCTTCTTAAACTTCTGAAGCTGTTCCTGGTAAAAACGAACAACTTGTTGTAGTCTACCTGTTACCATATTTTAAACCCTCCATATTCTATGTTTTTGATTGTCTACTGACTGCATCTGATACTTAAAAGGATTATCTCTATATCTATCATAGTATTTTGATTTATATGTCCGATATCGATGTAAGCGAAATTCAATACATCTTAACCAAGCTTTTACAGTTCCTGCTGTTCTATTTTCTACAAGAATAGACTCTCCTACTTCCATTACCAAAAGTGTATCTATACATTGCCGTTTATAACATTGTGGCGTATAAATGATTGGTGGAATCTCTATATCGTTCTCTATCTTTACATTTTCCATTACCATATTTCAAATCCTCCACTATGTTTGCAAAAGTCAGCAAACGCTTGAAAGTTATTTACACTCATGGGGTAATTAAAGGCAAATTTAGCTTTAGCACTATCACAGTTAGATTCTATTAGAACTTTCCTATCTGTTTCATACTTCATGCACATCTTTTTAATTGACCCATCTTCTATTTCATTATTAAGTTTAGTTGCTATTCTTTTAGCTTTTTCTTTACAAATAATGTGTCCACTATTTTCATGACCCATAGTATTATCTGTAGCAGTCAATGTATCTTTATACTTCTCACAGACATAATCCCACATAGGTCTCCACCACCATACATTATTACGAAAGTAATCACCATCAACTGCAGCACGGTATGCTGTCATTTGCTCGAAATATGCCTCTAAATCCTCAGCAGTATGATTATCCGGGTCCATAGTCGGTTTCTGTACTTTAAGAGGGTTATCAGGGCTTAGTCCCATTAAGTCAAATCCCATAATTACTCCTTTTTAATATGAAAATAAGTCTAATATCCACCTTAGGAATAAAACTGTTGCTACTCCTGTGCCTAGATAGAATAGAATAAATATTATAATTCTTTCCCATTTCTCCATCATTTCTCCTATTTAGTTAAAAAAGTGGGGGCGAACTCTTAGCTCACCCCCTGCTTATCGTTTTTCTCCTCTTCCACCAAGACAGGGACGTAACATATTCTTTATCCGCCCTTAGGATGGATAATATATCCCTGCATCATCCCATGATGAAACCTCACTCCTTTAAAACTCCTTCAATCTCAATATTAGTTGCATACCAATTACCTCTCCATCTAAACTGATGTCCATCACCAGCCCAAACATGTGCTCTATTAAATGCTTCTTTAAAAGTCATACCATAAGGCATGAAGAGATTGAAAGTCTTATCAGTTTGCCTGACTAAGAAATTATCCACTTCTATAATAGATGTTTCTAAATATGTACCAGGAGCTTTTATGTCCCCAATAAGTGGACATTCTGGGCATTTCGTATCATCAAATACCCATAACAATAGTGCTACCATACAAGTGCATATGATAGCCCATTTTGTCCAATATATGTATGTTCCCATCGTTTATTCCTTTCGTTTTATAGACCTAAGCGGTCCATGAAGAGATAGACAAATATTGCTATCCCAGTTGATAATATTATATTCATAGCGTATACTGCAATAAAAGGTGCTGGTTCACGCTCTTGTGTACTGAATAACCATTTATACATCGTTTTTCTCCTCAATTGATATGAAGTTTAACTGCATCATAATTTGAGATTGCTCAAAATCAGGAGCAGCCATGCCATCATTTACTGCCCAATCAATAGCATCTAAAATATATTGAGCTTGTTTAGGTGTAATCTTCATCGTTTTCTCCTTTTCGATTAGTTAAATTAAAGAGAGAGTCGTCAATATCCGAAATTGAAATAGTTCTACCACTATATTGATGTTTCAATAGCAGTACACTTGTTACCGGCTTGACCCTTCCGCTACTCTCTCTTTTAGTTGCGGGGATGGGAATCGAACCCACTACCTCTGGGATATGAGCCCAGTATGCAACCTTTACAATTCCCCGCTATAGTAGACCAAACTATTAATTTGCTATCCAGGCTTCAGATTTCTAGCGCTCCATCATGCTTGGCTATGGCTAGTATTACAATCTTTATATGCGTAGCAACCCTGGCTTCGGTGAACGAGACGAGCTAATCTTGCCTCCCTTTTGGTGACCCCACCTAACATCAAATTAAATTAGTAATATTAGCATTACTTGTTTGGTCAAATTATTGCTAGCCCCTGTACAGAGTTCTGTGATACATACATATCTACAGGCTATCAGGAGTCTGAATCCCAATGAGCTAGCAAGTATAAGCTTACTGATTAATATAATGACTAACCCTATTATCTGATATCTTATACCAGATAGCATAGAGTTGATTCTTTAAAAGTTTATTAGCTTTATGATGTTTCCAGCCTCTGTCTTTTACAAGCCAGTTAACTAGTTCATATTTATGCTCATAAGGGCAATATTTGATTCGCATTTGATACCTCGTTTTGATGATTAAGAGAAGATGATACTTTGAATGTTTTCACACTGCAGTGCTTATACATTCATCCTCTCATCTATGAGATAGTATCGAGGATTATAACTTAGGGATGCGTACACCTGGTTGCCATCTAAGGCACAAGTTATGACCAACAGATTTACAGGATATGATTACCCCTGCAGGTCTATGTATTAAGCAGTTTACCGCGCATAGTAGCTATTAACTACATCATTGCTAACGTGGGACGAACCCTTCCTCTAACTTACTTAGGAGGCACG
>TARA_R100001244_G_scaffold123283_3_pt1 | contig 12160 bp, 9 predicted proteins | sample TARA_R100001244 | Tara Oceans TARA_R100001244 (sample SAMEA2621564) | marine metagenome | biome: marine biome (ENVO:00000447); feature: mesopelagic zone (ENVO:00000213); material: "saline water (ENVO:00002010), including plankton (ENVO:xxxxxxxx)" | depth 790 m
TGACCCCAACTCTGGCGCCATCTACCAGTCGTCTCGCAACTACAGTCTTTACGGAGATACTGTGGCTCTGAACGTTGGTGATGTGCTCACAGTTAATCTGGAGGAGTCTACCCGCGCTAGCAAGAATGCCGACACCCGTATTATCAAGGACAATGAAATCACATTGCCCGAGCCAAACATTCTGGGCAGGAACAACTTTGGGATCGGTACTTCACTTAACAAAGAGCGTGATTTTAAAACCAGAGCCGATGCTGATCAGAGCAACAGTCTTGCTGGCAGCATTACAGTCTCGGTGACTGAGGTGCTGCCTAACGGCGTGCTGAGAGTACGAGGCGAGAAGTGGCTGTCCCTGACCAACGGTGATGAGTATATCCGCCTGACGGGGCTTGTTCGTCCGGAGGACATCTCACCCGACAACACCGTGGCCTCCAACCGAATTGCTGATGCCCGTATTGCCTACGGTGGTACTGGTGACTTTGATCAGGCCAACCAGATGGGTTGGCTGGCGCGGTTCTTTAACAGTGAGTGGTTCCCGCTATGAAGATGCTGAGGTTTGGGTTACTGATGATTGCGCTCTCCGTGATCGCAGCGCCTGTGCTGGCAGACCGCCTGAAGGATCTGGCGCGCATCAAGGGTGTGCGTAACAACCAGTTAGTGGGTTACGGGCTGGTGGTTGGCCTGGATGGTACCGGTGACAAAGCGCCGTTCACCAACCAGACCTTTCGCAACATGATGACCCAGTTCGGCATTACCCTGCCGCCGGGCGTAAACCCCAATCTTGCCAACGTGGCTGCGGTTACCATCACGGCCAACCTGCCTCCTTTCGCCAAGCCAGGCCAGGAACTGGATATTACGGTGTCGTCCATCGGCAACGCCGATAGCCTACGTGGCGGTACTCTGTTGATGTCGCCGTTAAAAGGGGCTGACGATCAGGTCTATGCTATGGCCCAGGGTAGCCTGGTGGTCGGTGGTTTTGGCGCCCAGGGTGCCGACGGTTCGCGGATCACTGTGAACGTTCCCAGTGTTGGCCGGATTCCCAGTGGCGCCACTATTGAGCGGGAGGTTATGTCTCCGTTCACCCGTGGCGATACCATTACCTTCAACCTGTTGCGGGCTGACTTCACGACGGCTCGCCGGGTGGTGGAAGCGATCAATGGTCAATTGGGCCCGGACATGGCGTATGCCCACGATGCGACCTCGGTCTCCGTCAAGGCGCCGAGGGACCCATCCCAGCGCGTAAGCTTTCTGTCGATTCTGGAAAACATTGAGGTTAATCCGGCGGAAGACGCTGCCAAGGTGGTCATCAACAGCCGCACCGGCACCATTGTGGTAGGGCAGAACGTCAAGGTCAGCCCGGCGGCGGTGACCCACGGTAACCTGACCGTCACCATTGAAGAGAATCCCGAAGCCAATCAGCCAAACCCGTTCACCGATGGTGAGACGGTGATCGAGCCCAATACCCAGATCGCCATTACCGAAGATCCGGCCCGAATGTTCCAGTTTGGCCCGGCGGTCACCCTGAACGAGATTGTCCAGGCCGTGAACCAGGTAGGTGCGGCGCCCGGTGACGTAATGGCGGTGCTCGAAGCCCTCAAACAGGCCGGCGCCTTGCGCGCTGAGCTGATTGTGATTTAGGGGGCGTGATGCAGGATTCCAGTCTCCAGAAAGCCCAGGTTTACACCGATTTCGGCGGTCTGAACGCGCTGAAGGCCCAGGCCAGGACCGACAAGGAAGCGGCGCTTGAGGAAGTGGCGAAGCAGTTTGAGGGCCTGTTCCTGTCGGAAATGGTCAAAGCGATGCGCAAGGCCGGTGATGTGTTTGCGGAGGGTAACTACCTCAACAGTCAGCAGTCGGAGTTCTATCGAGAGATGTTCGACAGCCAGTTGAGCCTGACGCTATCGCAAAAGCAGGGCACCGGTATATCCGATGCCCTGGTGCGCCAGCTAAGCCGGCAGATTCCTGGCATGGATGAGAAGGGTGAGCCGATGGCGGCCCATAAGACCGCGCTGGCGGACTATGATCGTAGTATGCCGGTGCTGTCTCCGCGCCTGCCCGAGCAGATGGACAAGGTGAATCAGGTGGCTGACACCGCCCGCAGAGAGCCTGCACAGGAAATCAGCACCGTCATGCCAAGCCGGTTTGAGTCACCGGAACAGTTTGTCCGTGAACTCCTGCCCGTCGCCGAAAAGGTAGCGGCGCAAAGCGGTATCAACCCAAGGTTGATGATTGCACAGGCGGCACTGGAAACCGGTTGGGGCCGGCACATGATTGAAGGCGACGGTGGTTCTCCCAGCTTTAACCTGTTCGGTATCAAGGCAGACACCCGCTGGCAGGGTGAGTCCGTAAACATTGCCACCACGGAATTCCGCGAAGGCGTGCCGATGAACGAACGGGCCGCGTTCCGGGCCTACCCGGACTATGAATCCAGCTTCCGGGATTATGTCTCGTTCCTCGAATCCAATCCCCGTTATCGGGATGTGCTGGCGGCCGCGGACGATCCCGAGTTGTTTGCAAACCGGCTTCAGGAAGCGGGCTATGCCACCGATCCAAACTACGGTGCCAAGATTCGCCGCATTATGAACAATGACTCCATGGCAACGTTGTCCATGGGTACGGGTAGGGCTGAGGAGTAAGCATTATGGCAGGACTTATCAATATTGGTCTGACCGGTATCCTCGGACACCAGGCGGCGCTGAACACCACCGGTAACAACATCACCAATGCCAACACGCCGGGTTACAGCCGTCAGGAGGTGCAATTTGAAACCCAGTCGGCGCAGCGCACCGGCGCGGGCTCTATCGGTACCGGTGTCAGCATCACCAACATCCGTCGCCTGGCGAACGAATATCTGACGCAACAGGTGCGTGAAGACACCTCTTTGTTTGGTGAGCAGGAAGCGCTGAACTCGGAATTGTCGCGCCTGGATAACCTGCTTGGCGGCGAAACCACCGGCCTGAGCAATGCCCTGAACAATTTCTTCGCGAGCCTGCAGAATGCTGCCGAAGATCCGGCATCGTTGCCCCAGCGCCAATTGGTGTTGAGCGAGGCGCAACAGGTGGTGAACCGCTTTGAAGCCCTGAATCAGGAATTTATTCAACAGCGGGAATCCGTCAAGACCCAGATGGAGCAGGGCGTCAAGGACGCCAATACACTGTTGAAAAGCATTGCACAGCTGAACCTGGCGATCTCCGAATCCCCCGGCTTGGCCCAGGGCCGTGAACCCAACGAGTTGCTGGATAAGCGCGACGAAAAACTGCGTGAGTTGTCTGAACTGGTCAACATCAGCGTGGTGCAAGCGGAAGGTAGCCAGGTGAACGTGTCGCTGCGCAATGGGCAGGCGTTGGTGGTTGGTGACAGGGCGGCACAACTGGGAACCCGCGATAACGCGGAAGACCCGACCAGATTGGAATTCACCCTGACGACCGGTGGCCGGACCCTGAACGTGGACAGCCAGGTCAACGGCGGCAAACTCGGCGGTTTGCGGCGGTTCGAATCAGAGGCCCTGCAGCCTGCTTTTGCCGAACTCGGCCGGGTTGCGATTGCCTTGTCCGAAACCCTCAATCATCAGCATGAAATTGGCATGGACCTTGAGGGCGATCTGGGGGGGCTGTTTTTCAGTGACATCAACTCCCAGGCGGCCCAGCGCGGCCGGGTGATTGCCAATACCAATAACGGAGCCCCGCGGGACGCTCAGCTTGCGGTCGAGATTATCGACAGCTCCCAGCTTCCCGCCGGCAGCTGGTCCTTGCGGTTTGGCGGCGACGGTCGGAACTTCGAATTGGTGGATCGGGCCACGGGTGAGGTGGTCAACCAAGGCCGCCTGCCGGACCCTGTTCAGTCCGAAATATCCATGCCGGGGTTCAATATCCGTATTGAAGGGGGAACCTTCAATGCCGGTGACAGTTTCCTGATCGAGCCAACCCGGAACGCGGCGGCCAATATCGGCCTGGAAGTCAATCGTGAAGAGGATCTGGCCTTTGCGAGCCCGGTAAGGGCGGAGGGTTCTGCAGGTAATACCGGTGATGCCACTATCAACCAGGGCAAGATGCTGGATGTCAGGGATCCGTTTACCAATTCGTTGCTGAGCAATTTCCGACAGGACGGGCAACTGGACCCGCCGCTGGAAATCCGTTTCCGTGACGACGGCGGAGAACTGGTTTATGACGTTTTTGATGCGAACGCAGCGCCTAGTGACCCGCCGCTTATTCAAGGTGACGCCAGTGCGGTACCCCCGGTAAACCTTTTCGAGCCTGGCCAGGCTGAGCAGTTGTTTACAGACGACCCGCGCTCGCCGGACTATTTCGGCTTCCAGTTCGAAATCTCCGGCAACCCAAGACCCGGGGATTCGTTCAACATTAATTACAACACCAACGGTGTGTCGGACAACCGTAATGCTGAGTTACTGGCGGCGTTGGGAACCGAGAACACCCTTAACAATGGCAGCCAGAGTTTTGCCGAAGGCTACGCAGGGCTGGTGGAGGATATTGGGGTAAAAACCCGACAGAGCCAGCTGGATAAAGACGCCGGCAGCACGCTGCTGGAGCAGTCCACCAACCAGCGGGAATCCGTCTCTGGCGTCAACCTGGACGAAGAGGCCGGCAAGCTGATTCAGTACCAGGCGGCTTACAACGCGTCCGCCCAGGTGGTGAGCGTGGCTCAGGATTTGTTCAATACCCTGTTACAGAGTTTCCGGTAACAGTGCGAGGTGATGTGACATGATCAGAATTTCATCACAACAGATATTCTCTGGCGGCATAAATCGGCTGCAGGAACTGAATAGCAGCCTGAACCAGACCCAGGAGCAGATTTCGACCGGCAAGCGGGTCAATAAGCCGTCGGACGACCCGGTTGCGGCGGCGCGTATCCTGAAGCTTGATCAGGAGCTGTCCCGGATTGAAACCTATCAGCTCAACGCTGGGCTCGCAGAAAATCGGTTGCAGCAAGAGGAAAGTGCGCTGGCCGGCTCGGTGGATGTGATCCAGCGAATCAGGGAGCTGACAGTTCAAGCGGGTAACGGCTCGCTGTCACCGAACGATCGCAAATCCATCTCTTCGGAATTGAAAGAGCGCATTGGGCAGTTGGCCAACATTGCCAACACCCGGGACGCCTCTGGAGAATACATTTTCAGTGGCTTTCAGGGCTCCACGGCTGCCTTTGGGAAAGATGCGTCCGGCAGTTGGGTGTATCAGGGCGATGAGGGCCAGCGCGTGCTGGAGATCGACGATGGCGTCACGGTGCCTATCAGTGATCATGGCAAAGGTATCTACTCATCGATTCCCGCAGCGGTGTTTGCCGAGAGTGACCCCAACAATGCGACCGCCGCTAGAATCGATGGTATTCAGGTAGCCAATGATGGCGCCTTATCGGCGGTTTCACCGGACAATATTATCATTACCGTTGATACCTTGGCGGGAACGGTCAGTGCGGTGAATAGCCGCACCGGCGATCCCCTGACTGTGACTCCAGCGGCGTATACCAGTGGTGAGTCCTTCGAAGTTGCCGGTGTGCAGGCGACGATTACCGATGCGGGCGATGGCGATGAGTTCACCCTTCGCGCGGGGGAGAGGCAGTCGGTGTTTGCCACCATCGAAAACCTGATTGACGGCCTCGATAACATCGACAAAGGTTCGCCGGCCGGGCAGGCGGCCTATGACGACCTGATCGCAGCGTCTTTGCAGAATCTGGACAATGCCCAGGAAAGCATTGTACAGAAGCAAACGGAAATCGGCGGGCGCCTGAACGCCGTGGACTCTACCAAATCGTTCCTGGAAGACTCGTCTGTGTACAGTGAGGACATCCGTTCGCAACTGCGTGACGTGGACTACGCCGAAGCTATCAGCAACCTGAGCTTCCAGAGCTTCGTGCTGCAGGCTGCACAGCAGTCGTTTGCCCAGGTCTCCCAGCTGTCGTTGTTCGATCGCTTGTAAAAAGCCTGCCGGAACAAGGAAGTCCGGCACTTGTTATTGCTTTCAGATTCAACCTCAGTATAATCCCCAGCACTCTCCGATGGCGGCGTGGTGAAATTGGTAGACACGACGGATTCAAAATCCGTTGGGGTAAAACCCGTGGCGGTTCGAGTCCGCCCGCCGCTACCATTTACGATCCGCACAGTGCGGTGTAAACAGTCCATCCAATGAACGTCTCCGATTTCCACTTTGATCTACCGGATGAGCTTATCGCCCGGTATCCCCTCAAAGAGCGCAGTGCGTCCCGGTTGCTCAGTCTCGATGGGCTGTCCGGTGACACCAGGCACTTACGGTTTACCGATCTTCCAGGCCTGCTTCAGCCGGGCGACCTACTGGTCTTCAACGACACGCGAGTGATTCCCGCGCGCCTTTTTGGCCGCAAGGAAACCGGCGGTCAGGTGGAAGTGCTGGTTGAACGTGTACTTGGAGAGCACGACATTCTCGCTCACGTACGGGCCTCCAAAGCTCTAAAAGAAGGCCAGAAAGTGCTGCTTGAAGATGGCACAGCGCTACGGATGAGCGGAAGGGATGATGCGTTGTTTCACCTGCATTGTGACAGCGACGAACCCGTTCTTGAGGTTCTTGAGCGCATCGGCCATATGCCGCTGCCTCCCTACGTGGATCGCCCGGATGAATCCTCGGACCGCGAACGCTACCAGACGGTGTACGCCCGGGAAGCGGGTGCGGTGGCGGCTCCGACCGCAGGCCTGCATTTTGATGACCGGATTCTGGCCGAGCTTGAATCGCGGGGCATTGAAACCGCGTTTGTAACCTTGCACGTGGGCGCTGGCACATTCCAGCCGGTGCGTGTGGAGGGTATTGAAGATCATGTGATGCACAGTGAAGTGGCCCATGTATCGCAAGAAACGGTAGACGCGGTGAATGCAGCCCGTGCCCGGGGAGGCCGTGTCGTAGCCGTTGGTACCACCTCTGTACGGTCCCTGGAATCCGCCAGTCGTGGTGGGGTGGTTCGACCTTTTCAGGGCGAAACCGATATCTTTATTTACCCCGGCTATCGTTTCCAGACCGTGGACGCCATGGTGACGAACTTTCACTTACCGGAGTCAACGCTGATCATGCTGGTTAGCGCATTCGCCGGTTATCAGAACGTGATGTCGGCCTATCAAGCGGCTGTCGCCGAGCGTTACCGCTTTTTCAGTTACGGTGATGCGATGTTTATCACAGCGCAGGAGCCAAGCCTGGGCGCCCTCTCTTACTGTTCAGGGAAAGGCAGCCAGAATCCGGAGAACGATGATGAGTGACCAGTGTTATATGTCCTTTGAAAAACTCGGGGAAGATGGCCGTGCACGACGCGGACGCCTGACCTTTCCCCGGGGTACGGTGGAAACCCCGGCTTTCATGCCGGTGGGCACCTACGGCACCGTCAAGGGTATGCTGCCGAGGGACATCAAGGATATCGGGGCCGAGATCATCCTTGGCAACACCTTCCACCTGATGCTGCGGCCGGGTACGGAAGTGGTGAAGGCCCATGGCGATTTGCATGACTTTACCCAGTGGCAAGGCCCGATCCTCACAGATTCCGGCGGCTTCCAGGTGTTCAGCCTTGGCGAGATGCGCAAAATCACCGAAGCGGGCGTGACGTTCCGTTCGCCAATCGATGGTTCACCGGTAGAGCTGTCACCGGAAATCGCCATGCAGGTGCAGCGCGATCTCGGGTCGGACATCGTGATGATTTTTGACGAGTGTACGCCTTACCCGGCCACCGAGAAGCAGGCGAGTGAGTCCATGGAGCTGTCCCTGCGTTGGGCTGCCCGGAGCAAACAGGCACACGCTGGTAATCCGGCCGCGCTGTTCGGCATCGTTCAGGGAGGGATGTACGAATCGCTGCGGGACCGCTCACTGGAAGGGCTGACGGAGATCGGATTCGACGGCTACGCCATTGGCGGATTGTCGGTGGGCGAGCCCAAAGAGGATATGATCCGTATCCTGGATCATCTGCCACCCAAAATGCCGGAAGACCGCCCCCGTTACCTGATGGGCGTAGGGCGGCCCGAGGATCTTGTGGAAGCAGTGCGCCGCGGCGTAGACATGTTTGACTGCGTAATGCCCACGAGAAACGCGCGCAACGGTTACCTGTTTACCTCCACCGGCATCATCAAGATCCGCAACGCCAGGCACCGGCACGATACCGCGCCGCTGGACGATCAATGCGACTGCTACACCTGCGAGAACTTTTCGAGAAGTTATCTGCATCACCTCGATAAATGTGGAGAAATGCTCGGCTCGCAACTCAATACGATCCACAATCTGCGGTACTACCAGAACGTGATGGCTGGATTGCGTGGCGCAATTGAAGCAGGTACATTGTCGGACTTTATTAGCGACTTCTATGCCCGCCGCGGTGAAACCGTGCCTCCAATGGCGCAGTGACTGCGGGATAAGCCGATTCTGAACCGCTACCTGAACTTTTCTTAAAAACGGAGATAGTCAATGAAATCAATCAAGTTACTTGTTGCTGCACTCTTTGCTGCGATGCCGGCACTGGCCATGGCACAGGATGCGGGTGCCCAGGGTATGGGAGTGATGGGGCAGGTGATCTTCTTTGCCGGCTTTATCCTGATTTTCTATTTCCTGATCTGGCGCCCCCAGTCCAAGCGTGCGAAAGAGCACAAGGCGCTGATGGCCGGCCTGAACAAAGGCGATGAAGTGGTTACCTCCGGCGGTGTGGCCGGCAAGATCACCAAGGTTTCCGATGACTTTATCGTGGTTGAAATCGCTGACAACGTTGAGATCAAGGTTCAGAAAGTTGCTGTTGCAGCGGCACTTCCGAAAGGAACTCTGAAGGACATCTGATCGACCGGTTTTCGACTCAGGTCTGAATTTGCCAAGCTGAAACATCACAGCCGGCCGACTGGCCGGCTTAAAGGGACCCCATGCTGAACAAGTATCCGCTCTGGAAAAACCTGGTTATCGTGATCGCGCTGGTGATCGGGTTCGTCTATGCCTTGCCTAACGTCTTTCCTGACGACTTTGCCGTACAGATCACCGGTGCCCGGAGCAGTACCGAAGTCGATCAGCGGATTCTCGACAGGGCTGTTGATGCACTCGAAGCCAAGGGGATCCAGGTCAAGGAATCCGAGTTGCAGGAGCGCGACGCCCTGATTCGCCTGAACGACGCTGAATCCCAGCTGAGGGCTCGGCCGGTGGTGCAGGAGGCGCTTGGAAGGGATTATCTGGTAGCCCTGAATATGGCGCCGTCAACACCGGGATGGCTGGAAAGCCTGGGCGCGGGCCCTATGAAGCTCGGTCTCGACCTGCGGGGTGGTGTTCACTTCCTGTTGGAAGTGGATATGGAAACCGCCGTCGACCAGCGCCTCGAAGCCATGTCTGGTCAGATCAAGCGCGAATTGCGTGAAGAGCGTGTGCGCTACCGCGGCGGCGATGTGGAAGGTAACCGCTCCATTGTTCTGAGTTTCCGTGACGAAAGTTCCCGCAGCGAAGCGTTTGACCTGATCCGTGACCAGTACAACCAGTTCCTGCTCGATGAGCAGACAGAGGACGGTGAGTACCTGTTGGTGCTGTCCATGTCGGAAGCCGAAGTGAAGTCCATACAGGACTACGCACTGGAGCAGAACCTGACCACCATCCGTAACCGGGTCAACGAACTTGGCGTGGCGGAGCCTCTGGTGCAGCGCCAGGGTGCGGATCGCATCATTGTGGAATTGCCCGGTGTGCAGGATACCGCTGCGGCAAAGCGTGTACTGGGTGCTACGGCCAACCTGGAGTTCCGTCTTGAGGCCCGCCAGGATGCGTCATCAGCTGATATCGAGACGTTCCCGTTCCGTGACAACCCTAACCGTGAAGCCCGTCTTGAGCGGGAAGTGATCGTCACCGGTGATAATGTCTCTAACGCACAGCAGGCCTTCGACGAGAACGGCCAGCCACAGGTCAACATCACCATGGACTCGGTCGGTGGCGATCTGATGAACCGTGCAACCCGCAACGCCATTGGGCGTCGCATGGCGGTCCTGTTTATCGAATACCGGACAGAGACGGAAGAAGTGGTTGTGGATGGTGAAACCCGCACGGTCGACAATCGCGTTGTCGAGAAGGGCATCATCAGCCTGGCGACGATCCAGTCTGCGCTGGGAAGCAGTTTCCGGATTACCGGGCTGGATTCCATCCCGGAAGCAGCGGAGTTGGCATTGCTGCTGCGAGCCGGTTCGTTGGCTGCGCCAATGTACTTTGTCCAGGAGCGGACGATTGGTCCCAGCCTTGGGCAGAAGAACATTGATGCCGGCATGATGTCGGTCCTGCTCGGCTTTGTGTTGGTTCTCTGCTACATGGTGGTGTACTACCGTGGCTTTGGTGTGATCGCCAACATTGCATTGACGCTTAACCTGATGCTGCTGATCGCCTGCATGTCGATTCTCTCAGCAACCCTGACGCTGCCGGGTATTGCCGGTATCGTGCTGACGGTGGGTATGGCGGTTGACGCCAACGTGCTTATCTTCGAGCGTATAAAGGAAGAGTTGAAATCGGGCATACCGCCACAGTCGGCGATAAACTCCGGTTATTCCCGGGCCTTCGTTTCGATTTTTGATGCCAATATCACCACCCTGTTGGTGGCGGTGATCCTGTTCGCCATGGGGTCCGGCCCGGTGAAAGGGTTCGCGGTGACACTGTCGATCGGTATTCTTACGTCGATGTTCTCCGGGCTGATGGTCAGTCGCAGCATCGTAAATCTTGTATACGGCGGTCGACAGGTTGAAAAGCTGTCGATTGGGGGGAAACTGGCCAATGTCTGAAGTTGAGAAGAAACCTATCGATTTTATGGGCTTTCGGAAGATTGCTTCCGTTGTGTCCATTGCGCTGATTGTTGCTTCCATTGCGTTGCTGGCAGTGCGCGGCCTGAACCTCGGGCTGGACTTTACCGGTGGTACCTCCGTTGAGCTGGAATACCAGCAGGCGCCCGCTCTGGACAATGTTCGCCAGACGTTGGAGGGTGCAGGATATGAGCAGTTTGTGGTCCAGAACTTTGGTTCGGACACCACGGTGCTGGTGCGGATGGCGGAGTCCGAGAACGACAAGTTGGCCGCTGAAGTCACGGCCGCGTTGTCGGCTGGTGGTAATGAGCTTGAACTGGTGAGCTCCGAATTTGTCGGCTCCCAGGTTGGCGACGAGCTGAAGGAAGACAGTGGTCTGGGAATGCTCATTGCGCTGGCAGTGGTGCTGATTTACGTCGGTATGCGGTTCCAGTTCAAGTTCGGTATTGCCTCTGTTGTGCCACTGGCCCACGACGTCATCATTGTTCTGGGTGTGTTTGCCCTGTTCCAGTGGACGTTCGACCTCAGTGTGCTTGCAGCGTTGCTTGCGGTTATCGGTTATTCCCTTAACGATACCATCGTGGTGGCGGACCGGATTCGCGAGAATTTCCGCAAGATGCGTGAAGGGGGCTCCGAGCACATCATCAACGAGTCCATTCATCAGACCATCAGCCGGACCATCAACACGTCCGGTACGACATTGGTGGTGCTGTTCGCCCTGTACTTCCTGGGTGGTGAAGCGATCAACAACTTTGCGCTGGCTCTCATCATCGGTGTGGTGGTGGGTACATACTCATCCATCTATGTGTCAGCAAACCTGCTGGTTGCCCTGGGTGTGGCACGGGAGGACCTGATCGTTCCGCCGAAGGAAGGTCTTGCTGGGCAGGAAGAGGAAGAAGAGCAGCCGCCCGAGTGGTTGAACCGGATGTAAGTCGGTCAGCCACAAAAAAGCCGCAACACCAAATGGGGTTGCGGCTTTTTTTATGCCTGGCCGTTGGCCTTTATGTCTAGCGAGGCAGTCGGCCCCGGAACGGGTGAAGTGTCTTGAGTACTTCACGGAACAGCTTGGGGTTTGCGACGATCAACTGCTTTGCTTTCTCCGTTGAGGGGTTGCCGGAGAAATCGCCGGTCAGAGCGCCGGACTCCAGTGCCAGCGTGACGCCGATGGCCAGGTCAGCCGGCTCAGGACGGAAAATGACAGCGGCGTCCAGATGGCCGGAAGCAACCCGGGCGATATCAAGGGCCACGCAACCTGTGGTTCGGAACATGCTGCTGTCACGGGCCAGCAAGGATGCCATCTCGCCCCACATCAGTGGGTCGTCAGAAGAGCGGGTCTGGTCGAGAAGATTGCTGACCACGGCTGCACGGTCGGCATGCTTGACGTCGCTGGTGCGCACCCGCCGACTG
>TARA_R100001244_G_scaffold128562_1_pt1 | contig 12147 bp, 9 predicted proteins | sample TARA_R100001244 | Tara Oceans TARA_R100001244 (sample SAMEA2621564) | marine metagenome | biome: marine biome (ENVO:00000447); feature: mesopelagic zone (ENVO:00000213); material: "saline water (ENVO:00002010), including plankton (ENVO:xxxxxxxx)" | depth 790 m
ATTCTCGCCCTAAATGGGTGTCCGGAATCAGTAGACCACTACAGTAGACGGCGCTCAGGCAATAGGAACCTGCTTCATCGGAGAGGGTTCTTGTTCGGGCGAGGACTTCCCTGGAGGGTATTGCTCAGGTTTACTCAGCCCAAGCTTCTGATTGTCACGGATGGCATCAGCAACCGCTTGTTCCATCAGGGTGTTTGCGCGCTCGCGTCCGATGGCGTCAATCAGTGGTTTCATTAGTTCCGCCTGCGTATCAAGCTTTGGAAATTTAGCGGCTAAAACAAGCGCTGCGTATTCTGATCACCGCGCCACACAAACTTTAGCCGCTAAAACCCCAAGCATCCATGGAGGAATCTGCGTGACGAATCCCAAAAGTGATCACCATGAGGCCAAAGCCTGGGGCTATATCGACAAACGTGATCGTGCTTACGAGGCCGGCATCTGGGTAGGCGTTGAGCCCTGTTATAGCCAAGAGCAAGGCAAGGCCCGGGCTGCTGAGTTAGCAATAGCTGACCCCTGCCATGAGTACTCTGCCGAACCATTCCTAGAGCTGCCAATATGGATCAGTCGTAAGGCGTGACGCCAGGTTCAGTGGGGGGGGCTAAATATTACGAGCTATGCCGCTGCGAAAAGTAAATTTCTCGCGCGGCTATATATAAATGTGTGTGTAAACTCAGATGAATTTGTCGCGTGCCTGAGTGAAGTTATTTCTGATAAAGCTTTCCGATTTCTGTTAGTAGTGGATCTACGAGTTCCGAATCAATATTGATTGAGTTGATTTTGCTGGTGATTTTACTAATGGATGTTTCGCATAGCTTAATTTTGGCCATGGCAACTCCAAGAAGTAGATCAATAGCAGCCTCACCTTTCTCGTTGTCAAAGTGTTCCAGCAGTTTTGATAAAATATCGGCAAAGTGATCGCTCAGTAGTTCATTTGAAGAGTAGTCAAGCTCTGAAAGAGTGGCTGTTCTCCAGAGACATGATTGAAGCAGTGGGTCATTGAATCTAATAAATACATCTGGCGATAGTACTGCCTGTTGGTATATGTCACCCTTCAGAGAGTCCTCGGGAGCTAGGTTGATATCGTCTCTTGCATGCTGAAGAATGGTTGAAACCATAAAGTAAATCGATTCTGGTGAGACATTTTGCTCGCTATATTTGAAGTCCCAAAATGCAAAATGTCTTGAGAATTTCAGCGGGTGGTTTGGGGTCCGTCCATTTATTCCGATTAGCCCGTTTAAGCCGGTAGAGCCTTTGTTCAGAACATTATATCGGTCTTCCCAGAAGCTATGCTCCTCGTGAAAGTTAGCAATAAATTTGCTTTCCATCTCCCAGCTTGATTTTTCATGCCTGAAAGGCGTGCTGATTTTGTTTTTTGCAAAAAATTTATATTGATTGAACTCGGGGCCGTAGACTAGTGATTTCTTGAATTGATCTCTTTGAGTTTCACCTTTGTAAAGCTGCAAAAAGGTTGCGAATATTCGCATCCCATCGTGTTTGGCAATTCGAAGATCTCTATTTAACGACATAAATATATTGCCGCTGCCGATAACCGGTGCGAAGGCTATCAGAGCATCTTTTGATGCGTCGAATTTTTCGTCTATGGCATCTTTGTAGTCAATAATTTTAAGTGACTTGCCCATGTCGGGTAGTGCTTTTTTTATCTCTTTAGAGAAAAATTTGCTACTCGCGTCGCTAGTGTCGATTACTAACCACTTTGTAGAAGCTGGAACATGGTTTTTTACTAGTGCGGAAAGCCAGTTTTTTAATTCAGAGCTGCGATGTAATTTTTCTGCGTTAATATGAAATTCGCGGCGCGTATTGTTAGTTATCTTTGTCTTGTGGCAGGTGAAAGCAGTAGTGCTGTGGAATTCCTTGAATATGTTGGTGTCAATATTTTTCCCATGTTGTTTCTTTATGACTACGGATTTTGGTTCAAGGTATTCTGCAGTAAAGTGCTCGCTAATTCTTTTTACATGTATGTCAGATGTAAAGTTTTTATTCAGATTTTTTGATAGGTCTGAGACGTTTGCAAGGACTCTGTTGTGGTCTTTATAAGATAGTATTGTAACTATTTGGTCGTCTTTTAAGCCCCATTTTGTTTTTGTTTTTTCCATGAGGCTGTTGCTGGTGGAGGCGGATATTATTACAAAAACAGAATTCGGGTTGTCAGGTTTGTTCTTCTCTAGTCCTGCATATGAGCTGAAGCTTTTGTGTGTAAAGCTTGCGGCCTTGCCAAACTTCATTAGCATTAAAGCTAGGTTGTTTGTGATGTAGGATATTGATTGTGTGTCTAGGAATATCTGCTTTATGCTTGATGTGTCGTCTGGGAGTTTGCTTAATAGGCAAAAAGATAAAAACTTCTCTTCACATGAGCCAGTACAAAGTTTTGATGTTGCTAGGAATTCACGATACTCGCGCTCGGATGGCTTCCTAAAAGTTGTGCCAGGCGGTGCTAGCTCTATTACTTCGTTTTTTTGGGCAAGAAGCATTAACCCTGTCTGGCAAAGTTTATCCCTGAATTTTGATAGGCTTTGTGCGTCCCATTCTATATTATTTTCGCATGATAAATTACCGGAGCTGTCGAAGGCGAGCAGTGAGAAAGGAACTAGGGGGCCATATCGTTCTGCATTCTTCAGTGCAATGCTCTTTGCTTTGAAAATTTTTGTTATTCTAGTGCTTATGTATTTTGGGTGTATTAGTGCGACTTGGTCGGGGCGAAAGTTCCGCTCATAAACCTGTTCTATAGCTTCGGCATATTCAGCTTCGCTGAGTGTGTCTGAATCTGGAAATATGCAGAGGAATATTTCTTTTTTTTCTCTGATTTTATAATTGAGTTCGAAGCTCAGCATATGCAGGAATCTCAATTGTTCTTGAAGAGAGGGATGATAAAGGTAAAGACGGAGCCGTACGTATGTGCGCCTGCTTCTTTTATATCGTCCCTCGTGACATGATAGGACTTGAGATTCGATGTGAATGCTTTTTCAACTATAGTGTTACCAGTTCTTAATCTAAACCAGCCATTCAGCTCTGAAAGTATGTTAAGAACAATATCAAGCCCGATTCCTGATGACGGACTGGATTTCGAGGAGGAGTGCTTTTCAAAACAATTAAGTATGGCTTTCACTTCAATGTCATGATCGATTGATGTTGAATTCTTGCGTAGCCATCTGCCTGAAAATCCTGGCCCGCTATCTAGAACAGTTATTTCAAGAAACCGTAGGTGTGTATCTATTCCTATATTTTCAAATATCGTGTTGAAATAGCTTTTAAGTGTGCTGTTTTGGTCGGCTATTCGTAAAGCTTCTGCTTTTTTATGGTTGGTTACTTTCAGAAGTATGCCGCGGGCATCTCTGGAGTATTCATCCCCGGACTCGTCATGTCGAGCATGCTCGTCGGTGTTTATAAATAGTTGGCGAGTTGCCTGACTTATTTTGGAGGTGAGATCTTTGTTTATAGCCCAGTTAGTGGTTTTTTGTGGTGCAATTGATTCGATTGATTTTTCTATTATTTCTTCGAAGCGTGTTTGATTGACGATTTTTTCGTTGTTATATAGAGGTTCAATTAATCCAGAAAAGCTTCCGCTTTTTATACATGGGAAATCTACTTTGAATCCTTTGAAAGTGTTTGCCAGCTCTAGGTTCTTCAAAGCAACGATCCTGGGTACAGCTGCTTGTAGTGACTCAGATTTATGAACCTGTGTTGTGCCGTCCAGGCAGAGGATTTTTCTAGATAGCGCTAAAGCAGCCATGCCGTAAAAAGACTCGCATAAGCTAGAAAAGCCTTTTTGTTTTTCATTAGGGTCAACATAAGTGTGGAAAGTTGGTTCTTTTTGATTTCTTGCCCAAGTAGCGATTAGTTGTGTTAGTGCTGCTTCGGTTCCAAAGCCGCCGCTGTATTTTATCTTGTTCGGTAGGCGAAGCTTTGTCTCTTCGCTTTTTGTAAGCTCTTTAAGGTGGCGTTCTATTGCGGCTAAAGACAACTCTTTTTCTATGCTTAACGTCTTCAATCGTTTTCCCTTTCGTTGTAGGGCTAAATCTCAAGAGTAGATCGGGGAAGGTAGTGTTGGATAAGCTGTAAAAATATGCTTATAAACATCTTCCGCTTTAGCTATTACTTCGTGTTCGTCATATAGCTCAACCGGAAGGCCGGTTCGGTCATCCCATAAAAAGTCACGGATCGCTATTTGAACGGCATCCCGCGTGCTTTCTTTTTCACGCCAGTTTTCTATGCGTAACTTCTCGTTTTTTAACGTTGCGAGTAAGTCTTTAGATACGGCTTTTACCTGCTCAATTTCTTTTTTAACCAAAGTCGGCTTCTTGATTAGGTCGAAAATAGCCAAAGTCTCGGCGTTCAGCCCTTCGCGCACGGCGCGGTGTTCTTCTTCGCTGAGCGCTTCTACAAACTTCATGAGCACGTTGAAGCTGTGCTCAATAGTCTGCTGATCTTTCTCGCTGTTGTACGCGGCGACAATTTCTTCATAGTGCTGCTGGAAGTTGGTACGCAGCGGGTTCTGGGCGAGCAGCTTGGCCAGCTTGTTTTCGATGACCTGTTTTAGGTTCTGTACTGTGGTCTTCTTCGCAGGGCTTCGTTCGAACTCGCGACGGAGCAGGTCAAAGTCGATGCTGCTGATGTCGTAGACCGTATGGTCTTCCTTCTGCGGCAGGCCTTGGCTAGCGATGGCACCATCCATAGCCTCGTGCAGCTGGCGGATAAGGTCAGATATATCTGCCTGGTCGCGGTCTTTTTGCAGGCTTTTGTAGATGATGTTGATGGCACCTACATCGTTGCGAAAGTCGTTAACGCCGGGAATGGTCAGGCAGGCTTTGAATTTCTTGAAGACCTCACGCGCTTGGATTTCAAAGCGCTTGCGAGTCTGGTCGTTATCGTTGATCGCTTCCTTTGCGGCGACAATCGCGGCGTTGCGGGCGAAGCCGGTTTTCTCGGTGATGTCGGCTAGCTTGAAGTCATGTTCACTGAGGTAGTCTCTGACTAGGTCTATCGCCTCCGCCATCTCAGCTAATAACTCTTCGTTGGGGCGGGCGGGATCATCCTCAGTACCATCATCATCCGAGCCTGTAGCGAAGGTGGCGAGTGCTTTGCGCAAGTTCTTGAGGATGCCGCAGTAGTCGACGATCAGACCGTTGTTTTTGCCCTCATTGATCCGGTTGGCGCGGGCAATGGCTTGCATCAGTGTGTGGGCCTTTAAAGGCTTGTCCAGATACAGCGTGGAAAGGCTTGGCACGTCGAAGCCGGTGAGCCACATGGCACAAACGATAGCGACGCGGAATGGGTGTGCCTCACGCTTGAAGGCGGACTCCATATCCAGGCGTTTGCCGTCGTCCAGTTCAAAGCCTTCTTTCATCAGCTTGCGGTGGGGCTTGATGTCGATGCCCCACTTGCTGAACTTGTCGACCTCACCTTGTTCTTCGCTGACCACTACGGCCATCAAGGTTTCGCGCATCCAGGCCAATTGCCGCTCGCGGAAGATCAGTTCTTGTTCATCGCTCGCGCTGCTCAGCTGCTTTTCCAGCTGAGTGATACGTTCCTGCCAGCGGTCGGCAATCAGCGCGTGCATGCGGGCACAGGTGACTTTGTCGATACACACCAGCATGGCTTTGCCGGTTTCCCAGCCAGTTGAGTAATGCTCTACAAAGTCGGCGGCTATGCGCTCCAGGCGATGGCCGTCGGTGATGATGTGATACTCGCGCTTTAGCTCGCGCTCCAGCCGTTGCTGAACGTCAATGTCATCAATCTCAAGCTCTTCTAGCTTGGCGGCGATGCGTTCGTTCAGGTCAGTGGTGGCGATCTGTAATTTTTCGCCCCTGGCGTCATAGAACAGGGGAACGGTGGCTTTATCGTCGACTGCACGCTTGAAGTCATAGGTCGACAGGTATTCGCCAAATACGCGCCGGGTGATTTCGTCGTCCTTGAACAGCGGGGTGCCGGTGAAGCCGATAAAGCTGGCATTGGGGAGGGCATTGCGCAGGTTCAGGGACAGGCGACCGTATTGGGTGCGATGAGCTTCGTCGGTCACCACAATGATGTCGTCACGGGTCGAGTAAGGCTTGCTCGGATCGACATCTTTGTTGAATTTCTGGATGAGGGTGAACAGCACTGATTTGTGCTGGCCAAGCAGTGTCTGTAAGTGGTCGCCACTTTCAGCGCGGCAGGGGTCTTTGTCATGGTCAGCTAGCCCGCAGCCGGCGAAGGTCTTGTAGATCTGGCTGTCCAGGTCGTCGCGATCAGTACACACCAGGAAGGTGAAATTGCCGCCCAGTAGGCGATGCACCTTGCGCACGAAAAAAACGATGGAATAGCTCTTGCCCGACCCTTGGGTGTGCCAGAAAACCCCCAGTCGTCGCTCCAGTTCTTCACGGTTATGCACCGCTAGAATCGCTTTGTTCACGCCGAGGAACTGATGGTTGCGAGCGACAATTTTGACCAGCTTGCCCGATGACTCATCGAACAGAATGTAGTTCTCGAACAGATCGAGCAGGTTGCGCTTGCTACAGACCCCCTTGAGCAGGGTTTCCATATCCACCGCACCAGGCTCTGATTCGTCCAGGCGCTTCCATTCATGGAAGTACTCGAACTTGCTACCCAGTGAACCAATCTTGGCGTCCACCCCATTGGCCAATACGATGAAGGCGTTATGGTCGAACAGATGCGGCACGGTGTCCTGGTAGTCGGCCAGGTTTTGCTCGTAAGCGGCGCGAATATCTTTGTTGAGATTTTTTAGCTCCATGAAGAGCAACGGGATGCCATTCACAAAGCCCACGATGTCGGCGCGGCGTCGGTAGAGATCGCCACGTATCCACAGTTCGCGCACCACCAAAAAGTGGTTTTTCTCTGGCTCGTCGAAATTGAATACGCGCAGGCGCTGTTTTTTCAGCTCGCCCTTGTCGTTGTGAAAGCTCACCTGCACGCCATCGAGCAGCTGATGATGCTTATCACGATTGGTGAGCATCTGAGATTGGGTAGCAGTGCGCTCAGCGATGATGCGTATGGCTTCGCGATACGCAGTCGTTGGAAGTCCTGGGTTGAGATCAAGCAAGGCTTCGCCCAGGTAGCGGTTCAGCACAATCTCGCGGTCGCTCAAGCGCCCCAGGGTGCCTTCGGGGCCAAAGGTTTCTTCGTTGTAGGCCAGTACAGACTGCCAGCCAAGCTCGTCACGCAGATAGTCAGCAGTGGTTTGCTGAACCAAAGTGTCTTCGTTGTAGCTCACTAAGTCCCTTCCCCTGTGTGCAGCAGACCATTGGCTGGTCGATTCCCCGGAGGAAACCCATTTCAGTGCTTGAGCCGGTGGGGCTCATCCTTGGGCTTAATCTTCGCCCAAATGTGCATTGATTGGCACTCTTTTGCATAACAAGGCATTGGGCATGGCGGGGCCTGGGAGGGCATTGCTTGGCATTCCTATCGGACATTGCCAAGCGCGCATCAAGAGGTGTCCATTAGTGAGAAGTACACTTCTAGGGGCATCGGGGATGCCCTAAAAGACAAAGCCGATAGAAGTGGGCAGGATTGCCCCGGCTTTGTCTTTTATGAGGTGTGTTGTTTCAGCTGGAGTGGTCGGCTAACCAATAGCGCCGCCAGCGACGCTCGCCTTCTGGCCGAACCTGCTCCTGGTCGATCAGCTCATCCAGTGCACGTTTCACCGTGCGATCAGAGATCTCACCGCCGATACGGGTATTGATTTCACTGGAGGATGAGCCAGGGTAGCGTTGCAAATCTTCCAAAATCAGCGCTCGCAACCGATGCGGCTCAATACGGGTAAGGGTGGTTTTACCCTCCAGGCCGCTACCGCGAAGCCATTCGGGTGCGACGAAGTAGCGGGTTGCCTTGGTGCGCCCGCTTTCATTCACTAATTGCCAATCACGCAGGCGACCGAACCACGGCTTTAGATCATCGGCTGAGCTAAGTTCTAGGGCTGATGCCAGCTCGCTGGCAGTCATGCCTTCGTGCTGGGCTAGTAACCCAAGAGTGATTCGCTCTCGACGAGTGGGCTGGAAGCGCTCATCAACGGTTTTCAGTAAGCCGATCATTTCCGGCCGCACAATGCGGCGTCGGATGGTGACGCGCACGGAGTCCGGCCCTTCGCTGGTCTCCGGTGCTGGGCGACCCTGGGATAGCTGCACGTCGTACATCAGGTCGAAGCCGGTACCTTCCTTCTCCATCATTTTCAGATCGTGGAAAAGTACTGCCATCCGGTCGTTACGGCGTCGGCTGGCATGCAGGATATTGCCTGGGGTTACCCCAAATGGCAGGCGGCCAGGGTTTACCACTTCGAGCCGATCTGGATGCAGATTCAGGTAGATGTCACCGCGCTGGGTATAAGGACGATGAACCAGGGCATTGACCAACAGCTCACGTACCACCCGTTCATCGAAAGCGGGGATGTGTTGACGATAGAGGCCGTCGGGCAGTTCGTAACTTTCACGGAAGTCCGGCACCTCGCGCCAGATGGCATCCACGAGCTCAATGGGCGACTGCTGATAGTCATCCCACAGCCACTTATTCACCTTGTCGCCATGCTCATCGTATTTCAGCGCTTGCACCATTGGCGCAGTGCCGAGGCGGGCACGATCACGAGCTGTACCAAGGATCAATACGCCGAGATTGGTCAGCCATTCATCGTCGGCCAAGCCGTAGTTGTAGCGGCCTGCATTTAAAAACGTCCCGACCTGCAATCAATACGATTTTCGACCGGAATTAACTGCGACTGACCGGCCCGGCAAACCAGCATTAACTGCGAATGAGCCTGCATTGATCCGCGCCGACCTGCATTCCATCGTCGCCAGCCTGCATTATTTGCAAATGACAGGACTCAGATAGGCAAGCCCGCTGCCAGCATCTTGTCACGTAACTCAACCGCCCGCGCCGGGTCTAGCGCATTACTGAACAGAGCCTTGATTTCGGTGGGTTTGGCATCGAATTGCTCCACTAGATCCTTGATGCGGTAGCCGTGACGAGTGAGGGTTGGCTCCAGATCATCCAGTTGGCGCGACAGCACCGATTGCACGAGTTCCGCCGAAACGGGTTTCTCGCCGGTCAGGTAGCCGGCTTCCAGTGCCAGGCTGAGGTGCAGTTGGATTTGCAGTGGCGTGCGCAGTTTAGTGGCGAGTAGGTCGATCGCGTCTTCGGTCAGAATCGACTCGGGTTCGACCTTCCCCGCAGTGCAGGTTTCCAGCAGCCACTGAATGTATTCCCGCTGACTGCCAGCAATGCCATCGAGCGAGAAGATGTCGGTGCGGTAGCCGATTTCCTCCATCGTCGGTCGGCGCAGGTCGTTACGCAGCTTGGGATGCCCGGCCAACACGATCGACAGCCGCCCGTCACCGTCCTCCACCAGCTCCATCAGACGCTTAAGACCGGTCAGGGTATGGCCGTTGAGGTCATGGGCCTCATCGACGAACAGGGCGACCGGGCGCTTGTTCTTCCTCACCAACTCGCGTAGGTCACGCTCACGCTTTTCGCCCTGGGTGGGGATGCGTACCTGCTTCTCGGTGGAGAGGTCATAGAAGAGCGCTGCGATGAAAGTGGCCAGCTTGATGCTGTGCTTTTCAATGGCGAGAGACTTGGAGACCGTGATCTTCTTTTCCTCTTCCATCGCTTGTTGAAGCCGGCGCAGCATTACGGTCTTGCCGCTGCCGATGACGCCGCACAGTGCAATCAGCCGTCCTTCGAAGATCGCCCCCTTGATGTCCTTGATCAACTGCTGATGGTGGGCGGTTTCAAAATAGCCGGCCTGGTTCAGTGGCAACGCCAGTCCGTAGTGCTGCATTACTTCAGCCCGCATGTTCTTCTCCTGTTTTCTTATGGCGGAAGTAGCCCCGCACGCGCTCCAAGACAATGCGGCGTGTCAGGGTTTCGCTCAGCACCTGATGGATGAAGGCTTGATCGTCGGGAGAGAGCTTAGCCAACGGCTGCGCTAGGTCATCGGCAATGGCGAGCTTGGCGGCGATGGCATTGGGAAACCGGTATTCGTGCGCCTCGGCATCGAAGGGTTGGCGTGGCAGTGCCGTCGGAATAATAGAGGGTGTGAGTCGCACATCGTCGCCAGCCAATGCGGCGATAGGCAGGCCAAGCTGGCCGGCTAGCAAGCGGATGCGATCAGAGCGCTCATCCGCCTTGCCGCGTTTGAAGGCGCGGTAACGATGTAGGGGAATTGGCCCGGAGACGGGGTAGTAAGGTCCGAAGCGCTCCCCCTCGAACTCGGCATAGAGTTCGTCATCGAACAAGCCCCAGAGCAACACCACGGTTTCGCCCGCCATGTCGGGCTCCACCTCGTAGGCCGTGCCGTCGATGGTGACGCGGGCATCGACGCCGACCTTGCGTCGTTCCGGCTCGCGGGCAAAGCGGCAAAACTGTTCCCAGGTGCACATTTCGCGCAGGCCCTCGACGGGCAGGTTGGCCAGCCAGTCCTCAATCCGCGAATGCGGTTCGGAGCGATGATCCTGCACGTTGTAGGTGCGCACCAGATAACGCAGCAGCCACTCATTGGCCTGCGCTTCGGTTTCCGGTTTGTGGAAGTGATACAGCGTCTCGTGGGCTTCCTTCACCGTGCGGAAGGGGCGCTCCACTTTGCCTTTCGAGCGAGCCGTGGTGCGGGTGCCATCCTTGCCGGCCGGGATGTGTGTCTGCCATTCGATGTCCAGCGCCTGCATGACGTTCTGGAATACTCGGCGTTTGGCCACCGGGCCGTTGTCCAGGTAGATCATCTTCGGGCGGCCTTGGAAGGGAAAAGTCGGGTCCGCCTTCAGCGTCATGGCGTTGAACAGGAAGCGCAGCGCTGACTCCGCGTCCTCGCCATATACACAGTGGTACTCCTGATAGGCCACTCCGCTGCGGTCATCCACCACGCTGAACAGCATCAGCGTCGGCATGCCCCTAGCCGGATCGATCCAGTCCGGCTTATCGATGTGCTTGAGGTCGGAGGGCGACAGGTCGAACTGCCAGCAGTCATTGCTGTGCGCAGCCTGAAAGCGGGTGGCCGGTGGTTGCCGCAACAGCCGCGACTGGTCCAGGTGCCAGCGGCTTAGGTACTCGTTCACCGTGCTGCGGGTCAGAACCCCTTTGGGCGCCTTGACCAAGCCTTGCTCGGTTTCCACCCCATAGCCCTCCAGCAGCTCGATGGCACGGCGGGTAGATAGGTGCCGCCCTTGTTTGTTGGTGGTGCGCAGTTTCAGCGCGGCAATTAGCTCGCAGTAGCGCTCCAGCTCGGCCTGCTGCAATACCCGCGGCTTACCATGGTCGGCGCGGTGAGCCGCGTGGGGTTTATGGATGAGGTTCAGCGCCCGGTATACGGTGCTTGGGGACACGCCGTACAACTCGGCTATCGCGGCCACCTGAGTAATCCGTTCCGGGCTTTTCTTGGGCAGACGGTCGAGCCGCTGCCGCAACTGCATCAGCGAATCGGTCGGGATGGCTTTACGCCGCCCGCTGGGCATCACGCTCGGCCTCGGTGAGATAGTTGTAGAGCGTCGAGCGGCCGATGCCCATCATCCGACAGATTTCCGCCACGGTATGTTTCCGCTCATGGTAGAGGCGCAGGGCAAGCTCCTGCTTGGCCGGGTCGAGCCGTTTCTTGCGTCCGCCCTTGCGGCCTCGCGCCCGTGCAGCGGATAAGCCGGCTTGGGTGCGCTCGCGGATTAGGTTGCGTTCGAACTCGGCCAAGGCACCGAACAGGTGAAACACCAGGCGGCCACCAATCGAGGCGGTGTCGATGTTTTCCTGCAAGCTGCGCAAGCCGACGCCGGCGGCGTCCAATTGCTCAACCAGCCGGATCAGATCCTTCAGCGAGCGGCCGAGGCGATCCAGGCGCCAAATCACCACGGTGTCGTCACGGCGTAGCGTGGCCAGCAAAGCGGTCAAGCCAACCCGCTCAGCCTTGGCACCGCTGGCGGTATCCTCGAACACCCGCTCGCAGCCGATCTTCGCCAGAGCATCGCGTTGCAGATCGAGGAGTTGGTCGTCGGTCGAGACGCGGGCATATCCAATCAACATGGCGTTGTCCAACTATTCAGCGATAGTTCAGTGTAGTCGGATACTGAAAGATGGAGACTGTAGTTGGATGCCAACGATGCGGGTTTGCGTGGGAATTGCCTTGTCACTTTCAGAAGGCGACAGCACGAAATATCAAAAGTCGAC
>TARA_R100001244_G_scaffold64627_18_pt1 | contig 12024 bp, 10 predicted proteins | sample TARA_R100001244 | Tara Oceans TARA_R100001244 (sample SAMEA2621564) | marine metagenome | biome: marine biome (ENVO:00000447); feature: mesopelagic zone (ENVO:00000213); material: "saline water (ENVO:00002010), including plankton (ENVO:xxxxxxxx)" | depth 790 m
GATCGCGTCGCGCAGGTCGTCGAGCAGCTTCAAGGTCTGGCGCTGCGCCTCGCCAGGGAAGAAGTCGATGCGCGCCACCTGCTCGAAGCGGCGCACGAGCGCCTGGAGCTTGCGTGCGGCGGCTGCGCCATCCAGGGATGTCAGGCTCCGTCCGAGCTCCTTGATCTCCTCGGCGATGCCGGCGTACTCCTCGCCACGGTCGAACAGGGCGCGCAGTGCAGCCTCCTGGGCTTCGTCACACCCCGACAGACGATAGACCTCGCCGCTGCCTCCGGCCTCCGCCGCCTGCGCCGCCACTTCGTCCAGCGCTGCGGCGTTGTCGGCCGTGTCGGGCAGCAGATAGACCCCATCACGCAGCGTTGCGCAGCCCAGCGCCTTGACGGAGCGCCAGGCGCGCATGCGGCCGGTCGATGCCTTGGTGGGCAGGCTGATGAATAGGGCAAGAAAGCTCAAGCACGGGCTCCTTCGTCAACAAGGAATAGCGAATGTAATAGACTCTACATCACGTTATAGTTAAAACTCAATTTGTGCTGAAGCGTCAATTTAAGGCATACCCTAACTGGATGTCAGGAAAGGCCGCGCCGCACCGTCAGAATAGAGTCTACTTTCATATTCTTTGACACCTGCTTGCCAAGGTCACAGATTTCAGCCTGACAAATTCAAGGCTTAGGGCGCAATGGAACCAAAAACCAACGTAAGCCCTGCCGCCCATCCAGCCCATGGAGGCATCTTGCAGGGACAACGCATCGGTTACGTCCGGGTCAGCAGTTACGACCAGAACCCGGAACGCCAACTTGAGCAGGTCGAGATCGGCAAGCTGTTCACCGACAAAGCCTCGGGCAAGGACACCCAGCGTCCACAGCTGGAGGCCATGCTCGGTTTCGTCCGCGAAGGCGATACCGTGGTGGTGCACAGCATGGATCGCCTGGCACGAAACCTCGATGATTTGCGCCGCCTGGTGCAGAAGCTGACCAAGCGCGGTGTGCGCATCGAGTTCTTGAAGGAAGGCCTGGTGTTCACCGGCGAGGACTCGCCGATGGCCAACCTCATGTTGTCGGTCATGGGGGCCTTCGCCGAGTTCGAGCGCGCCCTGATCCGTGAGCGGCAGCGCGAAGGCATCGCCCTGGCCAAGCAGCGCGGCGCGTACCGGGGCCGCAAGAAGGCCCTGTCCGACGAGCAGGCTGCTACCCTGCGGCAGCGGGCGGCTGCCGGCGAGCCCAAGGCGCAGCTTGCCCGCGAGTTCAACATCAGCCGGGAAACCCTCTACCAGTACCTCCGCACGGACGACTGATACATGCCGCGTCGCTTGATCCTCTCGGCCACGGAGCGGGACACCCTGCTTGCGTTGCCGGAAAGCCAGGATGACCTGATCCGCTACTACACCTTCAACGATTCCGACCTGTCGCTGATCCGTCAGCGGCGCGGCGACGCCAACCGCCTGGGCTTCGCGGTGCAGCTCTGCCTGCTGCGCTACCCCGGCTATGCGCTGGGCACCGACAGCGAGCTGCCCGAGCCGGTCATCCTGTGGGTGGCCAAGCAGGTTCAGGCCGAGCCGGCGAGCTGGGCGAAGTACGGCGAGCGGGACGTGACTCGCCGCGAGCACGCCCAGGAACTGCGCACCTACCTGCAACTGGCTCCATTCGGCCTGTCGGACTTCCGCGTCCTGGTGCGCGAATTGACCGAGCTGGCCCAGCAAACCGACAAGAGCTTGCTGCTGGCCGGTCAGGCGCTGGAGAGCCTGCGGCAGAAGCGGCGCATCCTGCCGGCGCTGAGCGTGATCGACCGGGCCTGCTCGGAGGCCATTGCGCGGGCCAATCGGCGGGTCTACCGCGCCCTGGTCGAACCACTCACGGACTCGCATCGGGCCAAGCTGGACGAGCTGTTGAAGCTCAAGGCCGGCAGCAGCATCACCTGGTTGACCTGGCTGCGACAGGCACCGCTGAAACCCAACTCCCGGCACATGCTTGAACACATCGAGCGGCTGAAGACATTTCAGCTGGTGGACTTGCCCGAAGGCCTGGGCCGGCACATCCACCAGAACCGCCTGCTCAAGCTGGCCCGCGAGGGTGGGCAGATGACGCCCAAAGACCTCGGCAAGTTCGAGCCGCAGCGACGTTACGCGACCCTGGCCGCCGTGGTGCTGGAGAGCACCGCGACCGTGATTGATGAACTGGTCGATTTGCATGACCGTATCCTGGTCAAGCTGTTCAGCAGCGCGAAGCACAAGCATCAGCAGCAGTTCCAGAAGCAGGGCAAGGCGATCAACGACAAGGTGCGCCTGTACTCAAAAATCGGCCAGGCTCTGCTGGAAGCCAAGGAAAGCGGCAGCGATCCCTACGCGGCCATCGAGGCGGTGATTCCCTGGGATGAGTTCACCGAGAGCGTCAGCGAGGCCGAGCTGCTGGCCCGGCCGGAGGGCTTCGATCATCTGCACCTGGTCGGCGAGAACTTCGCCACCCTGCGCCGCTACACGCCGGCCCTGCTGGAGGTACTGGAACTGCGCGCCGCACCGGCCGCGCAAGGCGTGCTGGCAGCCGTGCAGACCCTGCGCGAGATGAACGCCGACAACTTGCGCAAGGTGCCGGCCGATGCGCTCACAGACTTCATCAAGCCGCGCTGGAAGCCGCTGGTGATCACCCCGGAAGGCCTCGACCGGCGCTTCTACGAAATCTGCGCCCTGTCCGAACTGAAAAATGCCCTGCGCTCCGGCGACATCTGGGTCAAAGGCTCGCGGCAGTTCCGCGACTTCGACGACTATCTGCTGCCGGCAGAGAAGTTCGCCGCGCTCAAGCACGAGCAGGCCCTGCCCCTGGCGATCAACCCGAACAGCGACCAGTACCTGGAAGAGCGTTTACAGCTGCTGGACGAGCAGTTGGCCATCGTCACCCGCCTGGCCAAGGACAACGAGTTGCCCGATGCCATCCTCACCGAGTCCGGGCTGAAGATCACCCCACTGGATTCTGCGGTGCCGGATCGGGCGCAGGCGCTGATCGACCAGACCAGCCAGTTGCTGCCGCGCATCAAGATCACCGAACTGCTGATGGACGTGGACGACTGGACGGGCTTCAGCCGCCACTTCACCCACCTGAAGGACGGTGCCGAGACCAAAGACCGGACGTTGCTGCTGTCCGCAATCCTCGGTGATGCGATCAACCTCGGGCTGACCAAGATGGCCGAGTCGAGCCCCGGCCTGACCTACGCCAAGCTGTCCTGGCTGCAAGCCTGGCACATCCGCGACGAAACCTACTCGGCGGCCCTGGCCGAGCTGGTCAACCACCAGTACCACCATGCCTTCGCCGCCCACTGGGGCGACGGCACCACCTCATCCTCCGATGGCCAGCGCTTCCGCGCAGGCGGCCGGGGCGAAAGCACCGGGCACGTCAACCCGAAGTACGGCAGCGAGCCGGGACGGCTGTTCTACACCCACATCTCCGACCAGTACGCGCCGTTCAGCACCCGCGTGGTGAATGTCGGCGTGCGCGATTCCACCTATGTGCTCGACGGCTTGCTGTACCACGAGTCCGATCTACGGATCGAGGAGCACTACACCGACACGGCCGGCTTCACCGATCACGTCTTTGCCCTGATGCACCTGCTGGGCTTCCGCTTCGCGCCACGCATCCGCGACCTCGGCGAAACCAAACTGTACGTGCCGCAGGTCGTGCAGGCCTACCCGACGCTGCGCCCGCTGATCGGCGGCACCCTGAACATCAAGCACGTCCGCGCCCATTGGGACGACATCCTGCGCCTGGCCAGCTCGATCAAGCAGGGCACGGTCACCGCCTCGCTGATGCTGCGCAAGCTCGGCAGCTATCCGCGCCAGAACGGCCTGGCCGTGGCCCTGCGCGAGCTGGGCCGGATCGAGCGCACGCTGTTCATCCTCGACTGGTTGCAGAGCGTCGAGCTGCGCCGCCGCGTGCATGCCGGATTGAACAAGGGGGAAGCGCGCAACTCCCTGGCCAGGGCGGTGTTCTTCAACCGCCTCGGTGAGATCAGGGATCGGAGCTTCGAGCAGCAGCGCTATCGGGCCAGCGGCCTCAACCTGGTGACGGCGGCCATCGTGCTGTGGAACACGGTGTACCTGGAGCGCGCCACCCAGGCGATGGGCGACACGGGCAAGCCGGTAGACGGCGAGCTGCTGCAATACCTGTCGCCGCTGGGCTGGGAGCACATCAACCTGACTGGCGATTACGTCTGGCGGCAGAGCCGCAGGCTGGAAGACGGTAAGTTCCGCCCGCTACGAATGCCCGGAAAACCTTAGCGTACGATTTTTTCCGAATTCTGCGGGCTCCCCAAGCAGGACGATGACTACTTGCCAATTGGCCAGTCTTGGCGGCGCAACTGGGCCCGGATCACGCCCTTCTGAGCGAGCCCAATCGTGACAATCACTTTGTCAACCTTAAGTCAGTGTCCACTCAACCCGGGACAGGCAAGCCAAGCAATCAGTAGGGTCTGACTCCCATCGACGCACGGCAGGTCGTTATAATTTAAGACGCCAATCCTGCCACCCAAATTGGCTAAGCAAACATCGAAACTAGCCTCAGGTAATCCATGGCCACGCCAGTTAATTTATCCGTCATAAAAGCGTTTCGAATGCTGAATGCCTTCGAGTATGCCGGGGAAAAACTAAGCCTCTCGCAACTTACCCGGCGCCTCGATATGAATGTCGCCACCGCCCATCGCTTCCTGATCACCCTGCAATCGGTGGGGGCAGTAGTGAAGACGCCGAATGGATCCTTCGAACTGGGGTTGTTGCTGGCCGATCTCGGCGGAAAGGTGTCGATCATCGATGTGATGAACAGCATCTCCATGCCCCATGTCGAAAGCCTGGCCGAGCGCTTCGGCGAGACCATCCATGCCGCTATCCTCGACAACGACATGGTTTGCTATGTGGCTAAGGGCGAGGTCTCGCGCAGCCTCACGCTGATCACGCACATCGGCAAGCGCTTGCCGGCCTATTGCACGGGACTGGGCCAGGCCCTGATGTCGACGCTTGACGAAGCCGAGTTGCAGCGCTGCATCGCCCGCCAATCCTTCCAGCCATTCACGGAAAAGACGACCACCGAGCCGGCCGCGCTGCTCGAGAAGTTGCAACTGACCCGAGAGCGAGGCTATGCGATCGACGATGAAGAAGTGGAGATAGGCTTGCGCTGCGTGGCGGTGCCGATCATCGGGCGCAGCAACCAGCTCAAAGCAGCGATTTCCCTGTCGGCGCCAACCACCCGCCTGGACCAGGCGAAGGTCGAGGAAGTTGCCCAGGCATTACGCGAACAGGCCTTGCTGATTGGCGAGAAGCTGGCCGCCCGGCCCTGAGACGGCATCGATCATGACTCCCCTAATCGTCGGGATGCAGGTGTAGCCGCAGGTTGTTCATGATGCGCGCCGTCAGCCCCCATATCTGCTCGGTGCCGCAATCCAGCACCAGACTGTGTTTTTCCTCGCCGTCGTAGATCCTGCGCTCCTGGCGATAATGGTCGGCCTGGAGAAAATGGCTCAAGGGCACTTCGATCACCTCGGCCACCTCCTTGGCCTGCAGTCGCCAGCGCAGCGGACGCGTGACGATGCCCACCACGGGATAGATCACGACGCCACGGCTGTTGCGGCAGAGCGGTAGCACCAGCGGTACCTGCACTGCCGCTGGTGGCAAGCCGACTTCCTCTTGCGCCTCACGCAACGCGGCGCGTATCACCGCCCCCTGGTCCACCGCTTCGAGAAGGCCACCCGGCAAGCTGATTTCCCCCGCATGCCGGCGCATGCCGTTGGCCCGTCGGGTGAATACCACCGGGCACTCGGGCTCGGCGGCGAGCAGCGCAATCAGCACTGCCGCCACCTTCTCCGGCCCGGCATCCAAGTGCGGCGCCTCGCCGCTCAGTTGAGCTAGACGCTGCAGCGCTTGTGCCGTTATCGCGTGCATGTCGTACCTCCTCCGCAGCCGCAAAGAAACGCCAACGCCCCCTAGAAGAAGCGGTCGAAATGCACCTGTTCGGCCGGCACGCCCTGGTCGAGCAGCAGCATTTTGGTGGTTGCCTGCACCATGGGCGGAGGCCCTGCCAGATAGCATTCGTAGTCGGCCAACGTACCTGCCAAAGCCTGCTCCAATACTTCGTGGATAAAGCCTACCGCCCCCTCCCAGCCATCGCCGGGCGTGGGCTCGGAGATGGCGGCATGGAAGCGGACCCGCTCGGTAAAGCCGGGCAGAGCTTGCAGCTCAGCCAGGCCGCAGATATCGGCGGGCGTGCGGCCACCGAAGAAGAAGTGCAGTTTGCGCCCGGCCATCGCCGGATCGCTGAGCATGCCGCGGGCGATCGACAACACAGGCGAGATACCCGAGCCGCCGGCGATGCAGAGCACATCACGCGGCACCGCGGTTTGCAGGAAAGCCAAGCCGTAAGGCCCTTGCAGCGTGACCTGGTCGCCCGGCGCGAGCATGGTGAACAGCGGCTCGGTTACCCGCCCACCGGGCTTCTTGCGGATCCAGAACTCCCATATGCCCTCGGCATTGGCGAGGTTGCTCATCGAGTAGGCCCGCGGACCGGGAGGAGCATCGCCGAGGCTGAGCATGGCGTACTGCCCCGGCAGGAAACGCGCGGGGGCGGGGCCGTGGAAGCGGAACTCGGTGATATCCGGGGTCAATTCGCGGCGGCTTTCCAGAGTGGCCTGGAAGCGCTGCGGCAGTATGCTCGGGCGGAAGCTTTCGTCGGTGCGCATGCTGATCACCAGATCACTTTTCGCGCGGCACTGGCAAGCCAGCTTGCGTCCCTTCTTCAGATCGCGGGCGGTCAGTCCCGGCGCATCCGGCCAGAGCTCCTCGACCTCGCCCTCAATCAGTTCGAATTTGCAACTGCCGCAACCACCCGAGTTGCACTCATAGGAAAGGCCGAGTCCGGCCGCGAGCCCGGCACGCAAAATAGAGTCATGCGTCTCGGTTTGTTCGAAAGACGCGTCGCTGTTGTGGATCTGTACGATAGGCATAACGGCCTCTCTTGGATTTATGGGTTGAACGCCGCGTTACAGGCCCAGAAAACGCAGACAGTTGGTCGTCTGCAAGGCTTCGCGGTCGGCCGCGCTGAGCCCCAGCCCCTCCAGCCGACGGCCGGGATGACTGTCACGAATGACGAAGGGATAGTCGGTGCCAATCATCAACTGGCTCGTGCCGTAGACCTGCATCAGGTAGGTCAGCGCCGGCTCGCTGTAGACTAGGGTGTCGTACCAGAACTGCCGCGCCACTTCCTGCGGCGAAGAGGGGATCGCCTCGCGCAGCGGCTTGCTGATTTCCCAGCCGTGCTGCAGGCGCGGCAGGATCATCGGGAAGGAGCCGCCGCCATGGCTGAAGGCAATGCGCAGGCGCGGGAAGCGGTCGAGCACGCCGTTGGCAATGAAGGCGGCGATGCCCAAGCCGTTCTCGTTGGGGAAGCCGACCAGCGCTTCGATCAACGGTGGCCCGTAGAGCCGCTCCTTGGTCGGGTGCAGGGCATGCACGAACAGGCACATGTCCTCTTCCTGCAGGGCGGCGAAGAACGGATCGAAACGGCGGTCACCCATGGCGATGCCGTTGATGTTCGAGCCCACCTCGACCCCGACCAGAGCGTATTCGTGCTTGAGGCTGCGCACTTCGCGCGCGGCCCGTTCCGGGTCCTGCAGCGGCACCATGCCCAGGCCGTAGAAACGCTGTGGAGCTGCGGCGACCATCTCGGCGATGGTGCCGTTGATATAGCGGCCGAAGGCCAGGGCATCGTCGAGGCCGAACCAGTAGGACAGCAGCTCCGGCATCGGCGACAGTACCTGGCGCTCGACGCCCTCGGCGGCCATTTCCTCCAGGCGCCGGTTGCTGTCCCAGGCGTTGGCGGATACTTCGCGGAACGGCTTGTCGCCGATCATCACCGTGCGGTGATGGCCCTCGCCGCAGTGCATGCAGGGCCAGCCATGGTTTTTTTCCCGGCCCGGGTAGGCGGGAAAATCGGCCGGGACAACATGGGTGTGCATATCGATCATGTGTTTCTCCTCGCGGCCTAGGCCTTGATTGCGCCGGCGGAGAGGTCGAGATAGACCTTGCCGCTTTCGACCGTGACCGGATACACCTTGATGGGCAGCACGCAGGGAAACGACAGCGCCTCGCCGGTGCGCACATCGAAGGTGCCGCCATGCCAGGGGCATTCCACCACGCAGTCCTCATCGACTTCGCCTTCGGAAAGCAGCGCCTGGCCGTGGGAGCAGATGTCGTCGGTGGCGTAGAACGCATCGGCGACCCGGTACACAGCCACCGGGCCGAGACCGGGCGGGGTCACCTGATGGATTTCGCTATTGCCCAACACATCCGCGTCGCAGACGTAGAAGTGGGACATATTGATTACAAGGTCCATAGCGGCTCCTTTCTCAGAACTTATGCCAGCCCATAGGTCGTCACCAGAATCACCCCCGCAACGGTGGCGACGGTTCCGGCGACGACTTGAGGCGTGAAGATTTCGTCCGCGCGGATGAACACGTACGACACCAGCAGGACGAACAGTGGCGTGGTGGCGGCCAGCGGTGCGATGACCACCAGGCCCTCGAATTGCAGCGCCGCATACAGCAGCACCGGCCCGAGACTGGAAAAGATCCCGGCGAGCACGAAGAAACCGAGCTCGCGCCGACTGCAGCGGATTTCGCCAACCGCACCGGTGAACAGCACGTACAGCGTGGAGAAGAACCAGGAAGAGGTGCAGGTGACCGCCGCCGCGGTCACCGCATCCGAACCGATGTCGATCCCGATCTTGCGAAAAACGATGGATATACCGTAGGACAACGAAGCCACCAGCGGCAGCAGCAGATAGATACGCGACACGTTCTGCAGACTGCGGGTCGGGTTCTGCCCGCCCTGCGCACCGACCACCACGCTGCCCAGCACCACCATCAAGGCGCCCAGCAAGCCCAGGTTGGTCACCTCTTCGCCGAGGAACAGAATCGCCAGCACCACGGAGATCACCGGATGGGTCAAGGTCAGCGGTGTGGTGATATTCGCTCCGAGTTTGGCCATTCCCTGGAATTGAAAGAGCCGGCCCAGCAAAGGCGCGAACACCCCGGAGAGGAAGAAGTAGCGCCACTCCCACCATTGCTCGAACTGCCAGCCGTAGACCAGCAGGCTCCAGCCCCAGAGAAAAACCACGTTGACAAATAACGTCAGCCACAACGCAGTCGTCGTCGACGCGCTCTTTACCCCGACCCGCACAAAAACGAAGGTGAGCGCAAACATCAAAGCCGAAAGCAAGGCCATGCCAATAGGCAGCGCTCCAGACACATCGGTCATACTTCATTCACTCCTGTACATGCGGCGGCACTCGGTTATCCGATAGGGTTCTGCGTTATGGCCACGGCCTTGCTCGCCAAGCCACCGACTTAACGGCACAACCCAGGCAGCCAGGCCCATGCTGAACACGATCAGGCCCGGGCACGGCGTGAAACGCCGTACCTGCAATCGCAACGATGACTGTCAGCGCGCCACGGACGAGATACGCATGCCCCGCTTGCCGGTATCCAGGATTTCGCCGGTCATATAAGAAGCATCGTCGGAGGCCAGGAAAACGATCACCGCGGCCTGCTCCTCGATGGAAGCGGGTCGATCGAACAACCCCTCCTTGGTGACGTAATCGTAGAACTGCTGGTTCCACTGCTTTTCCTGGTCGCTCAACTCGCGTTCCAGGCGCGGCGTCGGCCGTTCCTTGACCGCCGTGTTGCCCGGTGCGACGCAGTTGACGCGGATATTGAAGTCCGCCAGCTCGACCGCCAGCGCCGTGGTCAGCCCGACCACGCCGCCTTTCGACGCGGAATAGGGAATGCGGAAAATCCCCATGGTCGCGTTGGAGCCGACGTTGACTATGGCGCCGCCCCGCGCCTGCATGTACGGCACCACCGCACGGCAGCACCACAGGGGCGGCCAGAAGGAGCGCTCGACCTCGGCCTTGATCTCGTCTTCGCTGTAATGCCAGAACGGCTTCTTCCAGATGGTCCCGCCGACGTTGTTGACCAGCACGTCGATACGCCCGAAGGCCGACTCGGTTTCGGCCATCACGCTTTGCGCCCCGGCGTAGGTCGCCAGATCGGCGATCGCCACCGCCACCTCCAGGCCCTCCGCACGCATGGCCTCGGCGGCCTCATGGGTCGGCGCGGCGGACTTGTCCGCTAGCACCACCTGCGCTCCCTCGCGGGCCAGACGCCACGCCGTCGCCAGCCCGATGCCCTGCCCTGCGCCCGTCACCAGGGCAACCTTTCCTAAAAATCGTCTGCAACCTTGTTCGCTCATAATCCCATCCGTTTGCAACTCGATCGTGATCGGCCCGCTACGCGGCCAAACCGTTTATTCGCTGAATTCCTCGACGTTGGGCTTGGCGCCCCACATACAGAACGAAGACGGCTTCATCTCGAACTGGCGCGGCGTGTACGAGGCATCGTCGGTGATTCGCTTCACACCCGAGGAATATTCGTAGACGCGCCCGTCCGGGCCGAGGAAGTAGATGAACATCGCCGTCGAGGTCGGGTGCCGGCCCGGCCCGAAGGCGATGGGCACACCACGCTCCTGCAGGAAGTACCAGGAGCGCATCACGTCATCGATGCTCGCGACCTGGAAGTTCACGTGCTGCACGCCGATCTTGTCCGAGGGGAACAAAGCGATCTTGTGGTGCACCTCGTCGATGCGCAGCAGCGCACCATCGCCGATCCTGTCGCTGACCCGGGCGCTGAGCACCGAGGTCCAGAAAAGCAGGTCGCGCTCGATATTGCGGCTGTGCAGACCGAAATGACCGAACTCGGTGATCCCGGCATCGCGCGCGGGAAAGTAGCGCACGCCGGTCTGGTGTGGCCGATAGACCAGCTCGATGCGGTTGTCGTTGGGATCGGTAAAGGCAACGAAGGCCTCGACCCGGCGCTCTTCGCATTCGGCCGGAGTACCCCAGTTGACCTCGATACCTTGTGTGGCCAGCTCGCTCTCGGCCATCTTCAGCTCCGCCAGGTGGCGCAGTTCGAACGCCGAAACGTCATAAGACGCATCGCCCTGGATGTAGCAGAGGTTGAAGGCGCTGCTGTCGCCACGCAGGTAGGCGTGGGTCGCGGTTCTTTCGCGTAACTCCAGGCCAAGTATGCCGGTGGCGAAACGCACCATTTCATCGAGGTCATGGCAACCAAGGCGCAGGTAGCAGATATCGTGCAGATTGATCATGGCTTTAGTCTCCACTCGTAGTATTCATCGGTGTCTTGGCCAACCCACCACGTGTCGCACTCACGCGTTGGTGCAACTGCGGAAAGAAACGCCTGGACAACAGATAACCGCCGACGATAAGCAGCCCCGTCACACCGACCATGTCCCAGGCCGACATCGACAGCAGCCCAGCAGCGATCATGGCGACGCGGACCCAGCGATTCAGCATGCCGTGGTACCAGCCCTCAACCGCGGAGGCGATAATCAGCACGCCCACGGTTACCTTGGTAATGTCGAACAGCGCCGTCTCCCAGCCGCCGATCAGCAGCAGACCGGGGTTGTAGACGAAGGCGAAGGGCAGCAGGAACGCCACCATGCCGACCTTCACCGCGGTCATGGAAACCGCCATCGGGCGCTCGTCGGCGATGGTACTGGCGACATACGCCGACACCGCGACCGGGGGCGTGATATACGAGGCCACCGCATAGAAGATCAGGAACAGGTGAGCCTGCATCACGGTCAGGCCCGCTTCGACCAACGCCGGCGCCACCATCACCGCCACCAGCGAGTACACCGCCACGACCGGCATGCCCAGCCCACAAACGATGGTCACCACTGCCGCCAGCAACAGGGCGATGAACAGGTTGATCTGGGCGATGCCGAAGATCAGCGCGGCCAGTTTTGACGCCAGGCCAGTGATGTTCAGGCCCAACAGCAGGATACCGGCACCCGCCACCGCGGCGATCAGCGGCGCCAGGGCGGTGCAGACCTCGATGCAGGCCTCGATGAAGCGGCGCGGATTGATGCGCGTCTTGGCCGTGGTCCAGCTCGCCACGATCACCGCCAACAGGCCCGCC
>TARA_R100001244_G_scaffold123949_7_pt1 | contig 12015 bp, 8 predicted proteins | sample TARA_R100001244 | Tara Oceans TARA_R100001244 (sample SAMEA2621564) | marine metagenome | biome: marine biome (ENVO:00000447); feature: mesopelagic zone (ENVO:00000213); material: "saline water (ENVO:00002010), including plankton (ENVO:xxxxxxxx)" | depth 790 m
GCCGGGTACCCAGCATGACCCCGCCCGTGACCAGACCACCTTGCCGTTGATCCGCCGCGCGCTCGCCGCCGGCATTCCCGTGCTCGGTATTTGCCGCGGCTTTCAGGAAATGAACGTGGCGTTCGGTGGCAGCCTGCATCAGAAGGTGCACGAGGTCGACGGCATGATGGACCACCGCGAGCCGGACAGTGAGTCGCTCGAGGTGCAATACGCCCCCAGTCATCCGCTGCTGGTGCAGCCGGGTGGCGTTCTCGCCGGCCTCGGCTTGCCGAGCGAGATTGTTGTTAATTCTATTCATGGCCAGGGCGTTCAGCGTCTGGCGCCGGGCCTTCGAGTTGAAGCGCTGGCGCCTGACGGGTTGATCGAAGCCTTCTCCGTCGAAGGTGCGCAAAGCTTCGCGCTGGGGGTGCAATGGCACCCCGAGTGGCAGGTACGATCCAACCCGAATTATCTCGCCATCTTCCAGGCCTTTGGTGAGGCTTGCAGGAAGAGGGCGGGGCAACGCTGAGCCGACTATAAAGAAGTCGGTTTCTCTAAAACCCTGAGGTCTCTATGAGTACCAAACTAGACCAGCTTTCGAGCTGGCTGAAAGAACGCAAAATCACCGAAGTTGAATGCCTGGTCAGCGATCTTACCGGCATTGCCCGCGGCAAGATTTCACCGACCAACAAGTTCCTCGACGAGAAGGGCATGCGCCTTCCCGAGAGTGTGCTGCTGCAAACCGTCACCGGCGACTACGTCGAGGATGACATCTATTACGAGCTGCTCGACCCGGCCGATATCGACATGATCTGCCGCCCGGACGAAAACGCCGTGTTCCTGGTGCCGTGGGCCATCGAGCCGACCGCGCAGGTGATCCACGACACCTATGACAAGCAAGGCAATCCGATCGAGTTGTCGCCGCGCAACCTGCTGAAAAAGGTTTTGAAACTCTATGCCGACAAAGGCTGGCAGCCGATTGTCGCGCCGGAAATGGAGTTCTACCTGACCAAGCGTTGCGAAGACCCGGATTTCCCGCTGCAAGCGCCGATGGGCCGCTCCGGCCGCCCGGAAACCGGTCGCCAGTCGTTCTCCATCGACGCGGCCAACGAATTCGACCCGCTGTTCGAAGACATGTACGACTGGTGCGAAATCCAGGGCCTGGACCTCGATACGCTGATCCACGAAGAAGGTCCGGCGCAGATGGAAATCAACTTCCGTCACGGCGACCCGCTGTCGCTGGCCGATCAGGTGCTGGTGTTCAAGCGCACCATGCGCGAAGCCGCGCTCAAGCACGATGTCGCCGCCACCTTTATGGCCAAGCCGATCACCGATCAGCCGGGCAGCGCGATGCACCTGCACCAGAGCATCATCGACAAGCACACCGGCAAGAACATCTTCTCCAATGACGACGGCTCGATGAGCGAGCTGTTCCTCCACCACATCGGCGGTTTGCAGAAGTTCATCCCCGAAATCCTGCCGCTGTTCGCGCCGAACGTGAACTCGTTCCGCCGCTTCCTGCCGGACACCTCGGCGCCGGTGAACGTCGAGTGGGGCGAGGAAAACCGCACGGTCGGCCTGCGCGTACCGGATGCCACGCCGCAGAACCGGCGGGTGGAAAACCGCCTGGCCGGTGCCGATGCCAACCCCTACCTGGCCCTGGCCGCCAGCCTGCTGTGCGGTTACATCGGCATGGTCGAGGGCATCGCGCCCAGCGCGCCGGTGGTTGGCCGTGGTTACGAGCGACGCAACCTGCGTCTGCCGCTGACCCTGGAAGCCGCGCTGGAACGCATGGAAACCTGCGCCACCGTGGAGCAGTACCTGGGCCGCAAGTTCGTCAGCGGCTATGTCGCGGTGAAGCGTGCCGAGCATGAAAACTACAAGCGAGTGATCAGCTCCTGGGAACGCGAGTTCCTGCTGTTGTCGGTCTGATCGACTGGGTGCCGGCGCGCGATCCGCCCGGCACCCAGCCATTGCGTACATTGTTGAGGTGGATATGACTAACCCAGTGACCAACCCGAAAACCCGCGAATGGCAGGCCATGAGCCGTGCGCATCACCTGGCGCCGTTCAGCGATTACAAACAGCTGGCGCAAGTGGGTCCGCGGATCATCACCAAGGCCGATGGCGTGTACCTGTGGGACAGCGAGGGCAACAAGATCCTCGATGGCATGGCCGGCCTGTGGTGCATGGCCGTGGGCTATGGCCGCGAGGAGTTGGTCGAGGCGGCGAGCAAGCAGATGCGCGAGCTGCCGTTTTACAACACCTTCTTTATGACCGCCCACCCGCCGGTGCTGGAGCTGGCCAAAGCCATCGCCGACATCGCCCCCGCGGGCATGAACCACGTGTTCTTCACCGGCTCCGGCTCGGAAGGCAACGACACCATGCTGCGCATGGTGCGCCACTACTGGGCGATCAAGGGGCAGCCGAACAAGAAAGTCATCATCAGCCGGCACAACGGCTACCACGGCTCCACCGTCGCCGGCGCCAGCCTGGGCGGCATGACCTACATGCACGAACAGGGCGACCTGCCGATTCCGGGCATCGTGCACATTGCTCAGCCTTACTGGTTCGGCGAGGGCGGCGAGATGAGCCCGGACGAATTCGGCATCTGGGCCGCCGACCAGCTGGAGCAGAAGATTCTCGAAGTCGGCGAAGACAACGTCGCCGCCTTTATTGCCGAGCCGATCCAGGGCGCGGGCGGGGTGATCATTCCGCCGGAGAGCTACTGGCCGCGCATCCGCGAAATCCTCGACAAATACGACATTTTGTTTGTGGCCGACGAAGTGATCTGCGGCTTTGGCCGCACCGGCGAATGGTTCGGCAGCGACTATTTCGGCAACGCGCCGGACCTGATGACCATCGCCAAGGGCCTGACCTCCGGTTACATCCCCATGGGCGGCCTGATCGTGCGCGACGAGATCGTCGAGGTGCTCAACCAGGGCGGCGACTTCAACCACGGCTTCACCTACTCCGGGCACCCGGTGGCGGCGGCGGTGGCGCTGGAAAACATCCGCATCCTGCGCGACGAAAAGATCGTCGAGCGGGTCAAGGCAGAAACGGCACCGTATTTGCAGAAACGTCTACGCGAGCTGGCCGACCATCCGTTGGTGGGCGAAGTGCGTGGCGTGGGCCTGCTCGGCGCGATCGAGCTGGTGAAGAACAAGGCCACCCGTGCGCGTTACCCGAGCGAGGTGGGCGTCGGCATGATTTGTCGCGGTCACTGCTTTAATAACGGTCTGATCATGCGCGCGGTGGGCGACACCATGATCATTTCGCCACCGTTGGTGATCAGCAAGGCCGAGATCGACGAGCTGGTCGACAAGGCGCGGCGCTGCCTCGACCTCACCGCCCAGGCGGTACTGGGGTAAAGCCGAGGCTTTACAGGGTTTCGGGCGGTTACGTCTGAAAGTTGTAAAGAGTGCCGCGACCTTGCCAGACTGCGCCAGTGCGTTGGCCAGGCTCACCGGAAGGTGTTGCAGATAGGCTGCGCACCTTCTGGAAAACTTTTACAACAACAGGAGCTGTACGCATGAAAACATTCGGCAAAACCCTTCTCGCGTTGTCCCTGGCGGGCGCCATCGTAGGCGTCGCACAGGCCGAGGATAAAGTGCTGCACGTGTACAACTGGTCGGACTACATCGCTGAAGACACCATTGCCAACTTCGAGAAAGAAACCGGCATCAAAGTGGTCTACGACGTCTTCGACAGCAACGAAACCCTGGAAGCCAAGCTGCTATCCGGCGGCTCGGGCTACGACATCGTGGTGCCGTCCAACCAGTTCCTTGCCAAACAGATCAAGGCCGGCGTGTTCCAGAAACTCGACATGAGCAAGCTGCCGAACTGGAAGAACCTCAACCCGGACCTGATGAAAGCCCTGGAGACCGCCGATCCGGGTAACCAGTACGCCTTCCCCTACCTGTGGGGCACCACCGGCATCGGTTACAACCCGGAGAAGGTCAAGGCCGCACTGGGCGTCGACACCATCGACTCCTGGGACGTGATCTTCAAGCCGGAAAACATGGAGAAGCTGAAAGCCTGTGGCGTTTCCATGCTCGATGCCCCGGATGAAGTGTACGCCGCCGCGCTGCACTACCAGGGCCTGAACCCGAATCCGACCAGCGTCGACGACGTGAAGAAGGCCGAAGAGCTGCTGATGCAGGTGCGTCCGTACGTCACCTACTTCCACTCGTCCAAATACATCTCCGACCTGGCCAACGGCAACATCTGCGTGGCGCTGGGCTGGTCCGGCGACATCTTCCAGGCGCAAGCGCGTGCCGAAGAAGCGAAGAACAACGTACCGGTCGCCTACACCATTCCGAAAGAAGGCGCCGCCTCGTTCTTCGACATGATGGCCATTCCGGCCGATTCCAAGAACGTCGAAGCCGCGCATATCTTCCTCAACTACATCCTCACCCCGGAAGTGATCGCGCCGATCTCCGACTACGTCGCCTACCCGAACGGCAACAGCGCCGCGACGCCGTTGGTGGCCGAGGAAATCCGCAACAACCCGGGTATCTACCCGACCGAAGCCGCCTCGAAGAAGCTCTACACCTTCGCCGAGCTGAGCCCAGCGGTGCAGCGCGCCGTTACCCGCAGCTGGACCAAGGTGAAATCGGGCCGCTAAGTCACACGAAGCCACCCCAGTTTCTGGCGGGTCAGCCCGCCAGAAACCCTAACAATAAAAAGGAAGCTTGCATGCGTTGTTCAACTCTTCTGGCCGGCCACGTGGCCGTGCCATTCGCTGTCCCGTGGTCGACCGTCAGCTCGCGCGGCGTAGGGCGCTGCCCTGGCGTCGCCGTTGACGGGCGCTAAGCCACTGAACAACAAAGGTCTTTTCCGATAAAGTGCCGGCCCTTTTGCGGGCGGCCCGATAAAAGAGGACACACGTGTGCGAATTTCCTTCGGCAAAACCCTGAGCGCCAGTGCGTTGGCGTTTGGCCTGGCGGCTACGGCCCAGGCAGCAGGGACCGTGCATATTTACAACTGGAGCGACTACATCGGCGAAACCACCCTCGCCGAGTTCCAGAAAACCACCGGCATCAAGCCGATCTATGACGTCTTCGATTCCAACGAAACCCTGGAAGGCAAACTGCTCGCGGGCCGCAGCGGTTACGACGTGGTGGTGCCGTCCAACCATTTCCTCGGCAAGCAGATCAAGGCGGGCGCGTTTCAGAAGCTCGACCGCAGTCAGCTGTCGAACTGGCAGAACCTTGACCCGGTATTGCTCAAGCAACTGGAAGTCAACGATCCCGGTAACCAGTATGCGGTGCCGTACCTGTGGGGCACCAACGGCATCGGCTACAACGTCGAAAAGGTCAAAGAAGTGTTGGGTGTCGATAAAATCGACTCCTGGGCGGTGCTGTTCGAGCCGGAAAACATGCAGAAGCTCGCCAGCTGTGGCGTCAGCTTCCTCGATTCGGCCGACGAGATGATTCCCGCGGTACTCCAGTACCTGGGCCTCGATCCGAACAGCAGCAATCCCGAGGATTACGCCAAGGCCGAAGCCAAGTTGCAGGCCGTGCGTCCTTACGTCACCTACTTCCATTCCTCCAAGTACATCGGCGATCTGGCCAACGGCAACATCTGCGTGGCCGCCGGTTTTTCCGGCGACATCCTGCAAGCGGCCGACCGTGCCGAGGAAGCCGGCAAGGGCGTGGACATCGCTTATGCGATCCCGCAAGAAGGCGCCAACTTGTGGTTCGACATGCTCGCCATTCCGGCGGATGCGCAGAACGCCAAAGAGGCCCATGCCTTTATCAATTATCTGCTTGAGCCTGCGGTCATCGCCGGGGTCAGCGATTACGTTGGCTACGCTAATCCTATTCCCACAGCGGGCGAGCTGATGGATCAGGACGTGCGCAACGATGCGGCGGTGTACCCGCCGCAAGCGGTTTTGGACAAGTTGTTTATCTCGGCGGAGCTGCCGATCAAGGTGCAAAGGCTGATGACTCGTAGCTGGACCAGGGTCAAGTCAGGCCAGTAATTTCAAACGTCCGGCCGCCGGGGCTGGACGCTACTTTTGCGGGAGTTTTGGTAATGGCAGTTGCTTCCAGTGCCTATAAAAAGGTTCTTGAGGGTGATCAGCAACCGAAAGAGGTGTTGGTCAAGATCGAACGTGTGACCAAGAAATTCGATGAAACGGTCGCCGTCGACGATGTCTCTCTAACCATCAACAAAGGCGAGATCTTCGCCCTGCTGGGCGGCTCGGGGTCGGGTAAATCGACCCTGCTGCGCATGCTCGCGGGTTTCGAGCGACCGACCGAGGGGCGCATCTTCCTCGACGGTGAAGACATCACCGACCTGCCGCCCTACGAGCGGCCGATCAACATGATGTTCCAGTCCTACGCGCTGTTCCCGCACATGACCGTGGCCGAGAACATCGCCTTCGGCCTCAAGCAGGACAAAATGTCCAAGGCCGATATCGATGCCCGCGTGGCCGAGATGCTCAAGCTGGTGCAGATGAGCCAGTACGCCAGACGCAAGCCGCACCAACTGTCCGGTGGCCAGCGTCAGCGCGTGGCCCTGGCCCGTTCGCTGGCCAAGAGCCCGAAGCTGCTGCTGCTCGACGAGCCGATGGGCGCGCTGGACAAGAAACTGCGTTCGCAGATGCAGCTTGAGCTGGTCGAGATCATCGAGCGCGTCGGCGTGACCTGCGTCATGGTGACCCACGACCAGGAAGAGGCCATGACCATGGCCCAGCGCATCGCCATCATGCACCTGGGCTGGATTGCCCAGATCGGTAGCCCGATCGACATCTACGAAACCCCGACCAGCCGCCTGGTCTGCGAATTTATCGGCAACGTCAACCTGTTCGACGGCCAAGTGGTGGACGACGCCGAAGGCCACGCGCTGATCGACAGCCCGGACCTGGAGCGCAACATCTTCGTCGGCCACGGCGTCAGCACCTCGGTGCAGGACAAGAGCATCACCTACGCGATTCGCCCGGAGAAGCTGCTGGTCACCACCGAGCAGCCAAGCTGCGAATACAACTGGTCGCGTGGCACCGTGCACGACATCGCCTACCTGGGTGGTCACTCGGTGTTCTACGTCGAACTGCCGAGCGGCAAGATCGTCCAGTCCTTCGTCGCCAACGCCGAACGGCGTGGCGCGCGGCCGACCTGGGACGATCAAGTGTTCGTCTGGTGGGAGGACGATAGCGGGGTGGCATTGCGCTCATGAACATTTCCCGAAGCCTCCGTCGCCTGACTCCGTCTGGCCGGCACGTCGTCATCGGTGTGCCATTCATCTGGTTGTTCCTGTTCTTCCTGCTGCCCTTCATCATCGTCCTGAAGATCAGCTTTGCCGAAGCCGATGTGGCCATCCCGCCGTACACCGACGTGTACAGCTGGGCGGAAAACAAGCTGTCGGTGGTGCTCAACCTGGGCAACTACATCTTCCTCAGCGAAGACGACCTGTACCTGGCCGCCTACCTCGGCTCGTTGAAGATGGCCTTCTTCAGCACCCTCATCTGTTTGCTGCTCGGCTACCCGATGGCCTACGCCATTGCCCGCGCCGACAAGGAAATGCAGACGGTGCTGCTGCTGCTGATCATGATGCCGACCTGGACGGCGATCCTGATCCGCGTGTACGCCTGGATGGGCATCCTCAGCAACAACGGCCTGCTCAACGGCTTTCTGCAGAGCATTGGCCTGATCGACGAACCGTTGCAGATCCTCAACACCAACATCGCGGTCTATATAGGGGTTGTGTACTCGTATTTGCCGTTTATGATCCTGCCGCTCTACGCGAACCTGGTGAAGCACGACCAGAGCCTGCTGGAGGCCGCAGCCGATCTGGGCTCCAGCACCTTCAACAGCTTCTGGAAAATCACCGTGCCGCTGTCGAAGAACGGCATCATCGCCGGCTGCATGCTGGTGTTCATCCCGGTGGTCGGCGAGTTCGTCATCCCTGAGCTGCTCGGTGGCCCGGAGACGCTGATGATCGGCAAGGTGCTCTGGCAAGAGTTCTTCAACAACCGCGACTGGCCGGTGGCGTCTGCCCTGGCGGTGGTCATGCTGGCGATTCTGATCATTCCGATCATTCTGTTTAACCGTAACCAAGCCAAAGAGATGGAGGGCCGCGCATGAGACGTTTCCGTTTCTCCAGCATCATGCTGTGGGTCGGTCTGCTGTTCATCTACCTGCCGATGCTGATCCTGGTGATCTACTCGTTCAACGCCTCGCGGCTGGTCACGGTGTGGGGTGGCTGGTCGGTGAAGTGGTACGTCGGCCTGCTCGACAACACGCAACTGATGAACTCAGTGATGCGCTCACTGGAAATCGCCTGCTACACCGCGATTGCCGCCGTGGCGCTGGGCACCCTGGCCGCCTTCGTGCTGACCCGGGTGACCCGCTTCAAGGGCCGCACGCTGTTCGGTGGCCTGGTCACCGCGCCGCTGGTGATGCCCGAAGTGATCACCGGTCTGTCGTTGCTGCTGCTGTTCGTGGCCATGGCCCAACTGATCGGCTGGCCGGCCGAGCGCGGCATCCTGACCATCTGGATCGCCCACACCACGTTCTGCTCCGCCTACGTGGCGGTGGTGGTGTCGGCGCGCCTGCGTGAGCTGGACCTGTCCATCGAGGAGGCGGCCATGGACCTGGGCGCCAAGCCGTGGAAGGTGTTCTTCCTGATCACCATCCCGATGATCGCGCCGTCGCTCGCGGCTGGCGGCATGATGTCCTTCGCCCTGTCGCTGGACGACCTGGTGCTGGCCAGCTTCGTCTCCGGTCCTGGCTCCACAACCCTGCCGATGGAGGTGTTCTCCGCCGTGCGCCTGGGCGTGAAGCCGGAGATCAACGCGATCGCCAGCTTGATCCTGCTGTCGGTCTCGCTGATGACCTTCATCATCTGGTTCTTCGCCCACCGCGCCGAAGAAAAGCGCAAGAAGGCGATTCAGCAGGCCATGGACGAAACCACTGGCGCCAGCCAGCAGACCGGCCAGGACAGCCGCCGCGACCCGTCGCAGGTCCACGCAACCGCGTAGGCCGTTGTATGAGTAGACAGAAAAGGGTCACTGCGGTGGCCCTTTTTTGTGGCTCTGGCCCCGTTATGTGGTGCCGGGGCGGGTAACCTGAGGCGCAGCGCGACGACGCCCGACGAGCCTGATGTACCGCGGTATGCGCCAGAGCATCGGACGGCCGCCGCGCCAAGTCGCCCGACCTATCGACCTGCAACCGCTAACGCGTAGATCGCCGTTGCCCGCGCACGCAGCATTGGCTCGGATTCGTTGCGTAAAAAACTGTATATCCATACAGATTAAGATTGCCTGATCGAGCGCTACTGCGCATGCTGTGCGGCATCGCGACCAGGAATCAGTGATGACGGCCATGCGGCTCTTCCTCTGTGAAAAACCTTCCCAGGCCAAAGACATCGCCCAGGTGCTCGGCGCCACCCGGCGTGGCGACGGCTGCTGGCTGGGCGCGAACCTGACGGTAACCTGGTGCATCGGTCACCTGCTGGAAACCGCCCCGCCGGACGCCTACGACGCCCGCTACAAGCGCTGGGTGCTGAGTGACCTGCCGATCATCCCCGAGCGCTGGAAGATGCTGGTCAAGCCCAAGACCGCCGGCCAGTTCAAGGCGGTCAAACGCCTGCTCGGCGAAGCCGACGAACTGGTCATCGCCACCGACGCCGACCGCGAGGGCGAAATGATCGCCCGCGAGCTGGTCGAGCATTGCCGCTATCGCGGGCCGATCCAGCGCCTCTGGCTGTCGGCCCTGGACGATGCCTCGATCCGCAAGGCCCTGGCCGCGCTCAAGCCCGGCAGCGACACCTTCAGCCTCTACCATTCGGCGCTGGGCCGCTCGCGCGCCGACTGGCTGATTGGCATGAACATGAGCCGGCTGTTCACCCTGCTCGGCCAGCAGTCCGGTTACCAGGGCGTGCTGCCGGTGGGCCGGGTGCAGACGCCGACCCTGCGCCTGGTGGTGGATCGCGATCGCAGCATCGCCGCGTTCGTGCCGCTGCCGTACTGGGCCATCGACGTGCCGCTGCTGGCCGACGGCACCGCGTTCAGCGCCCAGTGGCGCGCCGCGCCGCAGGTCTGCGACGAGCAGGGTCGTTGCCTCAATCAGGCCCTGGCCGAGGCGGCGGCGACGGCCATGCGCAACGCCGCCAGCGCGCAGGTGGTAAAGCTGCGCACCGAGCGCATGCGCGAGGCACCGCCGCTGCCGTTCGATCTCGGCACCTTGCAGGAAGTTTGTTCCAAGAAGCTCGGCCTCGGCGCGCAAGAAACCCTGGATATTGCCCAGGCGCTCTACGAAAGCCACAAGCTCATCACCTACCCGCGCAGCGATTGCGGCTACCTGCCGCTCAGCCAGCACACCGAGGCAGCGGCCATCCTCGCCGCCCTCGGCCGCGCCGATCCTGCGCTGGCCGGCCTGCTCCCGCATCTCGACGCGCAGCGCCGCTCGCGCGCCTGGAACGACGGCAAGGTCAGCGCCCACCACGGCATCATCCCCACCGCCGCCGCGCAGAACCTGGAGCGCCTGGTCGGCAAGCAGCGGGCGGTCTACAGCCTGATCCGTGCGCGCTACCTGGCGCAGTTCCTGCCCAGCCATGAATACGACCGCACCCAGGCCGATTTCGCCTGCGCCGGCCAAGCCCTGCGCGCAGTGGGCAAGGTGATCGTCGAACCGGGCTGGCGGCGTGCCCTGCCCGAAGCCCTGACACCCGCCAACGGCCGAGAAGCGGCCCCCGCGCAAGCCCTGCCGGCCCTGCGCGAAGGGCAGGATTGCAGAGTGATGGGCGTGACCCTCAAGGATCTCTGGACCCAACCGCCGAAACCCTTCACCGAAGGCGACCTGATCAAAGCGATGAAGAACGTCGCCAAACTGGTCGACGATCCGCGCCTCAAACAGAAACTCAAGGACACCACCGGCATCGGCACCGAAGCAACCCGCGCCGGCATCATCCAGGGCCTGCTCGACCGCGGCTATCTGCTCAAACAAGGCAAGGCCCTGAGCGCCACCCCCGCCGCGTGCAGCCTGATCGACGCCGTCCCCCGCGCCATCGCCGACCCCGGCACCACGGCGATCTGGGAACAGGCACTGGACATGGTGCAGAGCGGCGAGATGAGCCTGGATGAATTCGTCGCCAAACAATCGGCCTGGATGAGCAAACAAGTGCAACGCTGCGCCAGCCTACGGCTGACCATCAACGGCCCGGCGAGCCCGGCCGCCGCACCCTGGAAAGGCAAACGCAAAAGCACTAAACGCAAGGCGGCGGGTGGGCGCAAGCGGGTTGGCAAACCGCCCGGCCAGTAAGGGCCGGTCAGGCACGGCAAGTAGCCACCTGCCAGAAGCGGCTAAGGAAAATTCCAACACGGTAGGCTGGGTTAAGCGCAGCGATACCTATCATCGGTCAATAGACAGAACAAACATGCTGCCAATAACACATGGATGTTTTGTTTTAGGGGCGCAACAGGATCACGGTGAATAGCCGCCATCCAATGTGGCTAGCATGATCGAAAGCATGATGGGTAGCGCTATGCTCAACCCATCCTACGAGCTCACAACGGCGCCATGCGCAGCCTCCCAAAAATACCAAGCGCGGAGTAACTGCCAGTTGCTATCACCCACAGCCCTTGGTGTATAACACTCTTATCCCGCCACCAACGCGCTGTAATCCCCGAGCCAGATAGGGGTAGCCGAAGGACAAGGAATGTTATCCACCACGCCCGTAAACGCGTTATCACACCATTTGGTGTCTAATTATAGTTAGGCGGCAAAGCAAAGCAGGTGGAATATGGAAGTTCTGCAACCAAATAACATATGGCGCATTCAACCTGGTACTTCGCGGCGGCCGCACAAATCCGTACCGAAATACGCGCATTCGTTAACCACATTATTCACATCACCACCTGCCAAAGCGGCACGTGGCTGTCGCATCTTCAAGCTCTTTTTCCTGACAATCCGCACGCGTATGCTTCAAGCCAAATGTCCAACAACGTCGAGCACTCAGGTTCAGTGCTCGTCACAAATCCGCGGCGCGGCCTAACAAGTGGTATATGGACTCTCCCCACAAGTAGTGAGTA
>TARA_R100001244_G_scaffold35380_4_pt1 | contig 12000 bp, 30 predicted proteins | sample TARA_R100001244 | Tara Oceans TARA_R100001244 (sample SAMEA2621564) | marine metagenome | biome: marine biome (ENVO:00000447); feature: mesopelagic zone (ENVO:00000213); material: "saline water (ENVO:00002010), including plankton (ENVO:xxxxxxxx)" | depth 790 m
ATGTCAACGAACTAAATCAACTGTCTATACAGTTTATCGACACTGAACCGAAAAGTCAATCGTCTTTTTTTCAATTTTGTCAGAATTCTTTTGGATTCTTGAGGCTCGGCAAATATCCAAGTTCAATCATCTTTAAGGCAGTAACCATCAATATGAAACTAGGTTCACTTGACCAACTACCCACGAATTCCACTTCATCGTAGGGGATGCGTTTCATAATCCTGTTTGCAACATCGTCCATTTTATAAATATGTTCATCGTTTCCTGTGTTATCAAAAGCTCTTAGTAGTCCAACAAATTCAACAGCAGCTTGCTGTACGTTAGGATCATCATACGCACCCAATATATCTTCTAGGGGTGCATCTGTTATCTTCATTCTTTTTTCATTAGTTCATATAGAAACGCTATATTTGCTATCGCATAACACATGAAAGCTATAGCTGCGCCTACTTTATCCTTTCTATAAAAATCAATACCCGCCACAAGGTAGCAAAGGGAAGATATGAATAAACACGTTGCTCCTAGCATTATTATTCCGTTTTCCTCCAGCCAAGTCTCCAAAGCACATTGGCTATATCTGTTCCAACTTGTTCAACCCACTCTTCGTCTTTCCACCAATCGGCAGCATGTAGTAATTCATGTAGTGTAGTATCAAGCTCTTCTTTTGGTGGAAGGTTTGCCTTGACTACAATCTCTTTGTTTTTCTTCTCTGGAGAGTCGCAATAACCCTTGCACTTCCTGAGTCTAGCAAACCTAAACCCCCACCTTTTGCCAACCATCCTAATAAACATTTTCATTATAATAGCCCCACTAGGAATCGAACCTAGAATTAGGGATTAGAAGTCCCTTGTTATATCCGTTTAACTATGAGGCCAAACATCAGTAGTTTTCCCCATAATATGCCAACACATCATCTGCATCAATTATTGATTCAAAAGGAACCTCTATCATAAAAGGCTCTCTTTCTGTAGCAAAGCCTTTTTCGCTTACTATAAACTTTTGTTCAAATAAACACACTTCTTCTATATTTTCAGACTTCTCTATGTTCTGGTATATAGCTTTAGCACAAGCGTCGAGTGAGTTATCCGCTTCTAAAACAATCTTTAACTCCCCACTGTCAACATAGTATTTCATTCTTCGTCCACCACCTTTCGTAATGGTGTCATCCTTGATCTATTTTGCCAGCGTATTTTGTCGATAACCTTTTCATGTCGGTTTTCTGCTTTTATAGCATCTCCCCTTTTTTTGGCTCTGGACTTTGCTGCCCTCTCTCTCGCTTTTTGCTTCTTATACTTTTTCTTGTTCTGATAATTACCCATAAGTGGAGGCGGCGGGAGTCGAACCCGCGTCCTGTATTGTTTCCATAATAGTGTCTACATTGTTATTGCGTTGTTATCACACTACGCACAAAGCTACCCGAATTATCGGAGTCAGGCAAGTTATTACCATCATACACATTTGATTCAAGCGTGTCCACTCTATCCGAGTTATCGGAGTCAACACAATTGGGTTAGAAGGTTTGTGTGACCCCCGCAGCTAGGCTGCAATTGCGAAATTGTTTTCGACAATTAAAAAGTTCGGTCAACTTTTATAGTGGCCTGTTGACCAGCCACTCAATGCAACTATTACTTTCTCAACCAGTCGATACCATTTCACCCCCGTTTAGATTAACCCCATCCAGTGTAGAGCATGTATAATTAGACAGCCAGCCATATAGCCACCCATATACCACATTACAATTTTTATTATTGAGCTTACAAGATCGTTTTGGTTCATACATTATTATACACCAGTAGGGCTGGCTGGAATTGAACCAGCGACATTCACCTTATAAGGATGACGCTCTGACCCCTGAGCTACAGCCCCCGCAGCACCCCGTAGGAGAATTGAACTCCTGTTTTTGGGATGAAAACCCAATGTCCTAGTCCACTAGACGAACGGGGCAAAAAAAGGCGAGTTAAGTAAAAACCTAACCCGCCTTAGTTTAATAGGAAACAACTAGATAGTTATTCCTTTTTGTTTCTAGGATCAACTTCTTCAATTTTATTATTGAGGTCGTTGATTACCTTATCGTTATCATCCAACTCTTGATTACTGCTATCAAAATCAGGAGTCTTAATGGCCTCTGCGGGGATGTTCCTTGGTGTTTCATTAACAAAACCAAAGGACGTAACAGGGTGGTCGGGAAAGGCACTTTGCATGGCTGCATGATAACCCTTCTCGTAATTGCTGTCACTGATTACGTCATATTCATAATCAATTTGAGCAAGACCTCTCATATACCCTTCGTGCCAAAGATTGTCTATCATCTCTTGGTTTTCACCACTAAGATAACCTACAACCCCCTCAATACGACCCTGACCAACCAACTGATCTTTTGTAAGGTCATGGACATCATTTATCCTCAACCATAAAAGCTCATTAGTCCACTCAGTGTTGATATTACCACGCATTTCTGACAAATGCAGTTGATTGTTTAGATAGCCAATTTTCCATTGTTGGAGCAACATGGAATTAACGGCAGTAAAAACAATCGCAAACAACATAAAAGCATGAAACTTCTTCATCTCAAACCCTTCCTAAACTAAAATGCAACATTTTCAATATCTTCTGTAGTTTCAATCTCATTGGTTTCAACCGTCTTGGTCTTACCAAGAAACTGCACAGTCTCAGCCACAACCTCAGTCCAGTAGGTTTCATTCTCTAGCTTGGTTTGTCGAATACGACCTTCAACCAATACAGAACTACCCTTTTGCAAATACTTCTGGCAAGATTCAGCAGACCTACCCCAAACGGCGATGTTCATATAAAGAACTTCGTCTTTGCTTCTTGGGTTATTTACTGCCAACCGAAAACTACACTTAGGAGTATTCTTTTCTCCTACTTCCTTACATTCAGGATCTTTCGTAAGATTCCCAACAAGAACACTTTTATTAAAAGCAGCCATTTCAACTTCCTTCCTAAAAAAACAACAAAACTATACGTCTAAAATCTGTCTAATACGTCCACGCAATACTTGGCTTCCACCGTGATTGTATTTAGCGTCTGCGGCATTTACAACCGTGTTGGTTAAGGTGGTACTAAGTCCGGTTGACTTTCCGGCTCTTGTACGACCACGCTGAGTAACTTCGTAGGTTCCGTTTCCAGTATAACGACTTACAGCAGTAACGGGGTCAAATAATTCACCCCTATCCTTACCGTTTCGCGCAACTCCACGAATCTTATTACCCCGCAGTTGCCACTTATAGGACTTCTGGGTTTTCTGTAGTGCAAGTAAAAACTGGGTTTCACTCATCAGTGCTGTCCTCATTTTCTTCTCCTTCTTCGAGTGCAGTTCTGCACTCTTCTACATGGGTTTCAAATTGTTCAATTTGATTTTTCATCTCAATAATCTTATTTTCTATTGATACAATATACGCTTCTGACATTTCTTCTTTTGTGGGCATTAGTATTCCTTCTTTATTTCGGGGTCTGACTTAGTGATCTTACCATGCTTATCCACATGGATGAAATAGCTATGGAAAATATGAGAACATTTAGTTTTCACTATTGTTTCTGTTGAATCGTAATTGCACCAAACATCGACTCTCCACCTATTGTCAAAGATATTACTGGCTCTGACAAAGTTTAGACTTGGAGGTTGTCCTAGTTTGGTTACAACCTGCTGTTCAATAAAAGATTTTAATTCCTCCTTTGTAATGCCTTCATCATTCGTTTGTAAAGGCTTCTTCTCTGCTTGTGTTTTCGGTTGTGCTTTCGGTCTTGACTTCTTGGATGGATTTGGCATAGTTTCCATTTCTTATCTCCAATTTCTTATACAATTTAACAGCATCTTCAATTCTAATCTTTTGTGCTGGCGTTTTGGCGGGCAACAAAGACATAGCTTCACCTAATGGCGTATTGTTTTGTTTAGCAATATAGGTATTCAATGTAGCAAGCTCTCTTGCGTTTAGCTTCGTTAGGGCTTTCTCTAGGGCTTCGTCTGCCCCAAGAGAATCTACAAGAGAATAATCAAGAGATTTCATTACAGAATTAATGTATCTGGATTTATCGTCTGGTCGTCCTAGCTGTCTCATTTTTTTGTCCTCACAATAAAATAATCAATCTCAACAATTTTAACGGTTTGCCGAAAATAAGTCAATCCTTTTTTTCAGAATTATTCTCATTTTCCCAAGTGGGGTTTAGCTGCTTCTCAACATACGCCTCGGCCTGCCCTCTGGCTAGAAACCGCATAACTATCCTACGCTCATCATTGGTAGGATTCATTAATATGACCTGCCAGTGAAGGTCTTGTTCTTCATATTCTATTTTGTAACTCATTGTTACCCCTTGTACTTATTTATGTAGTTTTCCCACTTGGGCATCTGTTCTTCAAAATCTGGAAGGTCAAACGGGCTAATATCTTCGCCAATTATTTCTTCCACCACAATTGATTTTCTCCCATCAGTTTCGCCTTTTGGAAGAACCCATGTTTTCTTTATTTCCGGCTTGTGCTTTTCGTATAGCTCTCTTAGTTTTTCAACTCTAGCTTGCATGTATTCACCATATCCAGATTCTGCTAGGGTTCTTGATGAACCAACTAAGCAAAGTTTTGTGTTGTTGTTGGTTCCTCTATGTATGTATTCTGACGACAGATCAAAGATTTTCAACATTTGTCTTGTGTGTCTACTGTGCATGAAATACTCATTCCTTTTTGCATTTCTCGGTAATTGTATAAATCACATATCCTATTTTGTCTACAGCCCAATAGATGAAGTAAGCCAATAAGAGTGTCTTAAGAATCTCCATCTCCATCTTCATCATCTAAACTGTCAAAATCGAGCAGAGACATTGGGTCTTTGAATATCTCTTCGGCACACTCCACTCCAAATTCAGTTAATTGAAAGCTAAAGTTTCCATCTTCTTCTGTGTATTGTTCCATTATTCCCTTTTTAACCAAGCCTTGAACGGCCTCGCTTATTACTTCGGGAGGAAATTTACCCTCTAGGTTTTTGAGTATGGAATTTATGTTAAACATAAGGCCAAACTTCCGCTAAGACTTCATTCACGTTGTCTATATCTATAAGCCAGCGACCATACTTTCCGGTTTTTTCAGTACGAACCGTAAAGTATCCTTCTCCGTCACTCTGTATAGAAATTAGATTTTCCAGCATGGCCGTTGCCTTCTTGTAATCTGGCTTTCCTCTTTCTGGGGTATCGACACCAAGCAGCCTACCTCTAATTCTTGCGGTTAAATGAAACCCCAAGTCAATGTCTATATCCGCTGTGTCGCCGTCAACACACCTTACCAGTTTTGCTTTATACTGATACATTAAAACACCCACAAACAAATCGGTATAGGCATATAGAAGCTGTGACCATCAAGGTTCCAGTTACAAACCACCCTAGTGTAATTAACATCTTATTAAAATGATCTTTAGTGTTCATCATCAATCCCCTCAACATAAATTGGGCTATTTTTGCCTATATAACAGAAGATCGTCACCGAAATTTTCAACCAGTTTTTCGCGGAGTTCTGATTTTCTTTTGTGCGCCATGACTTGATGATAGTTTATTTTTCTCAAAGGTCAATGGTCAGCGGGGATTATTTACGGGTTTATATTCCCCAAAGGGGAAGCTATTGTTTGATATACATAGTAGACGTTCGCCCCTCTTTAATGTTTTCTTCGCCTCTCTCTCTGCATCATCGACAGAACTGGAAAATATCTTTAATTTTCTAGCTCTCTTGCTCTTGTTATTTCCAATTTCAATAAGGTATTCAGGCATAGATACTCCCGTTAATCAATTTCCTTGATGACTGAGTTTTTTCACCACCAACATTATAGACCGTATTAATCTTCCTCCAAGCACAATACTTTTCCTCTGGAGAGTTTCTCTTTGTTCTATCTCCACCATTTGCAAAAGTCATGCCATCAAAAAAATAGTCAACAGCATATTCATTGTAAATTGATTTTAGTGTATTGACAACAGATTGGTCGGTATCTATTGATAAAACTGTCCGATCAACACCCTTTATGGCACTAACTATACGCATCCTGTCCTCTTGTTTCATAAATGGGATTGAACCCTTTAGTTCAACCTGCTTATCGTTATTAACAATAACAACCAGCTTATCTCCTAATGCAGACGCGCTTTTAATATAGTCCAAATGTCCAGTGTGTAATGGATTAAAGTATCCTGATATTATTACTACTCTCATATTTTTCAAGCTCTATTTCTGCCTGTTCTTTTGTAGGCCAGTATCCTATTTGGTATGTTTCAGTTTCATCCCAAAAAAAGTACCCTTCTTTTCCTGCGTCCCATTCAATCATCCAATAAACCCATCCCAATAATTTTTTTGTTCTTCGGTATAATGGTTTCCGTATTTATCCCTACCCTCTAAGTCCTCGACTTCTTTCCAAACCCCAGACCATCCATCTGCATCATTTCCTCTAACTCTAGCTGCCTTGTCATCAATATAAAGAACGCCTGCTGGCTTACCCATGAAGGCATGATGATATTTTACCCCATGCTTTTCAAGCCAATCTGTCCACTCCCTATGTCCACGACCGTATTGCATGTGTATATTGCCATTTTCTCTATCGCCGTATCGTGCTGTGTACAGGACTATTTCATATCCCATGTCATATAGCTTATTTACTTGGTTTATGCCATGCTGTAGTGGTGGGGCTTTTGCGTAATCTCCACCGTTATCTTTTCCGGCTATAACTCCATCACAATCTACTATGATTCGTTTTAATGAATCGTCCATATTCACTCCTTTATATAAATAGGACAAACAAGAAAGTTAAAAGCACAATCGCTAAAAACACATAAAGCCCAATTATGCTGTTGTGGTTTTGTTTTCTAAGTTCTATATATTTCTCAGCAGACTTGCTCATCATCCACAGTCGCTACGGGGATTCATGTTGTTGTCAGTTGCTTCTGTCATCCATTCAATCATGTCTTTGTTCATAGCCGCCCACGCCTCCAAATCAGGGTGCATGCGGAGCCACTTCTGGCCTTCAATGTCTATTACGTCGTCGCCGTTACTGGATTTTTCTACTAATTCATCGTACTTATTTGCCTTTTCTTTATCGTTCATGTTCTTATGTCCAAGCCCTTTCGTGAATGTAATAGGCGGCAGATTTTATTATGATGTCTGCCAGACCAAAGGCTAGTCCAAATTCGATAGACGATGTATAAAAATAAATTAAGCCTACGCCTATTGAAGTAGCTATTATTCTCCAAGAAATGGTTTTTAATATGGTTTTTTTCTTTGGGTCTTTATTCATGTTTTTCGGCCATCATTTGACCCATCAACCATCCTATGCGTGAAACAATCACAATGATTATGATGATTAGAAGTGTATCCATACAGTTCAATTCTTCCTTGATGTACCGAAGTGGGCGATATTGGACTTGAACCAATGACCCCCACGATGTCAACGTGATGCTCTGCCAACTGAGCTAATCGCCCTTCGTTCTTCCGTAATCATCTTCTATTCTGACAATATCATCTTCGCTAAAGTTCTTAGAGTTTGACAATTGAACCTCAATGAATGTTATCCCAACCTCGCTTGCTATGACCCTGTGCTTATCTCCTACGGGTATATAAATCGTACTGCCTACTTTTGCGCCTTTGGTTGTTTCTCCAACTTGAACTTTTCCATAACCGTTTACAACAGTCCAAACTTCGCTTCTGTGGTTGTGATATTGTAAGCTAAGTTTTTGATTTGGGTTGACTGTAATTCTTTTAACTTTTGTGTACGGGGTGTCCAGAAGTATCTTGAAATTTCCCCAAGGTCTTTCTTCGTACTCTTTGTCGCCAGAAAAGCTCTTGGTCAGGATGACTCTATCCTCTTTGTCTACTTCTGATGATGGGGGATTGTCACATTGACAATACGGACACTTATCTACTCTTTGGGGTTTTCCGTCGTATATCATGCCGCAGCAGTTAAATCTGTATTGCACTATTGACTCCTTTTTGGTAAGCCTTCGCATACCTTATAGTACAATCATAACAGAAACTAGCCACTTTGATGAACCTCTTTTCCCAAAGATTTCCAGCTATTATACAATCTCTTTAGAAATTCTTTTCCGGTTCTGCGAATAGCACGATTGTCCATGTGTCCTTTAGATAGCTTTTCTTCCTCCGATCTTAACTCGTTCTTTTCAATTTCTTGCTTCTTGAACTCGTCGTAGACAGATCGCCATTCAAATGGCTCTGGACGCTTACTAGTTGCAGCACCGCACATTTTGAACCCGTTGCTCACAATGTCGTTAAGAACTAGCGACCTTCCCCGCTGCGACCAGTTAGCCAGTTCACCCTTCTTCCTTTTGGGAGCCTTGCCATTACGAACATCAAGGCCAAAGTAAGCCCATAGCTTTGAAACGGTTGAGAAACGTGCCATGTCCTTAATTATGGATATTAGCTCACCGGCACTAGCTACTCCAAGACCATCAATATCTTTCAGGTAGTCGTTATAGATTTGAAATTCAATCAGGTGCTTCTTGATTTTGGTTTCAAGTCTATTAACGTAATTGACGCTCTCTTTTAATTCGTCTGCCTTTAATTCAGCCAGCACGGGATCTAAATTAGTTCTCTGTTTAGCCTTCTTTCTCGCTTCTACGGCTTCGGAGCGAACTTTTACCTCGTAGGATAGAGCTTCTAGCCTCATGTCATAGACAAACTTTCTAAAAGTTTCATCGTTTTGATGCTCAGACCAAGACGTAAATTGTTCATAGATAATCTTAGCATCATTATCATCGGTTTTTTCTATGTCGTCTTTTTCTCTGATTTGTTTGGTCAGGTCTGTGTTGCACCTATAAATAGTAACCCCCTTGTGGTGTAATTCCACACATTTTTGATGGGGCATGTTTTCAGTAGCAACAATATCACCAACTTGGTAATCTGGCTCTTTATTTAATAGACCTCCATCATAAAATACGGCGATCTTTTCTTCCTTGTGGCTCCAGTCTACTCCATAAATAATCATTTCAATTTCCTCTTTCTTTCTTTCATCAAATTAAAGTAATCAATTTCGTGCTGTTCAGAAGAAATCCTGATGATTTCATTGTGAGGATATTTCTTCTTTACAATCGCTTCTGCCCTTTTAGAGCTTGCTGCCTCAACCGTGAGGGTTTTAGTGCGACCATTACGAAATAGACTAATGAGGTACTTCATTATTCAAACTCTTTGGTGTGCGATTTCCAAATCTAAAACCACACCCAAGAGTCCTAGCCTTTCTTACTTCTGCTACTTCCCACTGTTCAAGATCCTTCTTGTTGAGCGAATTACCTGTAAATATGTCTTGACCAAGAGCATACCTTTTGGTATATAGCTTAACACGATCTTCTTGGGCTTCTTTTATGGTATTTGACATTATCTGGTCATCGCTATTACATATGAACATGCCGCTATCCATGTTGCGGAAAATCCAAAAAACAAAATATCCTTAGCACGTTCCTTCATACTAACCTTCGCCTCCTATATCTAACTTAAATGCTTGTTCTGGGTCTTGATGTGCTTCAAGATCATCTCTCCTGTTAGCACGATCTTCTACTGACTGGTCAATAGTTTGCTGTATGGCATCCTTAACGGCTATCATATATCTTTTTCTTATTCTGTGCTTTTGATATGATGTTAGCTTTGAAGTGTTATCAAAATCATCCCAATTGAACTTAACTGAAAATGGCCTACTCATATAACCTCCGCAACATGCTTAAACTAACTTTCAAAGAGTCGTTATCTGTGTGTTTGCCAACTTCTTCATCCAGTCGTACAGTAATCTCTTTTGCTTCTTCTTTAGTAAGAAAATCATTCATAATTTCTTGTATGTTCTTTGCTTCGTTATCGCTTGTTGGCATTTCTACCTCCTTAGTCATCGTGGTGTAATGCAATACTGTCTCCTTTTGTCGTTAAGATTTCTTTAACAGGCTCTGTAATTTGTTTTAGCTGTCCAACAATGTCTGCTAATTGGCATCTTTCTTTTGTAGGTATTGGTGCTTCGGTAATCATTACGTTAAGATCGCTGATAACATCTTCTATAGTTTTATAACTACTCATCGGCTCCCTCCTAGACCTGAAAACTGCTCCCACACCCACAACTTTTTGTGGCATTAGGATTATTGAAAACAAAACCACGCTTAGAAATATCAGTGTAATAATCTAACGTAGTTCCTTCTAAATACAACGCGCTTTTATTATCTACAATGACATCTACGCCATGTTGATGAGATAACGTATCTTTTTGTTCGTCATATTCCAACTCAAGCGTAAGTTTATACTCAAACCCAGAGCAACCGCCACCTTGCACAGCAATCCTTAGATAGCTGTCATCTTCCTTGGACTTTTTAACTTCTACTGCTGCGGCTTCTGTTAGCTTAATCACTCAAACATCCTTTTCTAGTGAAGCGTTTAATTTCCCCAGTTTCCACGCAGCATTCCTTAGTTCTTCTTCGTTAAGATTAACAGATGTTCCATCATCAAATTGTACTTGAACAAACTGTTCTTCCATGTCTCCATCGTCGAATAGGTCAGGGAGTCCAATAACTTTAGTACCAATAATCATTACATCCCCTTACTTTGGTAATATGGATAGTATCCCCAATAACTGTAATACATTCCCTGCGGAGCATAGTAGTAATTGTAGTTACTATATGTAGGATAACTCATGGCATCTCCTTTTCACTCGGTTACAAGGTAAAAAACAAAGCAGGAAAGAATAGCAAGAACACTCTACTCTCTCTTGTTGGAATATCTATTAGGGTCTGCTAGTCCATTATCAAGTCTAGCCTTAAGGGTAATGTAACAACCCTTGTCATCTTTGCAGACTGTTTCATAATCTTCCATATCCCGTAGCTCAACCAGATCACAAAGTTGCAGTTCTTCAAGTTCTACAACCATATCAGCATGGCTACCATAAGGACTCTTGGTGGTTATCACCGTACCGGAATCATACCCTTTTGCTTTTGATCTATATTTTTTAGCCATCTTTGTTTCCAGACCTTTTCTTGTTTAAGAACTCGTACTTGTCTATCAAGTTTTTGGCCGTTTCAAATACATCATCGTTTTTCTTAAAAGACATTCTAATGCACTCATTGGCTTTTTCAACATCGTCTATCCAAGAGGACTCGGATTGACGATACCCTGACAGCACAGCGGTCAGAGCCTCTGACGCGACCTTTAGGTGTCTTGGCTGCTTCACTTTGGTTTTGACCTTACGCTTTGCCATGAGTAATATCCCTCGTTCCTAGTACAGTGAAGGAGTTGTCTACATACTCGCTTTGCTCGTATCCACCTGACGGTATCTCAATGTCGCTAATTGCAGCGGTTAGACCTTTACGATCAATCACCCCGTCTGGTGCATCAATAGTAATCCGGCACTTATATTCTACCTGATAATAGACCTCAAAGCTCTTCATTTTTTTCTCCTGATTAACACTTTAGACTCTTGAGCATGGTTATTGACTCTCCATCCATAACGCATATTGTGTGTTGATTAAATCGGGCTAATAGCAATCTTGCCAAATCCATCATAAACGACCTGATGCGCTTCTCTGTTGTTTTAATCTTTGGGTAGTTTATTGCGGCTATCTCCCACCCTTCCTCTTTGTAGTTAGCTCCAGAGATAAAGGTTGTGGGGGTAACTCTTACCGGAATTATAAAACCGTAGTCGTCTTGGGCTTCGCTAATAAACTTCTCCACATCTTCTTGGCTAAATGGTTCATCCGAAAAGAAGGTCTTGTTCAAGACCGTCTGGATCTTATTTCCCATGTAGAGTTTAACTTCATAGTGCGGTACTGCTTTAGCCATGTTTACTCATAATCCCTTATGGCAATAACATAGGGAAATCTTGGTACGCCATCGGGTGTTAGGCTAAAATACTTAATAGTGGCAGCTTTACCAATTAGGTTGTCTACCTCATCTAACAACCCTGCCAAATACTCAAAGTCACCCTTGATATTGCTGTTAAACTGCACACCATCCTCGGTTTCAAATTTGAAGTGACCAATAGT
>TARA_R100001244_G_scaffold129219_2_pt1 | contig 11985 bp, 8 predicted proteins | sample TARA_R100001244 | Tara Oceans TARA_R100001244 (sample SAMEA2621564) | marine metagenome | biome: marine biome (ENVO:00000447); feature: mesopelagic zone (ENVO:00000213); material: "saline water (ENVO:00002010), including plankton (ENVO:xxxxxxxx)" | depth 790 m
GAAGTCGAGCGCTACCTGCGCTTTGCCGAGCAGGCGCTGCCCACCACCACGCCAGACGACAGCGCCGCACTCGATGCGCTGACGCAACTGGCGACCCTGGCCAATAGCGTGCCAGAGACGCTACCACCCACCGCCACGAAGCTCGATCCGGTGTTTTTCGCCCTGCACGCCAGCCCACAAGGCGGCCAGTTGATCACCAGCCTGGCCAGCCTCAGCCACACGTTGAACCAAGCCAGCGAGATTCTCGAGCAACGCCAACAGCGCCGCCCGGTTTGCCCCATGGGGCGAGCCACTGCGCGCGGACGTATTCTGCAGAATATCTTCATCCGCTTTTACGCCGGCGCCCTGCAGCCTTACCTGGCCCTGGTGCATCAACGCGGCCAGACGTGGAGCGCGGCGCTGCACACACTCGGCAACGCGCCACAGGCTCCGCAGGCCACGCGCGATTACCTGCTCAGCCTGGCGGGGGCGGAACACTCGTTATGGGCGCAGTTCGAACTGGCCACTGCGCGCCATGTGCGCGCCTGGCAGCAGACCTTGAAAAGTTGTGGGCTGGCGCCGGGTCAGGCCGGCTGGGACGCTAACGCGGACAACGCCGAGTAGTAACCCTCGGACAAGAACTCGCGACCGGCCAGCAGGTGCGCCAGGTAATCGCTGGCCGGCAACAGGCCCTCCTGACGAAACGCCGGGTTGGCGATGTACACCCACGCCGGCTGCACCCCCTGCGCGGTGACAATCGGCAGGCGTTCGCGGCTGTAGTAGATCGGCGTGCCCTCGAACGGGTCGAGCTTGGCGATTTCCTCCAGCGCGGCCAGCCGATAGAGCACGCCCTCGACCAGCCCATCGCGCTGGTAGCAGATGTTGGCGTAGGCATACCCAGGGCGGTCATGGGCGCGCTTGTTAAAACACAGCGCATACCCCGCTAACCGCCCCCGCATGGCCTCAAGCACATGCAGCCCGCGCGCCTGCATGCGCGCCGGGTTCATGTTCGAGCCGTAAGCAAAATACCAGCCCATCAATCGGCCTTCTTGCGAATCCAGTAGAGGTATTTGCCCGCCTCTTCCGCCTGTTCGAGCAGCTCATGCCCGAGAAACACGCAGAATTTTGGAATGTCGCGACGGGTCGAAGGATCGGTGGCGATGACCTTGAGCAGGCCGCCGGACGGCAGGTCGCGCACCTTGTTGTGCAGCATCATCACCGGCTCGGGGCAGTTCAGCCCGCTGGCGTCGAGGGTGTCATCGAGAAGGGTATCGGGGTACAGGGACATTCGGCGGGCTCCAGAAACAGGCGGCTATTCTCGCGCAAAGCTGACCCTCAGGTCACCTTCGTTGATCGGATTGACCCGACCTTGGATGGGCAGCGCAGCGCCCGCCCCTGCGGCAAGCTGCGCGGCGCCGACTATTCCAATAAGAGCCAGTCATGCGCCTTCCTCTATTACTCCTCTGCACCCTGTTGCTGAGCGGCTGCGCCGCCCGCGACCAACTGCCGGACTTCAGCGCCAGCGTCGGGCACGACTTGCCCGCCACGCATTTCCAGGCGGTGATTTATGGCCGCGACGGCACGCGCCTGTCCGCCACCGTGTTTCAACCGGCATTGAAGGCCGGTGCAACCGCGCCCGTGGTGGTGCATACCCACGGTTGGGGCGGCTGGCGAGTGACGCGGCCGAACAGCTTCTACGGCACTCAGATGATGTCCGGGCGTGCGGCATTGAAGGCCTGGCAAGCGGGTTTCTGGGTGATCAGCTACGACCAACGCGGCTGGGGCGGCAGCGCAGGGAACATCGAAATGATGAACCCCGACTACGAGGTACAGGACGCCCTGGCAGTGATCGATTGGGCTGCCGCTCACCTGCCGCGCCTGAGCATGGACGGGCCGAACGACCCGCGTGTCGGCATGCTCGGTGAAAGCTATGGCGGCGCGGTGCAGCTGCTGGCCTCGGCTGAAGACCGACGAATCGACGCCATCGTGCCAATCGCCACCTGGTTCGACCTGGCCGAAGCCATGGCCCCGGACAGCCATTTGAAAGTCGGCTGGACCGGCGTGCTGCTCGGCCTCGGTCTGTCGACCGGTTACGACCTCGGCCACTTCGCCCAACTGCCGTACCTGAAGAGCGCCGATGGCCGGATGCGCGAGGCGGTGCGCGCCGAATTGAAAGCCCACAGCCTGAGCAGTTATTGCGCCCGCGGCCAACGCCCGCAAGCCGATGCACTGCTGATCCAGGGCATGCGCGACACCTTGTTTCCGTTGAACCAGGCCCTGGCCATTCGCGATTGCCTGCAACAGGGCGAGGCGGATATTCGCCTGCTCGGCATGCAGGGTGGGCATATCCTGCCACCGCCCATGCAGCGCTGGAGCGGCCTGCCGCCGTTCAACAACGAGCCGGTGCTGCATTGCGGCGAGCGGGCGATCAACCTCTACCAGGCCATCGTCACCTGGTATGAAGACAAACTGCGCGGCCGCAACGGTGCCGCCGCGAGCATTCCCCAACTGTGCCTGAGCCTCGACCTGACGCAGGGCTTGGCCCTTGAACAGGTACCGGCCGCAGACGCACGCCTGCCCCTGCCGACTATCGCCCTGCGCCCGCTAACCAGCGGCTGGCTGACCCCGACGCGCTTCGTCGCGCTGCGCGAAGCCGACGAGGCCAGCGCCTTTATCGGCGCGCCCACACTGCACCTGCGCCGCCAGCCGGATGCCCCGGTGCTATTCGCCGCCGTTGCGGTGCAACGCCTGGATGGTCGTATCGAGGTTCTCAGCGAACAGGTCACCCCGCTGACCGGTAAAGCGAAAATCGAGCTGAATGCCGTCAGCGGCGCGCTACAAGCGGGTGAGGTGCTGGGCCTTCAACTCAGTGGTTTTAGTGGCCAGTACCTGTTTAACAGCTCCTGGCAGCTGGCGATGGAACCGCTGCAAGGCGAGATCGAACTACCGGCCTTCCTTCCCCTGCAAGCGCCAGTCGCCCAGGCGGATTAGCCTGAGCCGTGAGGCAAAGCGTGCCGGTGGACAAGGCTTCGCCATGTCCACCCTACGCTCACTGTCACTTGCCTGTGGAAAGGGCTTTAGCCGCGAGCTGTCTGCATCATCCCGCACCGTTCGCGGCTGAAGCCCCTCCTACAAGGTTCAGGGCGAAGCATCACATCGCCACGCGGCTATTTGCCTTGCGGGAGGGGCTTTAGCCGCGAGCTGTCTGCACCATCCCGCAGCGTTCGCGGCTGAAGCCCCTCCTACAAGGTTCAGGGCGCAGCATCACATCGCCATACGGCTACTTGCCTGTGGGAGGGGCTTTAGCCGCGAGCTGTCTACACCATTCCGCACCGTTCGCGGCTGAAGCCCCTCCTACCAAATTCGAGGCGAAACATCACATCGCCACGCGGCTATTTGCCCTGTGGGAGGGGCTTTACTTGCTCAAACGCCGCAGATGGCAGGTCACTTCCTCGCGGTCGTGATACAGCTGCTTGCAGGCAATCGATACCTTGATCTTGCGTTCGGCAAAGCCATCTTCCAGGCGCTGTAACAGGCGGCGCACCTCAGCATAGCGCTGCTTCATCGGCAACTTGAGGTTGACCACCGCCTCGCGGCACAGGCCTTCGCCAATCCAGGTCTCCAGCAAGGCGGCGCTGCGCGCGGGCTTCTCGACGATATCGCAGACCATCCAATCCACCGGCTGGCGTGGCTTGTAGGTGAAACCATCGACCATCAGGTGCTGCACCAACCCGGTATCCATCAGGCTTTCGGCCATCGGTCCGTTGTCGATGGCGGTGACCAGCATGCCGCGTTTGACCAACTGATAGGTCCAACCACCCGGCGCCGCGCCGAGGTCAACCCCGGTCATCTCGCCCGACAGGCGCTCGTCCCATTGCTCGCGGGGAATAAAGGTATGCCAGGCTTCTTCCAGCTTGAGGGTCGAACGACTCGGCGCCTCACGCGGGAACTTCAAGCGCGGAATGCCCATCGGCCAGAGCGCCGAGTTGTTCGTCTCGGCCAGGCCGACGAACACCTCGCGGCCACTCTTGAAGGTCAGCAGCAGGCGCGGCTTCTGCGCATCCTCGACCAACTTGCCGGCCTTGCTCAGGGCGTTACGCAGCGGCGCCTCGAATTTCTTGCAGAAGTTCGACAGCTCCTTACCATCGTTGGTGTCGAGCACCTCCAGCCACAGGCTGCCGAACGTTGGCGAGCCCGCCAGATGAGCCAGCAACACGCTGATGCGATCCAACTCCGGCAGGTCGATAAATACGCCCCGCGCCCATTGCCGCGGAAAAATCAGCTGGCTGAAGCGCACGCCACGCATCAAGCGCTCGGCACCGTCCGGCTCGGTGCAGATAAATTCGGCGCAGGCGGTGCTGGGTTTGGCCTTGGCATAGCCGGCCACCTCCAGGCGGGCAGCGTGTTCGGCGATCTCCGCACACACCTCGTTCTCGAAACCGGGGCGGCAGTGCAGTAATAAAGTATTCATCGGGGCTCTCCTCAAGGCGCGCATCATAGCCGAGTCGGGAACCCGCGGCGCCTGTGGCCGGTCCAGTTAATAGCCATGCATCTTTGGGCCGGTCCGCTGCCTGCGCAGTGATCAGCAGCACACCAGCGCGGCTGCAACCCGCGAAAAACCCAAAAGCATGCGGACATGGCCAGCCTGGCCAAGCAGAGCTAGGGTGAAGACTCTGTCGTAATCAATCCGGCTTGTGCCGTGCAAGCCAAAAACAGGCCGTTGAAGCAACCGCATCCGCTCTACATCGGCCTGAACAGGAGACGCACAATGCCATCCTTAAATAGCCTGAACAGCCTCCAGAGCCTCGTCGTCGGCGACACCACCTACCACTACTACAGCCTGCCGGAAGCGGCGAAAACCCTCGGCAATATCGACCGCCTGCCGATGTCGCTGAAAGTCCTGCTGGAAAATCTGCTGCGCTGGGAAGACGACAAGACCGTCACCGGCGCCGATGTGCAGGCCATTGCCGACTGGCTGAAAAACCGCAGCTCGGAGCGCGAGATCCAATACCGCCCGGCCCGCGTACTGATGCAGGATTTCACCGGCGTGCCGGCGGTGGTCGATCTCGCCGCCATGCGCACCGCCATGGCCAAGGCCGGTGGCGATCCGCAGAAAATCAACCCGTTGTCGCCGGTCGACCTGGTGATCGACCACTCGGTGATGGTCGACAAGTTCGCCAGCGCCTCGGCCTTCGGCGAGAACGTCGAGATCGAGATGCAGCGCAACGGCGAGCGCTATGCCTTTCTGCGCTGGGGCCAGCACGCCTTCGCCAACTTCAGCGTGGTGCCGCCGGGCACCGGCATCTGCCACCAGGTCAACCTCGAATACCTCGGCCGCACCGTGTGGACCAACGAGCAAGACGGCAAGACCTTTGCCTTCCCCGACACCCTGGTCGGCACCGACTCGCACACCACCATGATCAACGGCCTCGGCATCCTCGGCTGGGGCGTCGGCGGTATCGAGGCGGAAGCGGCGATGCTCGGCCAACCGGTGTCGATGCTGATTCCCGAGGTGATCGGCTTCAAACTGACCGGCAAACTCAAGGAAGGCATCACCGCCACCGACCTGGTGCTCACCGTCACCCAGATGCTGCGCAGCAAAGGCGTGGTCGGCAAATTCGTCGAGTTCTATGGCGACGGCCTGGCCGACCTGCCGCTGGCGGATCGCGCCACCATCGCCAACATGGCCCCGGAATACGGCGCCACCTGCGGCTTCTTCCCGGTCGACGCCATTACCCTCGGCTACCTGCGCCTGTCCGGCCGCCCGCAGCAGACAGTCAAATTGGTCGAGGCCTACTGCAAGGCCCAGGGCCTGTGGCGCGAGCAAGGCCACGAGCCGGTCTTCAGCGACAGCCTGCAACTGGACATGGCCAGCGTCGAAGCCAGCCTGGCCGGGCCCAAGCGCCCGCAGGACCGCGTCGCCCTACCGCAGGTCAAACAGGTCTTCGATAAATTCATCGGCCTGCAACTGAAACCCACGGCCAAGGAAGAAGGTCGCCTGCTCAATGAAGGCGGTGGCGGCGCAGCCGTCGGCAGCGCCGAGCAGGCTGGCGAGGTCGATTATGAATACCAGGGCCAGACCCACCGCTTGAAAAACGGCGCGGTGGTGATCGCCGCCATCACCTCCTGCACCAACACCTCCAACCCCAGCGTGATGATGGCCGCCGGCCTGCTGGCGAAAAAGGCCGTGGAGAAAGGCCTGCAACGCAAGCCCTGGGTCAAGAGCTCGCTGGCGCCGGGCTCCAAGGTGGTCACCGAATACTTCAACGCCGCCGGCCTGACCCGCTACCTCGACGCGCTGGGCTTCGATCTGGTCGGCTACGGCTGCACCACCTGCATCGGCAACTCCGGGCCACTGCCCGAGCCTATCGAAACAGCCATCCAAGCCAACGACCTGACCGTCGCCTCGGTGCTCTCCGGCAACCGCAACTTCGAAGGCCGCGTGCACCCGCTGGTGAAAACCAACTGGCTGGCCTCGCCGCCGCTGGTGGTGGCCTATGCGCTGGCCGGCAGCGTGCGGGTGAATATCGCCGAAGAGCCGCTGGGCACCGGCACCGATGGCCAACCGGTGTACCTCAAGGACATCTGGCCGAGCCAGGCGGAAATCAGCGCGGCGATCATGCAAGTGAACACCGCGATGTTCCACAAGGAATACGCCGAGGTGTTCGCCGGCGACGCGCAGTGGCAGGCGATTGACGTGCCGCAGGCCGATACCTATGCCTGGCAGGCCGACTCTACCTATATCCAGCATCCGCCCTTCTTCGAGAACATCGCCGATGCGCCGCCGCATATCGGCGACATCCACCAAGCGCGCATCCTCGCCCTGCTCGGCGACTCGGTGACCACCGACCACATCTCCCCCGCCGGCAACATTAAGGCCGACAGCCCCGCCGGCCGTTACCTGCGCGAGCAAGGCGTGCAACCGGTGGATTTCAACTCCTACGGCTCGCGGCGTGGCAATCATGAAGTGATGATGCGCGGCACCTTCGCCAATATCCGCATCCGCAACGAAATGCTCGGCGGCGAGGAAGGCGGCAACACCCTGCACGTGCCGAGCGGCGAGCAACTGGCGATCTACGACGCCGCCATGCGTTACCAGACCGAGGGCACGCCGCTGGTAGTAGTCGCCGGTAAAGAATACGGCACCGGCTCCAGCCGCGACTGGGCCGCCAAGGGCACCAACCTGCTCGGCGTGAAGGCGGTAATCGCCGAGAGCTTCGAGCGCATCCACCGCTCCAACCTGGTCGGCATGGGCGTGCTGCCCCTGCAATTCCAGGCCGGCCAGGACCGCAAGAGCCTGCGCCTGAACGGCAAGGAAAAGCTCAGCATCTACGGCCTCGATGGCGTCGAACTGCACCCGTCGATGACGCTGATGGTGGAAGTCACCCGCGAGAACGGCGAGCGCGCAAGCGTCGAAGTACTGTGCCGCATCGACACCCTCAACGAGGTCGAGTACTTCAAGGCCGGCGGCATCCTCCACTACGTGCTGCGCCAACTGATTGCCGGCAACTGAAAAACCGCTGTGGCAGGGCCTGTGCTCTGCCACAGCAACAGCGCAATAAAGCTGACCCAGATCAACTGCAGTTACACTGCGCACATTATCCTGGCGACAAAATTCTATCGCTCAACTTCAGGCAGCAACTGCCGATTAAAACGCTATCGCCTCTAGGGACTTGCCCCGCCATGCGCAATAACCAGCCCGTCAGCCAACGCGAACGAACGTTCCCGGCCCAACAACGCCTGATCTCCACCACGGATATCAAAGGCCAGATCACCTACTGCAACGACGCCTTCATCGACATCAGCGGCTTCTCCCGCGACGAACTGCTACGCGCACCGCACAACCTGGTACGCCACCCGGACGTGCCGCCGGCGGTGTTCGAGCACATGTGGAGCACCCTGAAAAAGGGCCGCCCGTGGATGGGCATCGTCAAGAACCGCTGCAAGAACGGCGACCACTATTGGGTCAACGCCTACGTCACCCCGGTGCTGGAAAACAGCCAAGTGATTGGCTATGAATCGGTACGGGTCAAACCCACCGCCGAACAGGTGCGGCGCGCCGAAGCGCTGTACCAGCGGATCAACACGGGCAAGTCGGCCATCCCCAGCCGCGACCACTGGCTGCCGATCCTGCAAGACTGGCTGCCGTTTATCCTGGTCAGCCAGGTTGGCTTTCTGGTTGGCGCCTGGCTCAACACCAGTTGGGGCTTCGCCATCGCCGCCGGGCTCTCGGTGCCGCTTGGTTTGGCCGGTTTGAACTGGCAACAACGCGGCCTCAAGCGCCTGCTGCGCCTGGCCGACCAGAGCACCTCAGACCCGCTGATCGCACAGATGTACACCGACAGCCGTGGCGCCCAGGGCCGCCTGGAAATGTCCATCCTCAGCCAGGAAGCGCGCCTGAAAACCTGCCTCACCCGCCTGCAAGACAGCGCCGAGAACCTCACCGCGCAAGCCAAACAGGCCGACACCCTGGCGCACAACAGCTCCGCCGGGCTGGACCGCCAGCGCCAGGAGACCGAACAGGTCGCCACCGCCGTCAACGAAATGGCCGCCACCACCCTGGAAGTCGCCAGCAACGTCGCCCGCACCGCCATCGCCACCCAGGAAGCCAACCGCCTGACCAGCCAAGGCCGCACCATCGCCGCGGAAACCCGCGAAGCGATTCAGCGCCTCTCGGTCTCGGTCGGCGAAACCGGCGAAACCGTCACCCGCCTGGCCCAGGACAGCAACGAAATCGGTGGCGTGGTCGATGTGATCAAAGGCATCGCCGACCAGACCAACCTGCTCGCCCTCAACGCCGCCATCGAAGCCGCCCGCGCCGGCGAAATGGGCCGTGGTTTCGCCGTGGTCGCCGATGAAGTGCGCTCGCTGGCGCAACGCACCGCCGAATCCACCGGACAGATCCACCAACTGATTGCCAAACTGCAACGCACCGCCGAAGAAGCGGTAATGACCATGGAAATCGGCCGCAAACAGGCCGACGACGGCGTCGAACGCGTGCAACAGGCCGACCAGGCCCTGGCCGGCATCAGCGACGCAGTCGCCAACATCGCCGACATGGCCAACCAGATCGCCGCCGCCGCCGAAGAACAAAGCGCCGTGGCCGACGAAATCAACCGCAACATCACCAACATCGCCCAACTGGCCGACCAAACCGCCGGCGAAGCGCAGAGCACCGCGGCGCTCAGCGAAGAACTGACCGCCACCGCGCAAGGGCAGTACTCGCTGGTGGAACGCTTCAACCGCTAAACGCAAAAAAAGGCGCAGCGGCCAACACCGCCGCGCCCTCCTCCCATACCGTCTCTTGTAGGAGCCAGCTTGCTGACGATCCTGCAATCTAGTGCGCACCTCTGATCGCCAGCCAGCCGCCCGCGCCACCCACAACCCATACCAACACTGCAACCACCCGCCCTGCGTAATTGCCAGTTGCCATCACCCATAGGCGCTGGTGTATAACGCCCTTATACGGTCACCACCTCGCCCAAACACCCCGCCTAGACAGGGACAGATAAGAGGACAAGGAATGTTATCCACCACACCCGTCCGGGTAGTTATGCACCAGTTGGTGTCTATTTACAGTTATACGTCAAGGAGGATACATGAACGACTTACCAGATAAAGATTGGAAAGATTACGGTCATAGTACCGTTAAAGGGGCTTTAAACTTAATCCCCTTAGCTGGCGGAGCACTATCAGTAGCATTCGAAACAATATTTACTGCGCCCCTCGACAAACGAAAGGAAGAGTGGCTTAAAAATCTAGCCACCGCCATAGATGAACTTTACGTAAAGGTTGATGGATTAACCCCTGAAAAGCTTTCATCGAACCAAGAATTTATAACTGCAGTTTTGGAGGCTTCTAATATTGCAGTACGCTCACATCATACCGAAAGGCTGAGCGCTCTTAAGTCGGCCGTTAAAAACACCGTAATACGCACCGACTTAAATGAAAGCAAAAAAATGATATTTATTAGGGTTGTTGGAGAAATGACGCCCTTGCACTTCCAAGTGCTTCATTTTTTAAGTCACCCAGGAGCTTATATTGACAAGCTCAATTCCAAGCAGAGAAGCATTCAAACCCACTGGGGGGATTTGCAAAATGTTTGGAACAAAACATTCTCAGAGATAAAGTCAGACGATCCAATAATAACCCTCGCAATTAAAGATCTGCATAATTACGGCTTCATAAGAATCGATGAGTTTTATAAAGCCAGTATGGAGTCGGTAGCTACATCTCTTGGTAAAGAATTCGCAGAGTTCATTGGTGCCGACGTATAACAAGTCGCTCAATTCGCTCACTTCGTTCGCTGGGACGGGCTAAAGCCCGCCCCTTAGCTTATCGTTAGGCGTAATGCCCATCATGATATTGCAGCGTTTTCCAATCACTAGTTGCTGCCTTTGTGGTAGTTCAGAAAAATTGACTGGCGAGCACAAAATAAAGGCATCAGCACTTCGAAAGGAATTTGGAAGAGAGGCCTTGGTGATTGGCACTGCAGGGCCAACAAAAAGCAAAACAAAGTCCGCCCAGAGCGCCAACTCAAAACACCTAAAATTCAATGTTTCAATTTGTGAGGCCTGCAATACCTCGCGCACTCAACAGGCAGATCGAGAGTTTGACAATTTTCATGACCTAGCTTTGGAAAAGGTAAAAATAAATGAAGATCCATCATCCGTTTTCGAAATGGATCGATACTCCGAAGGCTCAGAGCCATATCTAAACGTATTCCGATATTTTGCAAAATTGCTAAGCTGTCATATTGCGCAGGTGAATGCTCCTATTCCAATCATGCTGGCTAAGTTCGCCATAGGGGAAAGTGCTTTCAATCGTATTTGGCTGTGGGTCAAGACCGACCCCACCTACCACCAAGCCCTTCCATATATTGGTGAACACCAGTATGCAGCTCACGGGGGATTAATTGTTTACGGTGACAAGAACACAAACGAGCCAAATGCATTTCATTCAACAATAACAGTCGGCCCTATTCAGTACGTTTTTCATACGCGTCTAGCTCCCACAGAGAAAATAGAAATTTTGGAAAAATACCCTGACTTTCTCGCTTGGTGTATTACCAAAGTACAACACGCAAAAGAGAACCCAATCCCAGAAAGCACCCTCTTTCAGTTTGGGCTGAAAGACGAAGACGCCTAACAACAAACCGTTCGCTTCGCTCACTGGGACGGGCTAAAGCCCTCCCCTTAACCAAACGTTAGCACCCAAGCCGAATATATGAACAAACTCAACCCTGCAAATATTGCCCAAAATTTTCAGAGCGAAATTAACACGCTCCTTGCGTATCATGCGCGCGCAACAACTGCATTTCGCAACACATCAACTGAAAGCAACGACATCTCTCTACTCAACGAACAGGTCTTTCTTTTTGCCGCCGTATCTTTTGAAGGGGCACTCTCTGATCTGTATTTTGCATATATAAATAAAGATAGTTCGTGCTTCATGGCGGCAAAAGAGCAGAAGATAAAAAAACAGCATCACAGAAACATTCGGCGCATGGTATGCGTCAAAAGTTAGCATTCCACACTCAAAGCACATTAAAACTGCTGAACTTTATCCACTGGTAGATCCGCGCGGATACAACATAACCTTTCAAAATGCGCGCAATATGATTTCGCAGGCAAGAAAAAATTTATTACCAATATACGCTTCCAAGTATAAAGCAATTACTCCAGCGCAGCGCAAGCTAGCGGACTGCATAAAATGCGTCAGAAACTACATAGCGCATCGAAGTGACTCCGGATTTGAGTCAATGACTTCAGCATTAGCAAGCCTCTCTAGCGGCCCGTATCAAGCCCTTTCTCGTAGTAATTCACACCGTGTAAACATTGTAGGGGCGTATCTAAAATCAGTCTCTGGGGCCAAATCAAGAACTGAGCTGTACCTTCAAGAAATGACGAACATCATCAACGTAATTGGGCGCTAACAAATGTATATGGACTCTCCCCACAAGTAGTGAGTAACGCTTTTCCTCTGCCACTGTCGTCAGCGCGGTTG
>TARA_R100001244_G_scaffold10690_14_pt1 | contig 11984 bp, 10 predicted proteins | sample TARA_R100001244 | Tara Oceans TARA_R100001244 (sample SAMEA2621564) | marine metagenome | biome: marine biome (ENVO:00000447); feature: mesopelagic zone (ENVO:00000213); material: "saline water (ENVO:00002010), including plankton (ENVO:xxxxxxxx)" | depth 790 m
CAGCTCGTCGCCGTTCAGCAGGTAAAGGTCGAGGTAGGCCAGGTACGGGGCAAATACGCGCAGCAGTTGGGATTCGGTGTTGGCCGGTAAGCGGTAATGCAGCCACAGGGCGGTTTCGTTGCCGGAGGTGTAGAGCCGGGTCAGGTCGGTCGGCACGAACTGTCCGCGGTAGCGCGGCGAACGGATGTCAGCCAGTTGCAGTGCGGCGTCGGTTTCGCTCAAGGCGGACCACCCGGCAGCCTGGGCAGCCTGTGCGGGCAAGAGCAGTAGCGCCGTCAGCGCAAGGCCGAAAAACAATCCAGTGGCAATCCTGAGCCGGCGCACGGTGAATTCCCTTCGAAGGTGAGTGGCCGGATTATAGCCAAGCCGATGTGTAGCGGAATATGACAAAGGCGGCCATCAGGCCGCCTTTGTCGAGTTTTACCGCTTATTTAGCGTCAATCTTCTCCGCGTTCGCGGGCAATGGCGCGATAACCGATGTCATTGCGGTAGAAACAGCCGTTCCAGCGGATTTTCTCCGCCAGGCGGTAGGCCTGCTGCTGGGCTTCCTCGACCGTACGACCGATGGCGGTGGCGCACAGTACACGGCCGCCTGCGGTGACCACCTGGCCTGCCGCATTCAGCGCGGTACCGGCGTGGAACACCTTGCCGTCGAGTTGCGCGGCGGCGTCCAGGCCTTCGATCACGTCACCCTTGGCGTAGTCGGCCGGGTAGCCGCCGGCGGCGATCACCACGCCCACCGTCGGGCGCGGGTCCCAGGTCGCTTCGACCTTGTCCAGCGCCTTGGCCAGGGCGGCTTCGACCAGCAGCACCAGGGAGCTTTCGAGACGCACCATGATCGGCTGGGTTTCCGGGTCGCCGAAGCGGCAGTTGAACTCGATGACTTTCGGCTTGCCGGCCTTGTCGATCATCAGTCCGGCGTAGAGGAAACCGGTGTAGACGTTGCCTTCGGCAGCCATGCCGCGCACGGTCGGGTAGATCACTTCGTCCATCACCCGCTTGTGCACGTCGGCGGTGACCACCGGGGCTGGCGAATAAGCGCCCATGCCGCCGGTGTTCGGGCCGGTATCGGCATCGCCGACGCGCTTGTGGTCCTGGCTGGTGGCCATCGGCAGCACGTTCTCGCCGTCGACCATGACGATAAAGCTGGCTTCTTCGCCGTCGAGGAATTCTTCGATCACCACGCGCGAGCCCGCTTCGCCAAAGGCATTGCCGGCGAGCATATCGCGCACGGCGTCTTCGGCCTCAACCAGGGTCATGGCGACGATCACGCCTTTACCGGCGGCCAGGCCGTCAGCCTTGATCACGATCGGCGCGCCGACCTTTTGCAGGTAGGCCAGGGCCGGTTCGACTTCGGTGAAGTTCTGGTAGTCGGCGGTGGGGATGTTCTGGCGGGCGAGGAAGTCCTTGGTAAAGGCCTTGGAGCCTTCCAACTGGGCGGCGGCGGCGGTAGGACCGAAGATGTCCAGCTTGCGGGTGCGGAACAGGTCGACCACACCTTTAACCAGCGGCGCTTCCGGGCCGACGATGGTCAGTTGCACGTTCTGCTCGGCGAAATCGGCCAACTGCTCGATGGCCAGTACGTCGATGGCGACGTTCTCGCACTTGGGCTCAACGGCGGTGCCGGCGTTGCCCGGGGCGACGAAGACTTTCTCGACGCGCTTGTCCTGCGCCACTTTCCAGGCCAGGGCGTGTTCACGACCGCCGCTACCGATGATCAATACGTTCATGTTTCTCTCCCAATGGAGGCCGGCGTATGGCCGTTTGGTGGATAAGCGAAGCGTTATCCACCCTACAAATTTCGAGGTCGCGATCGGGCTGGTAGATGCAAGGCGTCCGGCCCTTCACCCAGCGGAGTTGCCTTCTGGCAATGAGCATGGGGGAGGGCCGGACAACGCCGCAGATGCCTGTCCGAGTGCGGCCGATTTTAGTGCCTAAAGTGACGCATGCCGGTGAACACCATGGCAATGCCCGCTTCGTCGGCGGCGGCGATCACTTCGGCGTCGCGCATCGAACCGCCCGGCTGGATCACCGCGGTGATGCCGTTGGCGGCGGCGTTGTCCAGGCCATCGCGGAACGGGAAGAAGGCGTCGGAGGCCATCACCGAGCCGGCGACTTGCAGGCCGGCGTGCTCGGCTTTGATCGCGGCGATCCGGGCGGAGTTGACGCGGCTCATCTGGCCGGCACCGACGCCGATGGTCTGGCGGCCCTTGGCGTAGACGATGGCGTTGGATTTGACGAACTTGGCCACTTTCCAGGCGAAGATCAGGTCATGGATTTCCTGCTCGCTCGGCGCGCGTTTAGTCACGATCTTCAGGTCTTCGGCGGTGATCATGCCGATGTCGCGGCTCTGTACCAGCAGGCCACCGTTGACCCGCTTGAAGTCCCAACCGGCGCTGCGCTCGGCCGGCCATTCGCCGCACTCGAGCAGGCGTACGTTGGCTTTGGCAGCGACCACAGCGCGGGCTTCGGCGCTGATTTTCGGCGCGATGATCACTTCGACGAACTGGCGCTCGACGATGGCTTGGGCGGTGGCACCGTCCAGTTCGCGGTTGAAGGCGATAATGCCGCCAAACGCGGATTCGGTGTCGGTGGCGTAGGCCAGCTCGTAGGCCTGACGGATGCCGCCTTCGCTGTCCAGAGCCACGGCCACGCCGCATGGGTTGGCGTGCTTGACGATGACGCAGGCCGGTTTGACGAAGCTCTTCACGCATTCCAGCGCGGCGTCGGTGTCTGCCACGTTGTTGAACGACAGCTCCTTGCCTTGCAGCTGGATGGCAGTGGCGACGCTGGCCTCGCCCTTCTGCGCTTCCACGTAGAACGCCGCACTCTGGTGCGGGTTCTCGCCGTAGCGCATTTCCTGGGCCTTGATGAACTGGCTGTTGAAGGTGCGCGGGAAGGCGCCGCGCTCTTCGGTGCTCAGGGTGTCGCGCGCCTGGTCGATGGTGCCCAGGTAGTTGGCGATCATGCCGTCGTAGGCGGCGGTGTGCTCGAAGGCTTTCAGCGCCAGGTCGAAGCGCTGGGCGTAGCTCAGGCCGCCGGCTTTCAGCGACTCGACGATGCCGGCGTAGTCGGAGGCAGAGACCACGATGGCCACGTCTTTGTGGTTCTTCGCGGCGCTGCGGACCATGGTCGGGCCGCCGATATCGATGTTCTCGATGGCGTCGGCCAGGTCACAGCCGGGCTTGGCCACGGTGGCGGCGAAGGGGTAGAGGTTGACCGCGACCAGGTCGATCGGCTTGATGCCGTGCTGCTCCATCACCGCGCCGTCGAGGGCGCGACGGCCGAGGATGCCGCCGTGGATCTTCGGGTGCAGGGTCTTCACCCGACCGTCCATCATCTCCGGGAAGCCGGTGTAGTCGGCCACTTCCACAGCGGCGATGCCGTTGTCCTTGAGCAGCTTGTAAGTGCCGCCGGTGGAGAGAATTTCCACATTCAGGGCGACGAGCTCGCGGGCAAACTCGAGGATGCCGGTCTTGTCGGAAACACTGATCAAGGCGCGGCGAACGGGAAGGCGGGTGGTCTGGTCGGTCATTTCAGAATCCATCAGAGCAGGGTATTAGCAAAAAAGGGCGGCTCGTCGGAGCCGCCCTTTTCGAGAATGCAGGGTCAGAGCAAATCGTACTGTTTGAGCTTCTTGCGCAGAGTGCCGCGGTTCAGGCCGAGCAGTTCGGAGGCCTTGGTCTGGTTACCCTTGACGTAGTTCATCACGGTTTCCAACAAGGGTGCTTCCACTTCGGTGAGCACCAGATTGTAGACATCGGTGACGTCCGCGCCCTCTAGGTGGGCGAAATAGTTATGCAGCGCTTTCTCGACACTGCCGCGCAGGGTTTGCCCTTCTTCGCTCGGCGTATTGAGATGCTGTTTCAAACTGGTGTTGTCACTCACGGGTGCAATTCCACTTCCTAAAGTCTCGGTCAACATCGTCATGCGGCCACCCCTTCTCCATCGTTATGCCGTTCGCTGAAAAACTCGCGAACGTTGGCGCACTGCGCGTCCGTACTGTCTAGACGATTGAATTGGGCGCGAAACTCCCTGGCGCCCGGCAGGGTTGCGAGATACCAGCCGACATGCTTGCGGGCGATGCGTACGCCCATCACGTCGCCATAGAAGACGTGCAGCTCGGCCAGGTGCTCTAGCAGAATACGTTCCACCTCGAACAGGCTCGGCCCCGGCAGTGTTGTCCCGGTGCGCAAGTAATGCTCGATTTCGCGAAAAATCCACGGCCGCCCTTGCGCCGCCCGGCCAATCAACAGCCCATCGACGCCGGTGGCGGCGAGTACCGCCTTGGCTTTCTCCGGCGAGTCGATGTCGCCATTGGCCAGCACCGGGATTGACACCGCCTGCTTGATCGCGGCGATGGTGTCGTACTCGGCGTCGCCGGTGTACAGGTCGGCGCGGGTACGACCGTGCACCGCCAGCGCGACGATCCCGGTATCTTCGGCGATCTTCGCCACATCGAGGCCGTTCTTGTTCTGTCGATCCCAGCCGGTGCGGATTTTCAGGGTCACCGGCACATCCACGGCGGCGACCACAGCCTGCAAAATCTCGCGGACCAGGCGTTCGTCCTTCAGCAGCGCAGAACCGGCGGCCTTGTTGCAGACCTTCTTGGCCGGACAGCCCATGTTGATGTCGATGATCTGCGCGCCCAGGTCCACGTTGCGCCGCGCCGCTTCGGCGAGCATCTCGGGGTCGCCGCCAGCGATCTGCACCGAGCGGGGCTCGGGATCGCCCTCGTGCATCAAGCGCAGGCTCGACTTACGGGTGTTCCACAAGCGCACATCGCTGGTGACCATTTCCGATACCACCAGGCCGGCGCCCAAACGGCGACACAGCTGGCGAAACGGCCGGTCGGTGACTCCGGCCATGGGCGCGAGAATCAGCTGATTTGGCAGTGTGTAGGGGCCGATGCATAGCGTCGACATAGGGCTTCCCTGCTCAAGAGACGTGCTGTTGAGGCGAATAGGAGAGTGCGAAAAAGGGTGAGAATCATACCCGCTCTGGATGACCGGATAAAGGCTGTTTTGAACAAATTCTGAACAGCTATGGGCTTATCGCCAAGGGTTTGGTTGTGCCTAGTGCCGGTTATTCGGGCGAGTGAAAACTGAGGCTGTAATTCACCGCCTGGGTGCCGGGGTCGAGGATGTCCAGGGAGATGTGGATCGGCGTCTGTGGCGGCATTTCCGCCTGTCCGGCCAGTTCGCCGGCGAGGTATTCGCTGGGCTTGAAGCGTCGGCTGGCGAGCAGTTGGCCGTTGATGTCGGCAAAGCGCATTTCCAGCAAGGGGAACGGCTGGGCGAACGGCGCGCGGTTGTAGAGGATTGCATCGACCACCAGGGCGCCGCTGAACTGCGGATGGCTGCGCACCACCAGGTTGCTGCTCTTGATTTGGGCGATGTCGACCTTGGAGGGCAGGGTGCAGCCGATGGTTGGGCAGAGCTGCTCGAACCAGGGGCGGTATTGATCCTGGCGCGCCAACTCGTCGAAGTGGTAGTGGATGTATTGACCGGCCAGGGCGGCGGCGCCGATCAGGTTCAGCAGCCCCCAGCCCAGCCAGCGGCCCCAGGGTTTTTGCGGCGTTTGCCAGTCCAGTTGCAGCGGCTCTTCGTCCAGGTCGAACAGGTGCTCGTCACGCAGGCCGGGTTCGCTGCGCTCGTGGGGCGTCAGTTGCAGCGTTTCTGGCCTGTCGTCGCCTTCGCGCGGCTCTGGCTCTGGCGCCGCGTCGTCGCGCTCGGCGCTCAGCGTCAGGCCGGGCTCATCGGGCTCGGCATCGTGCAGGTCGAACGTCGGCTCGCTGCGGGGGCTTTGGCTCGTCGTGGCCGTTGTTACGGGCAGCGGGTTGCTGGGCGCTGTGGGCGCCGCCGGTGTTTCGCGAGGAGTGACCGGGCTGAGGCTCAGCGGCGCTGCCGGCGCCTCGTCGCGCAGCAGGGCTTCGGCCCATTGTTCGTCGTGCGCGGAGTGTTCGGTTTGCGGGGTGGCCCGGAAGTCCTCGGCATACTTGGGTGCCCGTTCAAGGGCGAGGAACTGCTGCGACAGCTGTTGTTCCTGCTGTTCCAGTTTGGCCAGCTCTTCGTCGAGGTCGAGGCCGTCGAGGTCCAGATCGTCGTGAATCCATAACGTATCGCTGGGATTCTTGCCGGGCGGCGTGCTCTGCGCGAGGGCCGATTTGGCCGGTTGTGCGGCGACTTGGCCGCTGTCGGGTCGCGCCGTGACGGGCGGCGTGGGCGTTGGCAGGGGCGTCGCGCGCGCCGCTGCGGTCAGGGTTTGTCCCTGTTCGAGCAGTTGCTGCGCCGCATTGAACACGTGCAAGCAGGCCCCGCAGCGCACGGCGCCATGAGCCGCGCCGAGTTGCGCGCGGTTCACGCGAAAGCTGGTGCGGCAATGGGGGCACTGGGTGACGAAACTTTCGGTCATGCGGCAATCCGGCGGCCGGCGATCCGGCGAAACAAGGCGATTAGTCTAACGCAAGTGCTGCGCGGGCGGCGTTAGCGCCGCACGCCGCTGATGCGCACCCAGCCGTCTTTGACGGCCGTCGGGTCGAGTGCGAAGGCGTCCTGATACGCCGCGCGTACCTCGTCGGCCTGCTCGGCGAGGACACCCGACAGCGCCAGGCGTCCGCCCAGGTTGACCAGGCTAGTGATCTGCGGTGCCAGGGCGACCAGCGGGCCAGCGAGGATATTGGCGACCACCACGTCGGCCGGTTGCGGCGGCAGGTCAGCGGGCAGGTAGATCGGGAAGCGTGCCGGGTCGATGCCGTTGCGCCCGGCATTGTCGCGCGAGGCTTCCAGGGCTTGCGGGTCGATGTCGGTACCGACTGCTTGCGGGGCGCCGAGCAGCAGGGCGGCGATGGCCAGGATGCCCGAGCCGCAGCCGAAATCCAGCACGCTGGAATTGGTCAGGTCTTGGCCGTCGAGCCACTCCAGGCACAGCGCGGTGGTCGGGTGGGTGCCGGTACCAAAGGCCAGACCCGGGTCGAGCAGCAGGTTGACCGCATCCGGCTCCGGGGCGGCGTGCCAGCTCGGCACGATCCACAGACGCTGGCCGAAGCGCATGGGTTCGAAGCCATCCATCCAGCTGCGTTCCCAATCCTGGTCGGCGATCACTTCGGCGTGGTGCTCCGGCAGTTTGGTTCCGGTCAGTAAGTGCAGGTGGGCGAACACCGCCTCGGCCTGGGTGTCGGCCTCGAACAGGGCCAGCAGGTGGGTATGCGACCACAGCGGCGTGGTGCCCAGGTCCGGCTCGAAAATCGGCTGGTCTTCGGCGTCCATGAAGGTCACCGACACCGCACCGACTTCCAGTAGGGCGTCTTCGTAGGTTTCCGCCTGCTCCGGGGTGATGGCGAGACGGACTTGTAACCAGGGCATGGGAAACCTCGTAAACACTGTGGCGGGACGCTGCAAATTGGCGCGCAGCTTACTTGAAGCGGTGGTGCCGCTGCCACCGCTTGCGGTCGGCAGAAACGACAAGGGCCGCCGAATGGCAGCCCTTGTTGAGCATTTCAGTCATGACCTCGCGAGCTAGAGCGAGACAAGGCGAAAACGGTCAAGGAAGCGGAGTTTACGTCTGTAAATGAGCATTCCGAGGCCGCTTTTAACGCCCCCTTTCTTTTATCGAGAGGGGCCGACGCGCAGCAGGTCATGGGGCTTAGTGCTTATCCATACCCAGTTTTTTCTCCAGGTAATGGATATTCACGCCGCCTTTGCAGAAGCCTTTGTCACGAACCAGCATGCGGTGCAGCGGCACGTTGGTCTTGATGCCGTCGACCACGATCTCGTCCAGGGCGTTGCGCATACGGGCCATGGCCTCGTCGCGGGTGGCACCGTAGGTGATGATCTTGCCGATCAGCGAGTCGTAGTGCGGTGGCACGCTGTAGCCGCTGTACAGGTGGGAATCCATCCGTACGCCGTTGCCGCCCGGGGCGTGGAAGTGTTTGACCTTGCCGGGGCAGGGCATGAAGTTGTCCGGGTCTTCGGCGTTGATCCGGCATTCCAGCGAATGGCCGCGAATCACCACGTCACTCTGCTTGAACGACAGCTTGTTGCCAGCGGCGATGCTGAGCATCTCCTTGACGATGTCGATGCCAGTGACCATTTCCGATACCGGATGCTCCACCTGCACGCGGGTGTTCATCTCGATAAAGTAGAAGCGACCGTCTTCGTAGAGGAACTCGAAGGTGCCGGCACCGCGGTAGCCGATCTCGATGCAGGCATCGACGCAGCGTTGCAGCACTTCGGCGCGGGCTTTTTCATCGATGCCCGGGGCTGGCGCTTCTTCTAGGACCTTTTGGTGGCGGCGTTGCAGCGAGCAGTCGCGGTCACCCAGGTGGATGGCGTTGCCCTGGCCGTCGGAGATGACCTGGACTTCCACGTGGCGTGGATTGCCGAGGAACTTCTCCAGGTAGACCATCGGGTTGCCGAACACCGAACCGGCTTCGCTGCGGGTCAGCTTGGCCGATTTGATCAGGTCTTCTTCCTTGTACACCACGCGCATGCCGCGACCACCGCCGCCGCCAGCGGCCTTGATGATCACTGGGTAGCCAACGTCGCGAGCAATCTGCAGGGCGGTCTCTTCGTCTTCCGGCAGCGGGCCGTCGGAGCCAGGTACTACCGGTACGCCGGCGCGCTTCATGGCGTCCTTGGCCGACACCTTGTCGCCCATCAGGCGGATGGTCTCGGCTTTCGGGCCGATAAAGGCGAAGCCGGAGTTTTCCACCTGCTCGGCGAAGTCGGCGTTTTCCGCAAGGAAGCCGTAGCCGGGGTGAATCGCGGTGGCGCCGGTGACTTCAGCGGCGCTGATGATCGCCGGAATATTCAGGTAGGACAGCGCGCCAGAGGCCGGGCCAATGCACACCGACTCGTCGGCCAGGCCCAGGTGCATCAACTCGCGGTCGGCGGTGGAATGCACCGCGACGGTCTTGATGCCCAGCTCTTTACAGGCGCGCAAGACGCGCAGGGCGATCTCGCCGCGGTTGGCGATCAGAACTTTTTCCAACATCGCAGGCTCTCCGCGGGTCAAACGATGGTGAAAAGAGGTTGATCGTATTCCACCGGCTGGCCGTTCTCGCCCAGGATGGATTCGATCACGCCGCTGGTCTCGGCCTCGATGTGGTTCATCATCTTCATCGCTTCGACGATGCAGAGGATGTCGCCTTTCTTGACGGCGGTCCCCACTTCAACGAAGTTGCTCGAAGTTGGGCCGGAAGCGCGGTAGAAGGTGCCGACCATCGGCGAACGCACCACGGTGCCGTTCAGCTTGGCGGCAGCCGGGGCGGATGCCTCAGCGGTGACCGGTGCAGCGGCCACCGGAGCGGCGGCTGGCGCAGGAGCCGGCGCATACATCGGCTGTTGCATAAAGGCCGGCTGTTTGCTGTGGCGGCTGATGCGTACGGATTCTTCGCCTTCGCGAATTTCCAGTTCGTCGATGCCGGACTCTTCCAGCAACTCGATCAGTTTTTTGACTTTACGAATATCCATAGGTGTTCAACTCCCAGTGAGGTCAGGGCCGTTCAAGTTGTTCGAGTGCAGCCTCCAGGGCCAGCCGATAACCGCTGGCGCCAAGGCCGCAGATCACCCCTACCGCAACATCGGAAAAGTAGGAGTGATGGCGGAAAGCTTCGCGCTTGTGCACGTTGGACAGGTGCACTTCGATGAATGGGATGCTCACCGCCAGCAATGCGTCACGTAATGCGACGCTGGTGTGGGTAAATGCGGCGGGATTGATCAGGATAAAGTCGACACCTTCGCCTTTTGCGGCGTGAATGCGCTCGATCAATTCGTACTCGGCATTGCTCTGTAGATAGAGCAGATGATGGCCGGCGTCACGGGCGCGGCGCTCCAAATCGAGATTGATCTGTTCCAGGGTGGTGGCGCCATAGACGCCCGGTTCACGGGTGCCCAGCAGATTGAGGTTGGGGCCGTGCAGCACCAGTAAAGTGGCCATGATCCGGTATTCCTTGTTTTTTGCGCTGTGCAGGACTATGCCGGATACGGCTAAAGACTGTCCAGTTGTCGGCAATAGTCGACACGATGCCAGCTGTTTGCGGCAAATATATGAAAAAGAATCAAACGACTGACTGAAAATCGTGCGCGTGAAAGCGCGCGCCGAGCGCTCAGAAACGCTCGCGTGCCTGGCTCAGACGATGCGCAAAGGTTGCTGCATCGACCTCACCTACGACACGCAAATCCCGCCATTCGTCACCCTTTTTATCGAACAACAGGATCGCCGGCGGGCCGAACAGTTGGTAGCGGTCGAGCAGTGCGCGCTGGGCGGCGTTGCTGTCGGTCATGTCGAAGCGCACCAACTGATAGTCGCCCAGCTGGCTAACGACTTCGGCGGCGCTGAGCACTTCGCGTTCGATCACTTTGCAACTGATGCACCAGTCGGCGTACCAGTCGAGCAGCAGCGGTTGGCCATTGCGTTGCGCCGCGGCGAACGCGCTGTGCAATTCGGCGGAGGTGCTGATGGTCTGCCAACTGCCCGGCGCGACCTGACTGCTTGCCGTGCCGGCCAGTGGCAGGCGACCGAGTGGGCGCAATGGGTCGTCCTGGCCCTGCAAGGCGCCGGTCCAGGCGGCCAGGGCATACACCAGCAGCGCCAGGCCGGCGAGCTGGGCGAGTTTTTCCTTCGATGTTTTGCTGCCGAACTCCAGGGCGCCGAGGAACAGCGCCACGCCGGCGGCCAGCAAGCCCCACAACGCCAGGGCCAGAGTCCCCGGCAGCACGCGCTCGAGCAGCCAGATCGAGACCGCCAAGAGCATCACGCCGAAGGCATTGCGCACCGCGACCATCCAGTCGCCGGACTTGGGCAGCAGCGCGCCGCCGCCGGCACCAAAAATCACCAGAGGCGTGCCCATGCCCAGGCCCAGGGCGAACAGTTGCAGACCGCCGCCGAGGGCGTCGCCGGTGCTGCTGATGTACAGCAGCAGGGCGGTCAGCGGTGCGGTGACGCACGGCGAGACGATCAGGCTGGAAAGCACGCCGAGACTCGCTGCGCCAGCAATCGAGCCGCCCTGGGTGTGGCTGGCCTTGCGGTCGAGGCGCTCGCGGATGAAGGCCGGTAGGCGCAGCTCGAAGGCGCCGAACATGGCCAGGGCAAACAGACTGAAGAACAGTGCGAAGGGCACCAGCACCCAGGGCGATTGCAGCATCGCTTGCAGGTTCAGGCTGGCGCCGAACAGACCCATCAGCGCGCCGAGGGCGGCGTAGCAGGCCGCCATTGGCAGCACATAGGCCAGCGACAGCACCAGGCCACGTTTATTGCTGGGACGGCCACGCAGCACCACGCCGGAGAGGATCGGCAGCATCGGCAAGACGCACGGGGTGAAGGTCAGGCCCAGGCCGGCGAGGAAGAACAAGGCCAGGTCGCCCCAGCTCCAACTGGCGGCCGCGGCGCCGGCAGCGCTGGCGTTGCTCGCCGCGCCGCCGCCGATCTTCAGCTGTTCGGTTTCCGGCGGGTAGCACAGGCCCTTGTCGGCGCAGCCCTGGTAGGTGACGTTCAAATTGAACGGACGGTTGTCTGGGTTGTTCAGCGGTAGCTCGACATCCAGTACGCCGTAATACACTTCGACATCGCCGAAGTACTCATCCGTCTTCGCCTCGCCAGGCGGTAGCTTGGCGGCGCCGAGGCCGATATCCGCCGGTTCGCTGCTGAATGTGAAGCGGTGCTGGTACAGGTAATACCCCGGCGCGGCGACAAAGCGCAGGGTGATCGAGTCCGCTGTGCTGGCCAGCAGATTCAGCTTGAAGGCTTCGCGCACCGGCAAGAAATCGGCGCTGTTGTTCAGTGCGGCGCCCAATGGCGCGGCAGTGGGGCGGCTGTCGAACAGGCCGGCGCTGGCGGGCAGGGCGAGCAGCAGCAGGATCAGGCTGATTAAACGGCGCATGGGCGTCTCGTGCGGCGGGAATGCCGGCATCATAGCGGAGCGGTGGGGCTCAACGCATGGGCGAGGCTGTAAGCGGTTTTGTCGCGCCGCCGAACGGCGGCGC
>TARA_R100001244_G_scaffold20931_5_pt1 | contig 11950 bp, 11 predicted proteins | sample TARA_R100001244 | Tara Oceans TARA_R100001244 (sample SAMEA2621564) | marine metagenome | biome: marine biome (ENVO:00000447); feature: mesopelagic zone (ENVO:00000213); material: "saline water (ENVO:00002010), including plankton (ENVO:xxxxxxxx)" | depth 790 m
GGTCGCCGACATCGTGGCCGTGGCTGTCATTGAATTTCTTGAAGTGGTCGACGTCGGCCATGGCGATCACATAACTGCGGCCCAAACGCTGCAAGCGCTCGGTCAGCGCACGGCGCCCCGGCAAGCCGGTCAGCTCATCGCGAAAGGCCATCTGATAAGCCTCGTGCGCCACCGCCGCCACCAGCATCAGCATCACCTGGCTGCTCATCACATGCAGGGCATGCGGCAGGCTGAACGTCTGCGGCAACATCCACAGCACGCCGCACAAGCCGAGCAGTTGCGCCGCATGCAGCGGCCGCGGCGCGCGCAGGTACTGCACCAGCAGGAGGATCAAGCCAAGCAGAAACACCGGGTACGCCAACTGCACCAGGCTCATCCATTCGCCATGCAGAGCCGGCCAGCGAATCACCGACAACCACTGCAACAACGCCTCTGGGTGACGCTGCGCCAACGCCAAGGCGACCCCGCCCAACGCCAGCAATACCGCGGCACGGGCAACCAAGTCCTGCACCAGGTGGGTACGTTCCTGCCACGCGGCATATAACCCATACAGCAGCGGCAACAGCAGGCTGCAAAGATGGAAGACCAGCGCGGCATCGGGGCGCACCTGGCCTTCGCTGCGGTAATGGTCGAGCTGGATATCCAGGAGGAAATAGCCGAGGTACAGCACCAGCAGCAAAAACAGCTCGCGCTGACGGCTGTAGACCAAGCAGAAGGTGCCGCCGAGCAACAGCAGCAGGGTCGGCAACACATTGAACAGCGAGGTGAAGAACTCGCTCAGGTGCGGCAGGCTGGCCGCCAGCATCCCGCAGCCGAGCAGCAGCAACGACGGCAGAAAGTGGCTGAAGCGCACAGCAGCAAAGCGCGACAAGGCGAGCTCCAGGAAAATAGCGAGACGAAACAAAGGCTGGCATTTTGCCTGCCCCAGATCACTTGCGCAGCGGGCCTGGCTCGCAAAATCGACAATTCAGTACGCGCTTCGTCAGCGGCCGCACACCTATAAAAAATCGCTGCGCCGTTAACTGTTGATGCGATCCAGCGCCGCATGGGACGGCCTTGCACGATTAAACCCGCATAACACAGGCCTTGGCCGCGAGCGCGCGGGCCGACCTGGAACGCGGTAATGCGTAGGATGGGTTAGGCGCATGACCACGGACTATCGGCTGCACAGTCAGTTGCACCGTCACCCGCCCTACACAATCGACGTACAACCGTTAACGGATACACAGCCATAAAAAAACCGCTGCCAGACAGGGCAGCGGTTTTTTCGAAGCGAATTCGCGAAGGCTTAGTAGCCCAGTGCGAAATCTTCTTCTTTCATGTCCATCAGGTTGTTAGCACCCGACAGCATGGTTTCAACGTAGGTACGGGTACGCGGCAGAATACGCGCGAAGTAGAAGCGCGCAGTTTGCAGCTTGGCCTGGTAGAAGGCCTCTTCGCTGGTGCCCGCGGCGAGCTTCTCGGCAGCCAAACGCGCCATGTCGGCCCAGAAGTAGGCCAGGCAGGCGTAACCGGAATACATCAGGTAGTCCACCGACGCGGCGCCAACTTCTTCGCGATCTTTCATCGCTGCCATGCCGACTTTCATGGTGATGTCAGCCCATTCCTTGTTCAGCTTGGCCAACGGCGCGACGAACTCTTGGACAGCTTCGTTGGCTTCGTTGCTCTGGCAGAACTTGTGAATGATCTTGGTGAAGCCTTTCAGCGCCTCGCCCTGAGTCATCAGAATCTTGCGACCCAGCAGGTCGAGTGCCTGGATGCCGGTGGTGCCTTCGTACAGCATGGAAATCCGGCTGTCGCGCACGTTCTGCTCCATGCCCCACTCGGCGATAAAGCCGTGGCCGCCATAGATCTGCACGCCATGGTTGGCCGCTTCGAAGCCGACTTCGGTCATGAATGCTTTGGCGATTGGCGTGAGGAAAGCCAGCAGTGCGTCGGCTTGCTTCTTCTCGGCTTCGTCTTTGCTGTACTTGACGATATCAACCTGCTTGGCGGTGAAGTACACCATCGCGCGGTTGCCTTCGGCGAAGGCCTTCATGGTCAGCAGCATGCGCCGCACGTCCGGGTGGACGATGATCGGGTCAGCGGCTTTTTCCGGCGCTTTCGGGCCAGTCAGGGAACGCATCTGCAGACGCTCACGAGCGTACTTCAGACCACCCTGGAAACCGATTTCGGCGTGCGCCAGACCTTGCAGAGCAGTACCCAGGCGAGCCGTGTTCATAAAGGTGAACATGCAGTTCAGGCCTTTGTTGGCTGGGCCGATCAGGTAACCGGTGGCGCCGTCGAAGTTCATCACGCAGGTGGCGTTACCGTGGATGCCCATCTTGTGTTCGAGCGAGCCACAGGAAACGGCGTTGCGTGCGCCAACGGTGCCGTCAGCGTTGACCGAGAACTTCGGCACGATAAACAGCGAGATGCCTTTGGTGCCTTGCGGCGCGTCGGGCAGGCGGGCCAATACGATGTGGACGATGTTATCGGCCATGTCGTGTTCGCCAGCGGAGATAAAGATCTTGGTACCGGAAACCTTGTACGAACCGTCAGCCTGAGGCTCGGCCTTGGTCCGCAGCATGCCCAGGTCGGTGCCGCAATGCGGCTCGGTCAGACACATGGTGCCGGTCCACTCGCCGGATACCAGCTTGGTCAGGTAGGTGTGCTTCTGGTCGTCGGTGCCGTGCTCGGCGATGGTGTTCATCGCGCCGTGCGACAGGCCTGGGTACATGCCCCACGACCAGTTCGAGGTGCCGACCATTTCGCTGACCACCAGACCCAGGGACTCCGGCAGGCCTTGGCCACCGTGGTCGACGTCATGCGCCAGGCTCGGCCAGCCGCCTTCTACGTACTGCTTGTAGGCTTCCTTGAAACCAGTCGGGGTCTTAACGCCGGACTCGCTCCAGGTACAGCCTTCGGTATCACCCACACGGTTCAACGGTGCCAGCACCTGCTCACAGAACTTGGCGCCTTCTTCGAGGATGGCGTCAACCATGTCTGGAGTAGCGTCTTGGCAGCCAGGCAGGCTCTGATAGTGCGCTTCGTAGCCGAGCAGTTCGTCGCGTACGAAACGAATATCACGCAAGGGGGCCTTGTAATCAGGCATAGCGGTTAACCTCTGCGGTGGACTCTTAGTGTTTGGGTGACCGGGTATGCGGTCGTTGGCGGGATCGCTCCCGACTGCTTGGCTACCCCTTGGCAACCAAACAATCAAACAGGCGTTTGAAACATACGTTTACGCCCCGGCCTTGTCAAGCACCTCTGGGTGGCTGGTCATGCACGTAGATCAATCAGCGGTGCTGCCGCTTGGCGCTCGCCTAATTGCCGGTATAGATCCAGATTAGGCGTTGACGGCTGGGCCTGCGCGGTGGATTCCTGCGATTCATCGACTGGCGCCGGCTCCTCGTCCGGCTCGCTTTGCGCCGCCAGCTCGGCGCGTTGCTGCTCGGCGGCGCTGCGTTGCAACTCGGCTAAATCGGCGCGGGCCTGGACGATCTGCGCCTGCGCTTGCGCCGCCACGCGCAGGTCCTGGGCCGAGGGTTCGGCGGGCGCCAAGGCTGCCCGCAGGACGATTTCCATCTTGCGCAACGTCGCTTGCGGGTCGTTCGGCACCGGGCCGACATCGATGCCTACCTCACCGCCCACCGCATAGCGTTTGCCATCCGGGCCACGGGTGTAGGTGTAGCTCGGCGCACCGGCATAGCGCCCACCTACCGCCGAGTGGGCCTGCTCATGCGCGCGGACTTCCTGGTCGCGACTGACCAGTTCGGCGATTTGCAATTGTTCGGTGCGCTGCTGCTGCGGGCTGGGATTGGTGTTACCGCGGCCATTGGCCGACTGTTCGGTGGGCTGGTCCGCTTCTTCTCGGGCAAACGCCGACTGTTCGTCACGCAACGATTGGCTTGGGGTTGCTGGCGCTTGGGCAGCGCGAGTCAGGTCGGGGGATACCGCGGGTGAAACGCTGGCCGAAGCGGACCGCGCCGGCAGTAGAGAGGCTGCTGGCGCCAGGTAAGACGACGCGCCGCCAATGTACATGAATCCCTCCTCGCCCAGGTGTCTCGACGGCGTCTGCAGTCGGGGCGTAGTCGCTTAAGCGGTGGTGTCGATCAACGTACCCAGCACTTCATCTGCGGTGGCCACCACGCGCGCACCCGCTTGTGCCTCGTTCTGGCCAACGCGCAACGCCACCAGGCTTTCCGCCAGATCAGGAGGATTGTTGGTGGCGACTTCGGACGCTTGCCTGACCTGGTTCTGTGGTGGCGTCTGCACCGGCTGTTGCGGGGGCGTGACGGCCGTACTGGCGATCTCGGCAGCCGCTTGATCGACGCGGCGTTGCCCCGACTGAATGGTGCTGAGGCCTGAACTAAAGGCGCTACCGGAGATTTCCATGCACAAACTCTCGCTGGGGAAAGACACTTACGTTGCATTGAAACAGAAAATGCTCAAAAAACGTACACGCAAAAGGCTATGGCAAATGGCCTGCTTATAGCGCGAGGTCAAGCAACGTCAGATCGAGGTAGGTCGCCACAGCGGCTGGCGAGGCCGCCGCCAAGCGCGGCACGCGCCCCAGGCAGGGTGCGGGCAGGCGCTCGGCGAGAGTGGCCAGGTTTTCGTCCAGGCGCGCGGTCTGCGGGTCGATCACATTGGCCACCCAACCGGCCAGAGTCAGGCCGTCGCGAACAATTGCCTCGGCCGTCAGCACCGCCTGGTTGATGCAACCCAAGCGCACGCCGACCACCAGAATCACCGGCAGGCGCAGGCTGATCACCACGTCCGACAACGAGGCCTGGCCCGCCAGCGGCACACGCCAGCCGCCGGCACCTTCGACCAGGGTGAACGCAGCGCGCTTGTCGAGAATCCGCTGCACCGGCGCCCGCAGCGCCGCCACATCCAGCAGCACGCCAGCCTCGCGCGCGGCCAGGTGCGGGGCGATGGCCGGGGCGAACGCCAGCGGGTTGACCTCGTCATAGCGCAACGCCAGGCTGCATTCGCCGAGCAGCGCCAGCGCATCCTCGTTACGCAGACCGTCAGCTGTCTGGGTGCAACCGGAGGCCACCGGCTTCGCCGCGGCGGTCGACAATCCCGCCATCCGGGCGGCGTGCAGCAAACCGGCGGCGATGGTGGTCTTGCCGATTTCTGTATCGGTGCCGGTAACGAAAAAGGCCGCACTCATAGCAACTCCATCACGACGGGTTTTGCCGGCTCTTTATCGAAAATCAGGGTGTCGGTGCCGGTGACAAAAAAAGCCGTGCTCATATCAATCCTTACGCAGTACGCCGTAAACCACCTGATAGGTCGCCGGCAGCCCTTGCGGCTGGCGGAACTGCTCATAGGCATTGAGCAGCGCCAGCATGCGCGCCCGCCCGGTCAGCCCGCCCGGGCGGCCGGGGTTGAGGTTGTGCGCGCCGAGGGCTTTCAGCTCGTGGGTCAGACTGCGCAGATCCGGGTAGTGCAGCACCTCGGCCTGGGTCTGCAAGCTCGTCACTTGCAGGCCACTGGCGGTACACAGGCGCTGGTAATCCTCGAAACGGCGGAAGCGATTGACGTGAACGAAGCCGTCCACCGCCTGCCAGCTGTCGCGCAACTCCTGCAAGGTGCCGACGCACAGGCTGCTGAAGGCCAGCACACCGCCCGGCCGCAGCACCCGTTTAGCTTCGCGCAGCACCGCCGCAAAATCGGCGCACCACTGCAAGGCCAGGCTGGAGAACAGCAGATCGCAGGAAGCGCTTCGCAGCGGCAGGCGCTCGGCATCGCCGGCGATAAACTGCTGCGCGCCGCCCAACGGCCGGGCATGGCGCAGCATGCCTTCGGCGATATCCAGGGCCACACCTTGGCTGGCCGAAAAACGCTCGCCTAACGCGCGACTGAAATGCCCGGTGCCGCAGCCCAGGTCCAGCCAGCGCTGCGGGCTGATTGAGGCCGACACCTGCGCCAGCAACTCAGCGCCGACTTTGCGTTGCAAGGCCGCAACGCTGTCATAGCTCTCGGCCGCGCGGGAAAACGAAGCCGCCACCTGACGCTTATCCGGCAGGCCGCCCGGCGGGTTTTGGCTGAGATCAGTCATCGCCGGCCTCATGCAGAAACGCCTGAATTGCCGCCGCGATCTCATGCGGACGCTCCAGGGCGAAGGCGTGACTGGTGTTATCAATCAGGCCGATCTCGACGTCCGGCAACAGCGCCAGCAAGGCCGGTGCGGCACTCGCGGGAACCAGGGCATCCTGACCGGCGAATAGATGCAGCTGCGGCCCGACAAAGGCCTGCAGCGCTGCACGACTGTCCAGCGCCGCCAACAGATCCAGTCCAGCCAGCAGCGTCTCGGGTTGTGCCTGCGGTGCGCCAGCCAACAGCAGCCGGGAAAGACCGCGGGCGTCCGCAGCGCCTTGGCTACAAAGCAGAGCAAAGCGTTTCAGGGTGGCGGCCGCATCGGCGGCGCAGCCTTGGCGAAAGGCAGTAAAAGTCTCGACCGGCATAGCCGCAGGCCAGCTGGGCTCGGCGACAAACCGTAGGTTGCTGGCCAAGGTCAGCAGGCCGCTGCAACGTTCGCCACGCCGCACCGCCAGTTGCGCGGCGAGCATGCCGCCGAGCGACCAGCCACCCAGCCAAGTGTCCGGCGGTAGGTTGGCATCGAGCTCATCCAGCCAGTCGGCCGGGTCGCTGGAATCCAACAACGGCAACGGCTCAATCTGCACATGCAGGCGTGGATCGAGGCCGCGCAAGGCCTCGGCCAGCGGCTCCAGCGGCGCGCTGCCAAGACCCCAGCCGGGCAGCAGAATCAGCCGATCACGCATCCGCCACACTCCCGTCCTGAGTCGCCAGCAGCGGCCAGCACTCCGCCAAAGCCTCCAGCAACAACTCCAGCTGCTCCAGGCTATGGGCAGCGGACAGGGTCACGCGCAGCCGCGCGCTGCCGGCCGGCACGGTCGGCGGGCGGATGGCGGTGACCAACAGGCCGCGCTCGCGCAGCAGGTGCGACAGCTGCAGGGCGCGGCCGCTGTCGCCAATCAGAATCGGCTGGATCGGCGTGGCGCTGGTCATCAGTTCAAGACCAATCGCCTCGGCGCCTTGGCGAAAGCGCGTGATCAGGGCATTCAGGTGCTCGCGCCGCCAATGCTCGCTACGCAGCAGCTCCAGGCTTTTCAGGGTGGCGCAGGCCAGCGCTGGCGGCTGGCTGGTGGTGTAGATATAGGGCCGGGCGAACTGCACCAGGGTTTCGATCAGCTCCTCGCTGCCGGCGACAAACGCACCGGCGGTGCCGAAGGCCTTGCCCAGGGTGCCGACCAGCACCTGCACATCGTCCAGGCCCAGGCCGAAGTGCTCGACGATGCCGCCGCCGGTCGCGCCCAGCGGACCGAAACCGTGGGCGTCATCGACCATCACCCAAGCCCCTTTCAGACGCGCTTCGCCGCACAGCGCCGGCAGGTCGGCGAGGTCGCCGTCCATGCTGAATACGCCATCGGTGACCACCAGGGTATTGCCGTTGGCTTTGCGTAACCGGCTCGACAGGCTGACCGCATCGTTGTGCAGGTAACGCGAGAAGCGCGCGCCGCTGAGCAGGCCGGCGTCGAGCAGCGAGGCATGGTTGAGACGGTCTTCGAGCACCGTGTCATCGCGACCGACCAGCGCGGTGACCGCCGCCAAGTTGGCCATATAACCAGTGGAAAACAGCAACGCGCGCGGCCGCCCGGTGAACTCGGCGAGCGCCTCCTCCAGCTGATGGTGCGGCGTGCTGTGGCCAATCACCAAGTGCGAGGCACCACCACCGACGCCCCACTTTTCCGCACCGGCGCGCCAGGCCTCGATCACCTGCGGGTGATTGGCCAGGCCGAGGTAGTCGTTGGAACAGAAGGCCAGCAGCTGGCGGCCATCGACCTGCACCAGCGGGCCCTGCGGGCTTTCCAGCAGGGGCCGCTGGCGATAGAGGTTGGCGGTGCGGCGCTCGGCGAGGCGGGCAGCAAGGTCGAAAGACATAGGCAACCTGGATATAAGGACGCAATACCGTGGGAGGGGCCGGGCGGCGATCCGCTTTAGCCGCGACCGACCTAACGCCGGATCGCGGCTAAAGCCCCTCCCACCTATTCAGAGCACAGCCATCAGAACGCGGCGTTATAGAACAGCTTGGCATCGCGCTGTTCGACCAGGGCTTGCTCGATGGCCGCCTGGTGCACTTCGTCGGCGTGCTCTTCGCGCGCTTCCGGCTGGATGCCGAGGCGGGCGAACAGTTGCATGTCCTTGCCGGCTTGCGGGTTGGCGGTGGTCAGCAGTTTTTCGCCGTAGAAGATCGAGTTGGCACCAGCGAAGAACGCCAAAGCCTGCATCTGCTCGTTCATCGCCTCGCGGCCGGCGGACAGGCGCACGTGCGACTGCGGCATCATGATCCGCGCCACGGCGAGCATGCGGATAAAGTCGAACGGGTCGACGTCCTGTTCATCGGCCAGTGGCGTGCCCTTGACCTTGACCAGCATGTTGATTGGCACGCTTTCCGGGTGTTCCGGCAGGTTGGCCAGCTGGATCAGCAGCCCGGCGCGGTCGTCCAGCGACTCGCCCATGCCGAGGATGCCACCGGAGCAGATCTTCATCCCCGCATCGCGCACGTAGGCCAGGGTTTCCAGGCGCTCGTTGTAGGTGCGGGTGGTGATGATGTTGCCGTAGAACTCCGGCGAGGTATCCAGGTTGTGGTTGTAGTAATCGAGGCCGGCCTCGGCCAGCGCGACGGTCTGCTCCTGGGTCAACTTGCCCAGGGTCATGCAGGTTTCCAGGCCCAGGGCGCGCACGCCTTTGACCATCTCCAGCACGTAGGGCATGTCTTTCGCCGAGGGATGCTTCCAGGCCGCGCCCATGCAGAAGCGCGTCGAGCCGATGGCCTTGGCCTCGGCGGCGGCTTGCAGGACCTTCTGCACTTCCAGCAGCTTTTCTTTTTCCAGGCCGGTGTTGTAGTGGCCAGACTGCGGGCAGTACTTGCAATCTTCCGGGCAGGCGCCGGTCTTGATCGACAGCAGGGTCGAGACTTGCACGCGGTTCTGGTCGAAATGCGCGCGGTGCACGGTCTGCGCGGCGAACAGCAGGTCGTTGAACGGTTGCTCGAAGAGCGCCTTGACCTCGGCGAGAGTCCAATCGTGGCGCAGGTTGGCGGCGGTGGTGGCGCTCATGGGTAATTCCTTGTTATTGGCAACAGCCTGCTAGATTGCTCAGGCACGACACGGATGTTCGGCATATTTATGGAAGCCTTATGCGCTGTCAACCCAGCAACCAGCCAGTGGTTTACAACTGGTTAAAAAACAAACAAACCTGTTTGCTCTGCGACGAACCGGCGGATACCGTCCATCCGTTGTGCAGCAGTTGCGAAGCCGAACTGCCCTGGCTCGGCGGACACTGCCAGGTCTGCGCCTTGCCGCTGCCGAGCACGGGGCTGACCTGCGGCGCGTGCCTGAAACGACCGCCGAGTTTCCAGCGAGTGGAAGCGCCCTGGCGCTACGCCTTCCCCATCGACACCGCGATCAATCGTTTCAAGCACCAGGCCAAGTGGCCATTGGGACGTCTGCTCGGTGGGCTTTTGTCACATCACCTGCAACATGCCTTCGCGGAAGGTCTGGCGCGCCCCGACCTACTGCTCCCCGTGCCCCTGGCCGGCCCTCGGCAGCGCCAGCGCGGCTTTAACCAGGCCGGCCTCCTCAGCCAGTGGCTCAGCGCAAGCCTGCACCTGCCGCAACAACCGCACTGGCTCGAGCGCACCAGCGACACCCCGGCGCAGCAACAGCTAACGGCGGCGGCGCGCCAGCGCAACCTGCGCCGCGCCTTTGCCCTGACGAACGCCAGCCGGGTCGAGGGTCTGCACCTGGCGCTGATCGACGATGTCCTGACCACCGGCGCAACCGCCGAAAGCCTGGCGCGCCTGTTGCTCCGCGGCGGTGCCGCGCGGGTCGATGTGTATTGCCTGGCACGCACCGCAAAACCGGGCGATGACTAGCAGACCGAGGCACGACGGGCGACGAGATTGACTCGGCGGTCAGCATCGCGCACATTGCAGCGTTATATCGCCCACCACACAGCGCACCCGCATGACGCTCCTGACCACCCTCGCCCAGCATGTCGTCCGCCGCCCGCAGCGCATGGCGCTGCTGGAGCAAATCGCCATCCAAGGCTCGATCACCCGTGCGGCGAAGGCGGCCGGGCTGAGCTATAAAGCCGCATGGGACGCCATCGACGAACTCAACAACCTCGCCGAAGAGCCTCTGGTGCAACGCACCGTGGGCGGCAAAGGCGGTGGGGGCGCGCGCCTGTCCAGCGCCGGCGAACGCCTGGTGCTGCTCTACAAGCACCTGGAAAGCCTGCAAGCGCAGGTCTTGCAAGCGGTCGAAAACGCTGGCGACCTGCAACTGCTCGGTCGCCTGATGCTGCGCACCAGCGCGCGCAACCAGCTGAGCGGGCGGGTGCGGGCGATTCAGGCGCAGGGGCGCAACGACCTGCTCGACATCGAACTGCCCGGTGGCGCGCGGATTCATGCGCAGATCACCCGCGACAGCACGGAAAAACTCGAATTGGCCGAAGGCAGCGGCGTGGTCGCCCTGATCAAGGCTGGCTGGCTCGAATTGAGCCCGCTGTCCAGCGCCGCCGACCCGCAGCGCAATCAGCTGACCGGCTGGATTGAACAGATCCTGCCGGCCAACGACGGCCCCAGCGAAGTGCGGATCGGCCTGGCCAGCGGGCAAACCCTCTGCGCGCTGGTCGCGCCGGACGTCCTGGCGACGCAACACCTGCGCGCGGGCGACCCGGTGCGCGCGCAGTTTGCCGCCAATCAGGTGCTGCTCGGCACGCAAGTCTGAGCAGGCGCCGAGTCGATTAGCCCGGCCGCGCCACACCAAGCGCCGCTGGGGTACAGGTAAGCGCTACACTCTGCGCCCCACCGACCGGAGCCAGTCATGTCCCACCCATTTGCCACCCTCACGCCCGACTTGGTGCTGGATGCCGTGGAGAGCATTGGCTACCTCAGCGACGCCCGCGTGCTGGCATTGAACAGCTATGAAAACCGCGTCTACCAAGTGGGCATCGAAGACGAGACGCCACTGATCGCCAAGTTCTACCGCCCCCAACGCTGGACCGATGCGGCGATTCGCGAAGAACACAGTTTCACCTTCGAACTGGCCGAGTGCGACGTACCGGTGGTCGCCCCACTGGTGCGCGACGGGGAAACCCTGTTCGAGCACGCCGGGTTCCGCTTCGCCCTGTTCCCGCGCCGCGGCGGCCGCGCGCCGGAGCCGGGCAACCTCGATCATCTGTATCGCCTCGGCCAGTTGCTCGGCCGCCTGCACGGAGTCGGCTCGCTGAAGCCGTTTGCCCACCGCGAAGCCTTGCAGGTGGAGAACTTCGGTCATGCCTCGCTGGCCACCCTGCTCGACGGCAACTTTATTCCGCGCAGCCTGCTGCCGGCTTATGAGTCGGTGGCGCGCGACCTGCTCAAGCGCCTCGACACGCTGTTCGCCAACAACCCGGTGCAGGCCATTCGTCTGCACGGCGACTGCCATCCCGGCAACCTGCTGTGCCGCGACGAGACCTTTCACATGGTCGACCTCGACGACTGCCGCATGGGCCCAGCGGTGCAAGACCTGTGGATGATGCTCGCCGGCGAACGCCACGAACGCCTCGGTCAGCTCTCCGAGTTGATGGACGGCTACCAGGAATTCCACGATTTCAACCCGCGCGAACTGCCGCTGATCGAAGGCCTGCGTGCGCTACGGCTGATGCATTACAGCGCCTGGCTGGCGCGGCGCTGGGACGACCCGGCCTTCCCGCACAGCTTTCCCTGGTTCGGCAGCGAGCGCTATTGGGGCGATCAGGTGCTGATGCTGCGCGAGCAACTGGCGGCGCTGGATGAAGAACCGCTGAAGCTGTTCTGAGCCGGCTAGCCGTGGCGGGGTGCGGCGTGGCGCCGTCGTAGGGCGGAGCCTGCCGCCGGCTTGTCCGCCGC
>TARA_R100001244_G_scaffold11393_3_pt1 | contig 11914 bp, 11 predicted proteins | sample TARA_R100001244 | Tara Oceans TARA_R100001244 (sample SAMEA2621564) | marine metagenome | biome: marine biome (ENVO:00000447); feature: mesopelagic zone (ENVO:00000213); material: "saline water (ENVO:00002010), including plankton (ENVO:xxxxxxxx)" | depth 790 m
ATCATCACCACCGCCACGGCGTCCGCGCCCTCGCCCAGGCGCAATAACATCGCGCCGCGACCGGGTGGCCCGGGCAGCGGGTGGTCTTCCAACAGACTCGGGCGCAGCCGGCTGAGTACGCCATTGCTGTGCTGGGCCAGGCGGCCGAGGTTGCGATTGAGTTGTTGATACCAGTAGGGGAAGGCGCCCAGGTGGGCGAGGTGCTCGACTTGGTTGATGTAGCCGGAACGCAGGCTGCCGCCATCGACCTCCTGCAAGGCCACCAGGTCGTAATCGCCAAGCAACTCGCCAATCCGTTGCAGGTTACCGGCGCGCCCGGTATGCGGCAGCAGGTGCTGCCAGCCACGGGTCAGGTAATGCCGATAACGTTCGGTGCTGATGCCCACCTGAATGTTGAAGCTGAGCAGGCGCAAACGCCCATTACTCGGCCAATCATCGGCAGCCGGACACTGCGGGTTGACCTGCGGATCGCACAGGCCAACCTGACGGACTTGCCAACGGCGCAGCATATTCGGCGCTCGTGGCGCGCCGCTTACTGCGCGGCGCGCTCTTTGGCGATCAGGTGATCAGCCACTTGCAGGGTCTGCTGTGGGCCACCGGAGCTGCCGAGGTCGAAGCGGTATTTACCATTGACGATCAGCACCGGTACGCCGCTGATCTGGTAGGCCATGGCCAGCTTCTTGGCCTTCTCCATCTGGCTCTTCACGCCAAAGGAGTTGTAGGTCTTGAGGAAAGCCGCCTGATCGATGCCCTGAGTGGCGAGGAACTCGGCCATTTCCTCAGGGGTCGCCAGCTTCTTGCCTTGTTTGTGGATGGCCTCGAACACCGCGGTGTGCACCTTGTGCTCGACCTGCATGTTTTCCAGGGTGATGAACATCTGCCCGTGGGCGTTCCAGACCCCGCCGAACAACGCGGGAATGCGCACGAAGTTGACGTCTTCCGGCAACTGCTCGGCCCATGGATTGATGGTCGACTCGAACTGATAGCAGTGCGGGCAGCCGTACCAGAACAACTCGACCACTTCGATCTGCCCCGGCTTGGACACCGGTACCGGGCTGGCCAGCTCGACGTACTGCTTGCCGGCTTCGATGGTGTCGGCGTGGGCGGTCATGCCCAACAGGCTCGCGCTGGCGAGGACGGCGGTGAGAATCAGGTTACGCATGCGTGACTCCTTGGCGATGAGGTACTGCGGCGGCAGCTGCATTTCGACCGGCGGCTGCGCGGCAGGTTCCGGCTATTGTAGCGGCGGCGCAAATGAAAAAGGGCGGCCTCAGCCACCCTTTTCCTGTGTCACCGCGTTTCACCCAGTCAGGCGATCAGTGCAGACCCTGCACGTAGCTGGACACGGCTTCGATGTCTTTGTTGCTCAGCTTGGCGGCGATGGCGCGCATGATCATGCTGTCGCCATCGTTGGTGCGGTTGCCTTCGCGGAAATCGGTCAGCTGCTTGGCTACGTAGCCGGCATGCTGGCCGCCGAGTTGCGGGAAGCCCGCGGCATCGAGGCCGGCGCCATTCGGCGAGTGGCAACCGGTACAGGCCGGCATGCCTTCGGTGAGCTTGCCGCCGCGGAACAGCGCTTCGCCGCGCGCGACCAGCTGCGGATCGGCCGCGCCGACACTCATTTTCTGGCTGGCGAAGAACGCCGCGATGTCTTGCATGTCCTGATCGCTCAGGTTGTCCAGCATGCCGGTCATTTCCACGATCGGACGAGCACCGGACTTGATATCGTTCAGCTGCTTGAGCAGATAACGTTCGCCCTGACCAGCCAATTTCGGGAAGTTCGGGGCCGGGCTGTTGCCATCGGCACCATGACACGCGCCACACACGGCAACCTTGCCCTGACCGGCAACGGCGTCGCCGGCGGCATGGGCCAGGCCGGTGATGCCCAGGGTCAACAGCAGACTCACGAGTACTTTGTTCATCAGCTAATCCAACTACGGCTAAGAGAGAAAGAGTTAGGGGCCGGGCTTACTCGGTCATCAACTTGATGACAGCTTGGTAATCCTCGGCCGTGCAGTCCATGCACAAACCGCGCGGCGGCATGGCATTCAACCCATTGGTGACGCTCTGTACCAGCACGTCCATACCTTTGGCCAAGCGTGGCTCCCAGGCAGCCTTGTCGCCTTTTTGCGGCGCCATCGGCAGTTGACCATTGTGACAGGCCGCGCAAGCACGGGCATACACAGCTTCTGGATCTTGGGCAGCTTGGGCATTGAACGACAACATCAATACACCGGCAGCAAGCAGCATTTTTTTCATCAGATCAGCCTCATCAGGGAGGGGAACGTACTGCTTTCTAGGGGCAGATGATCTAAATCGTTCCCGTGAACACTTATCCTGCGGGTGGGACAAAGCGCACACAAAATCTGCGGCATTATATACTGACGCCACTGAAACGGAAACGACGCCGCTTGCCACGCCGCGTAGCGCCCAGCAGGATGCGCGCAAATGTCGCAAGGCCCACACGCCTGCCAACCGGCCATAAAACCCGACTACGCTCGGCTATGCTGCGTTGCAGTCGGGCACCTGGCACGCAGTCTAGTGTGCCCGCAGAGGTACGTGAAACGAGTAATGCTCGGGCACTCACCGTACACTTCGCGTCTTTGAACCGATTACTGTGCTGGCGCCCTTTCGAGTCTGCCTTGGCTGTTAGCGGCGCGGGGCTTGCCCTATGCCGAGCCAGCGCGCGCGAGATTTTCCACGGTTTGCCAATCCTTTTACGCCCGCCCTCACCGGATACCCTGATGCAAGCAAAGAACCCCATCATCGGCCTGTGCCAACAAGCCACTTTCCTGATCAGCGCGGCCAAGGTCGACCAATGCCCGGAGGATCAGGGCCACGAAGTGGCTTTTGCCGGGCGCTCCAACGCCGGTAAATCCAGCGCGCTGAACACCCTGACGCACGCCAGCCTGGCACGCACCTCGAAAACCCCGGGGCGCACCCAGCTGCTCAACTTCTTCCGCCTGGACGAGGAACGGCGCCTGGTCGATCTGCCCGGCTACGGTTACGCCAAGGTGCCGATCCCACTGAAACTGCATTGGCAAAAACACCTGGAGGCCTACCTGGGCAGCCGCGAAAGCCTGCGCGGTTTGATGCTGATGATGGACATTCGCCACCCGCTGACCGAGTTCGATGTCTTGATGCTCGACTGGTCGGCGGCCAGCGAAATGCCCATGCACATCCTCCTCACCAAGGCCGACAAGCTGGCCTTTGGTGCCGCCAAAACCGCCCTGCTGAAAGTGCAGCAGGACATTCGCTCGCGCTGGGGCGAGCGCGTCTCCATCCAGCTGTTCTCGGCGCCGAAACGCATGGGTATCGAAGAGGCACAAGCGGTGCTGGCCGACTGGCTGGAACTGCTGGAACAACCGGAAGACGAAGACTGAGGCCGCCGGCCAATGGCGGGCTTTAGCCCACCATTGAACGGGTCGACGTAGTTTTCTGCGGGCAAAAGAAACCCCGAACTTCGTATGGGGAGGGAGAAGTTCGGGGTTTAAGGGTCTGAACCGCTAGGGCGGGGTTCAGATGTCTGCCAACACTTAACACAACAAAGGAGCATTGAAGGGCTTTAACGGCCATTCCTAAACTCTGACTGCCCGCGCAAATGCAAAGTTCAGCCTTTTTTTAGAATCTATTGGCAATAAAACCTGTAGAGCTGATGCGTAAACGCTTTAAAAACCCCGCCACCTGCGGCGTTATGCCGCAGGCAATCCGGTTATTGGCAGGCGAACTCAGTGCGCCTCGTCCCAGTTATCGCCGACGCCCACCTCGACCAGCAGTGGCACATCCAGCGCTGCGGCGTTGCCCATCAGCGGCTTGATCTGCTCACGCACCTGCTCGACCAGATCCTCACGCACTTCAAGTACAAGCTCGTCGTGCACCTGGAGGATGACCTTGGCATCCAGGCCGGATTCGCTCAGCCAGCCGTCCACCGCGACCATCGCGCGCTTGATGATGTCCGCCGCCGTGCCTTGCATCGGCGCGTTGATCGCCGTGCGTTCAGCGCCTTTGCGCAGCGCCTGGTTCTTCGCGTGGATGTCCGGCAGATACAGGCGACGGCCGAACAGGGTTTCGACAAAACCCTGTTCGGAAGCCTGCTCGCGGGTGCGCTCCATATAGGCCAGCACGCCGGGGTAGCGGGCGAAATACACGTCGATATAGGCCTGCGCCTGCTTGCGGTCGCAGCCGATCTGCTTGGCCAAGCCGAAGGCGCTCATGCCGTAGATCAGGCCGAAATTGATCGCCTTGGCGCTGCGGCGCTGATCAGCCGTGACCTCATCCAGCGCTACGCCGAACACTTCGGCAGCGGTGGCCTTGTGCACGTCACGACCGTGGCGGAAGGCATCCAGCAGGCTTTCGTCCTTGGCCAGGTGGGCCATGATGCGCAGCTCGATCTGCGAATAGTCCGCCGCCAGCAGCTTGTAGCCCTTCGGCGCGACAAAGGCCTGGCGAATACGCCGACCTTCAGCAGTGCGGATCGGGATGTTCTGCAGGTTCGGGTCGGTGGACGACAAGCGTCCGGTCGCCGCCACCGCCTGGTGATAACTGGTGTGGATGCGTCCGGTGCGCGGGTTGATCTGCTCCGGCAGACGGTCGGTGTAGGTGCTTTTCAGTTTGCTTAAAGAACGGTACTGCATCAGCACCTTGGGCAGTTCGAAGTCCTGCTCAGCCAGCTCAGCGAGCACCGCTTCGGCGGTGGAGGCCTGACCCTTGGCGGTTTTGCTGATCACCGGCAGGCCGAGCTTTTCGTAGAGAATCACCCCGAGCTGCTTGGGCGAGGCCAGGTTGAATTCTTCGCCGGCAATCTCGAAGGCCTGACGCTCCAGCGCCACCAGCTTTTCGCCCAGCTCGTTGCTTTGCAGGCCGAGCAGGTTGGCATCCACCAGCGCACCCTGGCGCTCGATGCGCGCCAACACTGGCACCAGCGGCATCTCAATGTCGTGCAGCACCTTGGCCAGGCTCGGCTCGGCCGAGAGTTTGCCCCACAGGTGCTGGTGCAGGCGCAGGGTCACGTCGGCGTCTTCGGCGGCATAGGGCGCGGCCTGGGCCAGGTCGATCTGATCGAAGGTCAGCTGCTTGGCGCCTTTGCCGGCGATGTCCTCAAAGCGGATATTGCTGTGATCCAGGTACTTGAGCGCCAGGCTGTCCATGTCGTGGCGGGTCGCCGTGGCGTCCAGCACATAGGATTCGAGCATGGTGTCGAACGCCACGCCCTGCACGCGGATCGGCGTTGAGGCATTGGCGAGGATATTGATGTCGTACTTGGCGTGCTGGCCAACCTTGGCCTTGTGCGGGTCTTCCAGAATCGGCTGCAACGCCTTGAGCACCGCATCGCGATCCAGCTGCGTCGGCACGCCCATATAGGAGTGGGCGACCGGAATATACGCCGCTTCGCCGGCCTTGACCGCAAAGGACAGGCCGACCAGCTGGGCTTTCTGTGCATCCAGGCCGGTGGTTTCGGTGTCGAAGGCGATCAGCTCGGCGTTGCGCAGTTTTTCCAACCAGACGTCGAACTGCGCCTGCTCGAGGATGCACTGGTAGTCACCCAAAGCGACCGGGGCCTGAACCTCGGCGGGCGCTTCACTGACCACCTCGGCGACGGCTTCGGCGCGCGGCAGCTCGGCGGCGCTGGCACTGGGCGCCAGGGCGAACAGATCATCGGCAGCCGCCTTGACCACGGGTTTGGCCACGGCCGCCGGGTTGGCGCGCAGCAGTTCATCGCGCCAGCTCTTGAATTCCAACTCGGCGTACAGCTCGATCAGCGCCGCTAGATCGGCTTCGCCCGGGTGCAGCGAGTCGATGGCGATATTCAGCGGCACGTCGAGTTTGATGGTCGCCAGCTCATAGGACAGGTAAGCCATCTCGCGGTGTTCTTCGAGCTTGGCTGGTAGGGTCTTGGCGCCGCGGATCGGCAGTTCCGGCACCTTGTCGAGGTTGGCGTAGAGCACATCCAGACCACCACCGACCCCCACCAACAGGCCCAGCGCGGTCTTCTCACCCACGCCCGGCACACCCGGGATGTTGTCGACCTTGTCGCCCATCAGCGCCAGGTAATCGATGATCAGCTCAGGACCGACGCCAAATTTCGCTTTCACGCCATCGATGTCGTAGACGCTACCGGTCATGGTGTTGACCAGGGTAACGTGCGGGCACACCAGCTGCGCCATGTCCTTGTCACCAGTGGAAATCACCACGTCGCGGCCTTCGCCGGCACACTGGCGGGCCAGGGTGCCGATCACGTCATCGGCCTCCACTCCCTCGACGCACAGCAGCGGGTAACCCAGGGCGCGCACGCTGGCATGCAGCGGCTCGACCTGCACGCGCAGGTCATCGGGCATCGACGGCCGGTTGGCCTTGTACTCGGCGTACAGCGCATCGCGGAAGGTGCCGCCCTTGGCGTCGAAGACCACCGCGAACGGACTCTTCGGGTATTGCTTGCGCAGGCTCTTGAGCATGTTCAGCACGCCCTTCACCGCCCCGGTGGGCAAGCCCTTGGAGGTGGTCAGCGGCGGCAGGGCATGGAAGGCGCGGTACAGGTACGAGGAACCGTCGACCAGAACGAGAGGGGCGTTTGACATGAGCAAGATCAACCTTTTCGACAGGTGCGGCGCTAGAATGAGCGCATCGTTGACGACAAAGGGACAAGGTTACCATGCGCACACTTAATCGCCTGTTGCTGGCCAGTTTGCTGGCATTCGCTTCGATTGCGGCGCATGCGGACGATGCCCCCTCGGCCGAGCCTGACGTCACCATTCGCCAGGATGGCGACCGCACCATCCAGGAATACCGGGTCAACGGCTTCCTCTATGCGATCAAGGTCATCCCCAAAGGCGGCAAACCCTATTTCCTGGTGCGCGCCGATGGCAGCGACGGCAACTTCGTGCGCTCCGACGACCCGGACATGTTGATTCCGGCCTGGGAAATTTTCAGTTGGTAAAGAGGCATAGGGCCTAATTATGTCGGTGTTCACCCCCCTGGAGCGTCACGAGCTCGAAACCTTTCTCGCCCCCTATGGCCTGGGTCGTCTACGCGACTTCCAGGGCATTGCCGCTGGTAGCGAGAACAGCAACTTCTTCGTCAGCCTGGAGCAGGGCGAGTTTGTCCTGACCCTGATCGAGCGCGGCCCGAGTGACGACCTGCCGTTCTTTATCGAGCTGCTCGACGTGCTGCATGACGCTGGCCTACCGGTGCCCTACGCCCTGCGCACCGCCGATGGCGAAGCGCTGCGCAGCTTGGCGGAAAAGCCTGCGCTGTTGCAGCCACGCCTGGCCGGCAAGCACGTCAGTCACGCCAACCCGCACCATTGCCAGGAAGTCGGCACGCTGCTCGCGCACATTCACCTGGCCACCCGCGAGCGGGTACTGGAGCGCAAAAGCGACCGTGGTCTGGACTGGATGCTCGAAAAAGGGCCGAGCCTGGCGCTGAAACTGCCGGAGACGCAGCTACCGCTGCTGCGCGATGCGCTGGCGGAAATCCATCGGCTGAAACCGCGCATCCTGGCTCTGCCGCGGGCCAACCTGCACGCCGACCTGTTCCGCGACAACGTGTTATTCGACGGCACGCACCTGGCTGGAGTGATCGACTTCTACAACGCCTGTGCCGGCCCGATGCTCTATGACCTGGCCATCGCCCTTAACGATTGGTGCTCCAACGAGGACGGTGCGCTGGATGGCGCCCGCGCCCGCACCCTGCTTGGCGCCTATGCCGCACTGCGCCCGTTCAGCGCCGCCGAAGCCGAGCTGTGGCCGACCATGCTGCGTATCGCCTGCGTGCGTTTCTGGTTGTCACGCCTGATCGCCGCCGAGTCGTTCGCCGGCCAGGAAGTGCTGATCCACGATCCGGGCGAATTCCAGCGCCGCCTGGCGCAACGGCAACAGGTCGAGCTGCCGCTGCCGTTCGCATTCTGACGCCCCAGGGTGGGCGTCGGCCCACCCTGCAGACGCCCTCCACCGCTCAGAGGTTGTGAAAATATCGAGCGCCGTAGCGAGACCGTCTCCAGGTGTTCGCGGCAAGGCGCGCTTCGTGAAAAGGAGGGGAGTTTAGTGAGCTAAATGACCCGGCTTTTCACGAAGCGCAACGCCGCAGCGGATGTTTTGAGGCGGTCGCAGTAGGCGAGAGTTTTTTCACAGCCTCTCAGTCAAAGCGTGCCCAGACACGCCACCAGGCCAGTGGCCAGGTTATCCAGCAACGCCTCGTAACCCTGCGCATTCACCGGCAAAGCGCCGCCCATGGCATCCAGTTCGGCCAAGGTCACCGGCAGGCCAGCGGTGAGGGTTTGCGCCAGGCGCGGACGCAGCGGCGGCTCGCTGAACACGCAGGTCGGGCCGACCGCTTGCAGGCGCGTGCGCATGGCCGCGACATGCCGGGCACCGGGCTGCACTTCGCTGGCCACACTGAACACCCCGGCATGCTTGAGGCCGTAGGCAGCTTCGAAGTAGTCATAGGCCTCGTGGAAGACGAAGTAGGGCTTGCCCGCTAAACCCGCCAGGCGGCCTTTCAGGCGCTGGTCGAGGGCATTCAGACGTTCCTCGAATCCACGCAGGTTGGCCTGGTAACGCGCAGCATTGGCCGGGTCGGCCAGGACCAGGTCGGCAGCCATGCGCGCGGCGATCACCCGGGCATTGGCCGGGAGCAGCCAGAGGTGCGCGTCCAGCATGCCGGGACGGTGATCGTGGTCGTGTTCAGGCGCGGCGTGCCCATGTTCGTCGGCGTGCTCGTCATGCGCGGCATGGCTGTCGCCGAAATGGCGCAGGCTCATGCCCGGCAGGTCCTGCACCGCCACGCTGGGCTTGTCGCGCCCGCTCAGCACGCGCGGCAGAAAGCTTTCCAGGTCGGCGCCGACCCAGTAGAGCAACTCCACCTCGCGCACCTGGCGCACATCGGAGGGGCGCAGCGCGTAATGGTGTGGCGACGCACCAGGTGGCAGCAGCACCTCGGGCGCGCCGACCCCGTCCTGCACCGCGGCGGCGATCAATTGCAGCGGCTTGATACTGGTCAGCACGCGCACGTCGGCCTGGGCGGCAAGACAAGAGAACAGGGTGATGATGGACAGACTGACGATCGAAAAAAGGCGCGACACGGGGAGCACTCAAGCGGCTAGGAACAGGTAATATAATAACGTCTCCACGCCAAGCCGTCGCCGCCCATGATCTTCACACCCCTGGCCTCACGCCCGCACGACCATTCCCGCTGCGTCAGCCATGCCCTGGCCGAAGCCGAAACCATCTGCACGCGCCAAGGGCTGCGCCTGACCGCCCTGCGCAAACGCGTGCTGGAATTGGTTTGGCAGAGCCACAAACCGCTCGGCGCCTACGACATTCTCGGCGTGCTGAGCGAGGAAGATGGCCGCCGCGCCGCGCCGCCCACGGTCTACCGCGCCCTGGATTTCCTCCTGGAAAACGGCCTGGTGCACCGCATCGCCTCGCTCAACGCGTTCGTCGGCTGCAACCAGCCGGAACACGCGCACCAGGGCCAGTTCCTGATCTGCCGCAGCTGCCACGCGGCCATCGAGCTGGAGCAGGCGGCGATCAGCGATGCGATTGTCAGCAGCGCGCAGAACGTTGGGTTCCACGTAGAAAGCCAGACCGTGGAAGTGGTCGGCCTGTGCGCGGGTTGTCGGGAGGCCGCATGAGCGCTGCGCTGATCCGCCTCGACGGCATTGGTGTGCGCTTTGGCGGACAAGCCGTCCTCCAGGACGTGCAGTTGAGCGTCAAGCCGGGCGAAATCGTCACCCTGATCGGCCCCAACGGCGCCGGCAAAACCACCCTGGTGCGAGCCGTGCTCGGCCTGCTCAAGCCGGACAGCGGCAGCGTCTGGCGCAAGCCCAAGCTGCGTGTCGGCTATATGCCGCAGAAGCTGCATGTGGACGCCACCTTGCCGCTCTCGGTGCTGCGTTTTTTGCGGCTGGTGCCGGGCGTGACGCGCAGCGCTGTGCAGGTGGCGCTGGCCGAAGTCGGTGCCGAACAGGTGATCGACAGCCCACTGCAAAGCATTTCCGGTGGCGAGTTGCAGCGTGTGCTGCTGGCCCGCGCGCTGCTGCGCGAGCCCCAACTGCTGGTGCTGGATGAGCCGGTGCAGGGCGTCGACGTCAGCGGTCAGGCCGAGCTGTACCGGCTGATCACCCAGCTGCGCGACCGCCACGGCTGCGGCGTGCTGATGGTCTCCCACGACCTGCACCTGGTGATGAGCACCACCGACCAGGTGGTCTGCCTGAACCGCCACGTCTGCTGTTCCGGGCACCCGGAGCAGGTCAGTTTCGATCCGGCCTTTGTCGAGCTGTTCGGTCAGGACGCCAAGAGCCTGGCGATCTACACCCACCACCATGACCATGAGCACGATCTGCATGGCGCCGTGGTCACTGAACCGAGCGCCGGCGGCCTGAACATCAAAGGTCCCGTGCAACCGCATGTGCACGGGGATAACTGCAAACATGGCTGATTTTCTCCTCAACGCGCTGCTCGCCGGCCTGGCTCTGGCCATCGTCGCCGGCCCGCTGGGTTCCTTCGTGGTGTGGCGGCGCATGGCTTATTTCGGCGACACCCTGTCGCACGCCGCGCTGCTCGGTGTGGCCCTGGGTCTGATGCTCGACGTCAGCCCGACCCTGGCGGTAACGGTTGGCTGCGTATTGCTCGCGGTGCTGCTGGTGACCCTGCAAACCCGTCAGCCGCTGGCCTCCGACACCCTGCTGGGGATTCTTGCGCACAGCACCCTGTCCCTGGGTCTGGTGGTGCTGAGCTTTATGCAGGACGTGCGCATCGACCTGATGGGCTACCTGTTCGGCGACCTGCTCGCCGTCGGTCCGAGCGACCTGGCCTGGATTCTCGGCGGCAGCGCGCTGGTGCTGGTGTTGCTCACGCTGCTCTGGCGGCCGCTGCTGGCGATCACCGTGCATGAGGAGCTTGCACGGGTGGAGGGCCTGCCCGTGGCGGCGATTCGCCTGAGCCTGATGCTGCTGATCGCCGTGGTGATCGCCGTGGCGATGAAAATTGTCGGCGTGCTGCTGATCACCTCGCTGCTGATCATTCCCGCCGCCGCCGCCCAGCGCCATGCGCGCACGCCCGAGCAGATGGCGCTGGGCGCCAGTTTGCTGGGCATCGTCGCGGTGTGCGGCGGCCTGAGCCTATCCTGGTTCCAAGACACACCGGCCGGGCCGTCGATCGTGGTGTCCGCCGCCAGCCTGTTCTTGCTGAGTTTTGCCCTGCCGCGCCGCACAGCCTGAAACCTGCGGTTATACGGCTTCTCGTAGGGTGGGTTAGGCGCTTGTTACAGGCGGGATGGCCTGTACGATTTGCCGTTGCGCCGTAACCCAGCATCGACGCAACACGGGAGATCGCCTGGTGGGTTACGCGACGCGCCAAGGGGGCAGTGCCTGGCAGTACGGAGCATGGACCCCACGGTGAGCCTGCCACGGCGCACGGGCTGAAATATTGGTTCGGCCGGCGAGCGCAGTGTAGACTTGCGCGTTTTTTGCACAACACGAGACTCGTAGCAATGATGTCGTTCGCCTCACGTTGTCTATCTATCGTCGCGATTTCGCTGCTGTTAGCCGCTTGCCAGAGCGCACCGCAGGTGGCCAATCTGCCCACTGACGACCTGGTCAGCGCGTTCCGCCAGCTGGAGCAAAGCCTGGCCAGCGGCCAACTGAGCGCGGCGGAAAGCCAGCTCGGCAGCCTGCAACAACGCGCGACCGGCGATACCCGCCTGGAGCAATACCAGCGACAACTGGCCGAGGCGTACCTGCAGCAAGGGCAACAAGCCCTGCAAACCGGCGATCTCGACAGCGCCGCCAAGGCCCTCGGCCATGCGCGCCGCTTGATGCCGCAGGCACCGGCGCTGACCACTGGCCTGGATGGCGCCATCAACCAAGCCCGCGAGGATGAAGTGAACGCCGCCGAACAGGCGCGGCAGGCAGCCGCCA
>TARA_R100001244_G_scaffold10690_10_pt1 | contig 11907 bp, 8 predicted proteins | sample TARA_R100001244 | Tara Oceans TARA_R100001244 (sample SAMEA2621564) | marine metagenome | biome: marine biome (ENVO:00000447); feature: mesopelagic zone (ENVO:00000213); material: "saline water (ENVO:00002010), including plankton (ENVO:xxxxxxxx)" | depth 790 m
GCCGAGCAGGGCAAGGGCTGCATCGAGTTTTCCGTGCGCGGCGAACCGGCCGATCCGGTGGCGCTGCGTGCCGAGTTTCTCAGCGTGGCGCAGGAGCTGAACGTCGACATCGCCTTCCAGCGCGATTCGCTGTTTCGCCGTAACCGCCGTTTGGCGGTATTCGACATGGACTCGACGCTGATCGAGGCCGAGGTGATCGACGAGTTGGCCAAGGCCGCGGGTGTGGGTGAGCAGGTTTCCGCCATCACCGAGCGGGCGATGCGCGGCGAGCTGGATTTTGCCGCCAGTTTCAGGGAGCGTCTGGCGCTGCTCAAGGGCCTGCCGGAAAGCGTGCTGGCCGAGATCGGTGCTTCGCTACGCCTGACCGAGGGCGCCGAAACGCTGTTCAGCGAGCTGCGCCGTCTCGGCTACAAAACCGCGATCCTCTCCGGTGGCTTCACCTATTTTGCCAAGCAGTTGCAAGCCAAGCTGGGCATCGATTATGTGTTCGCCAACGAGTTGCAGATTGTCGATGGCCTGGTCACCGGCGTGGCGGTCGAGCCAATCGTCGATGCCCAGCGCAAGGCCGACCTGCTGCGCGAGCTGGCGCACAAGGAAGGGTTGCGTCTGGAGCAGAGCATCGCGGTCGGCGATGGTGCCAATGACCTGCCGATGCTGGCGATAGCGGGCTTGGGGGTGGCGTTTCGCGCCAAACCGCTGGTCAAACAGTCGGCCAAGCAGGCAATTTCGACCTTGGGCCTGGACGGTATCCTGTATTTGCTCGGCTTCCGTGATCGCGACGGCCTGGATTAAACCGCCACGCACGCACAGCAAAAAGCCGCCCTCAGGCGGCTTTTTTGTACGTGCGTGGGTTACTCGTCGCCGGCGGAGAAGTCGTAATTCATCGACTGGCTGGGGCCTTGCAGGTAGTAACCCTGGATGTAATTGACCCCGGCCTGCCAGAGTGTGGCCAGTACGCTGGCGCTCTCGACGAAGGGCACGATGGTCAGTTTGGCCTGGGCGTGCAGGCTGGCCAGTAAGGTTTTCAGGGCTTCCTGATGCTCCGCTTTGCTCAGGTCTTGGGAGAACGAGCCGTCGATCTTGACGAAGTCGATATTCAGGTGTTTGAGCGTATTGAACGGGTTCAATGCGCAACCGAACTGGCTGAGTGCGACTTTGCAGTGCAGCTCGCTCAAACCCTGGGTCAGGAGTTTGGCCTGTTTAAGGTAGGCGATGGCATCCGGCTCGCTGAACTGGAAGACCAGCGAGTCGGAGGGCAGGCGAGCGGCTTTCAACGCCACGCTGAGCCAGGGCAGCAGCGTTTGGTCCTGCAAACTGACGCTCGACAGGTGCACGAACAGGCGAGTGTTGTGGCCCTTGCTGCGGTGATCGGCCAGCAGCTTGATCGAGTTGAGGATGACCCAGCGGTCGATCTTCTCGCCCAGCCCGGCCTCTTTCGCCGCGTTGAGGAAGTCCAGTGGCGGAACTTCATCGCCTTGCGGGTTAAGCAGACGCAGCAGCACTTCGTAATGCTCGTAGCTGTCGCCGCGCAGGCTGATGATCGGCTGAAACAGCAGGCGGAAGCTGTTGTGTTCGAGGGCCTGCTGGACCATGGCGACGATGCTGCCACGGTTGGCGGCGGCGGCCAGTTCGTCGGCCGGGTTGTAGAGTTTCAGGGCATTGCCATCGCTCAGCTCGTCGGCGCAGCGGTGCGCACGGTCGACCACTTCCTGGGCTTTCGCGGTTTTTTCGTTGAGACCGGCGACACCAATCGACAAGGTGGTTTGTGCGGTGCGGCCGCTGACGTCAAACAGGTGGCCTTCGAGTTTTTTCAGTAAAGCCGCCAGGCTCGCTTCGGATTGCTCCGGCGTTTGCCCCGGTTGCAGTACCGCGAAGACATCGTCGCCGAAGCGCGCCAGCTGTGCTTCGCCGGCGAAGTGCGCGCGCAGCAGATTGGCCAGGTCGGTGAGCAGCAGGTCGATGCCGGCCAGGCCGACTTCGGCGAGCAAGGGGGCGTAGCGGTCGACGCGGATGTAGGCCAGGCTGGCCGGTTGTCCGGCATTGATGGCGCGTTCGGCGGCAGCGTCCATCAATTCGAGGAAGTAGGTGCGGTTGTACAGGCCGGTGACCAAGTCTTGGCTGCTGATCTCGCGCAGTTTTTCTTCCAGCTCGGCATTGTCGCTTTCCGCGCGGATCACCACCTGAATGCATGGCTCGCTATCGTAGGTGGCCGGGGAAAAACTCATGCGTGCCTGGAACGTCTGGCCATCGGCCTTGACGCCCGTGCAGGCCAGTTCGGCGCTGCCTTCGGCGCTTTGGTAGTTCTTCAGGAAGTCCTTGAAGTTGGCCTGGTCGGCGGCGCCGATCAAATCAATCATCGGCATGCCTTCGAGCTCATCGGCGTCTTCGTAGTCGAAGAGTTCGAGGTACGCACGGTTGGCGTAAATATGCATGCCGTCGTGCACATAGGTGATGGCATCGACGGAGCTGTCGAGCAGCAACTGGCAGCGTTTTTCCGCTTCGCGCAGGGCCACTTCGGCGGCGCGGCGGGCGCGGCGTTCTTCGAGGTTGGCCAGTTCGCGTTTGGCCACCAGCACCAGGCGCTCGTCCTCGCCTTGCGGCAGCGCATCCTGGGCGCCCAGGGTCAGCGCTTCGGTGATGCTGTCGGAGTCATTGTTGGCGAGTAGCTGGATCACCGGGATGTCTTTGGCTTGCCGGCGGATGGCGTTGATCGCCTCGCTGGGATCGAGTTGCTCGCTGCTGGGTGCGGCGATCAACAAATCCCAGCTTTGTTGCAGGGCTTCGGCGAGGTCGTCGCTTGAGGTCAGGCGATGCACGCGGGTCGCGCGGCCGGCATTGCGGAACAGGCTAACCAGGCGTTCAGCCTCGTTCTGCGAGTCTTCGAGAATCAGTAGCCGAATAGTTTTTTTTTCGATGGCCATGGCGAGAGTCAAATCTGCGCCAAACGGGCGCGAAAAGGCGACAAAAGGTGGTGTGTCGGCAATCTACAGCGACTTCCAGAGTGAGTCAAAGTCTTCCTCCCCACCTGCGCTGCGGGTTCCCGGGGCTGTGACGGGCTTCCCGAGAGCGGTAGGAACCTGTTCGACGCTACGGTATTCGAACTGGCTGAAGCTGCCGCTGCTGGTTTGCCGGCGGCTGAGTACAGCGCGGCGCTCGGTGCCGCTGAGGTTGATCAGCACCTTGTTGCCTTCCTGGAAGGGCAGGCGCGGAGTGATCAGGGTGGCGGGACGGGAAATCGCACTGATTTCCGGCAGCAGCAGGGCGCGCAGGTATTGGCTGTTCTGCTCGGCTTTGCGCACCAATTGCAGGCCGCAGGATTGCGCGTGCGGGGCGATCAGCTCGATGCCCATTTGCGTACCGCCGCCGCGGACTTGGCGAATCCAGCGTACCACTGCCACGCTCCAGCCTTGTTCGGGGGAATCCTGCACGCCTAGCAATTCACCGGCTTGCAGTTGGCTGGGGACGTCTTTTGGCCAGGACAGGCAATAGCCGCCTGGGCTGTGATTGACGATGGGCAGTTCGAATGCCGGGTAGCTCTCGCTGCCGCTGGCTTCAACGTGCACGTCTGGCGATGGCGGCTTGCTGTACTGGATTTCCTCGAACGGCATGCCGTTTTCCCAGTTATTGCTTTTGTGCGCATCGAAGGCGCTGGACCAGATATCCGGGGTGCCGGTGTCGGCTTTGAAGACCGCCGCGCTGGTTTCGGCCGGCAGTTGCAGCACTTCGTTGAATGACCGTTGGTTGGCCATGAAGAAGTGCAGGGCGCTCATGCCAATGCACAGGGTCATGCTGCCCTGGCCCTGAGTGCGCTGGAAGGTGCGCTCGGAAATATCGCCCCACGCGGCGCCGAGGTGTTGCAGCATGTCCAGGCTGAACCCGTCGGGGACGAACAGGCGTGACTGCGCGAGGTTTTCCGCCGGTAGCAGCAGGTGTTCTTTGATCGCGTCGACCAGTGGGTGTGGGTCGATGCCCAGTGCGTTGTGCAGTTCGTTGTCCTGGAACAGCGAGGTGTAGCGTGGCGGTCCATCCAGCTGGGGGGCGACGGCGAACAGACTCGACGGGATGTCGCCGGCCTGCAGATTGACCAGTGCGCTCCAGGGCTCCAGCACCTCTGCCAGGCGGGCGATAGCGTTTTGGCGCATTTGGTTGCAGCGCGCGCAGCCGAGCAGCAGGGCGACCAGGTAGCTTTGTTCCGTGCTCAAGCCAGGGGTGTGGCGTGCCAGCGGGTCGCGGATCACCATCTTTTGCAGGTCGCGGTCACGGGCGATCTGGTAGAGCTGGTGCAGCTCCAGCCACAGGCCTTCCGGGACCGGGCAATACAGTTGGCTGGCGCGTATCAACGGGGCGCACAAGCTGTGCGTGGCACGCTGCAGGGCGATCGCCAGCAGTTGATTGCGTTCGCGATTATCCTGCGGCGCCACGCGGGCGATGATCAGTTTGTAGCCTACGGCCAAGTGGTTTTGCAGGGCTTGGCAGAGGTTGGCGACCTTGCGCGGGCGCTCATCGAGGACGATGGCTTGGCTGAGGAAGTGCCGCTCGAGGTGTTTGCAGACGAAATACACCTCCGGCCGCAGCTGCTCCAGCAGTTGCAGGCGGTTATCCGAGGGGGTCAGCAGTTGGTTGAGTTCAACCAGGGCTTGGTACAGCTGGCGGGCGGTTTCACCAATATTGGCTTTCGGTAAGCCGGCGATCCAGCGTTTCAGGTCGCGCGGCGTAGCATCGCAGAAAGACAGGCTCTGCTTGTTTGGTGTGGGGACGCGGAGCAGCAGGTGGGGACTCTGTTTATCCATCTAACTCGGATACTCCAACGCCAGCAGGTAAGGCGAGTCGTTCTAGTAATAGTGCCCGAACTCTAGCAGCATCTGCTGGCTATCGCAGCCCTATAAAGGTCTAGCGGCTGTGCGTTGAGCAGCGGCGGTGAGAGGGGGCGAGTGGTACTGGGTTGGACTCATGGAAAGCACTAAGTGTTCAATGCGCTGCGGTGTTGGCCGCATGGTCGGTCGAGTTGCAGGGCCAAGCGGCGGCTTGGCCCGCGCAACGTTTGGTATTAATTGCTCAGGCGTTGGCCCATGCGTACGCCGCTGTTGGCGCCCAGCGCTTCGGCCCACTGCACTTGCTCCGGGCCGAACAGCACTATGGCCGTCGAGCCCAGTTTGAAACGACCGAGTTCGGCGCCTTTTTCCAGGCTGATCGGTGCGCGTGCGGCTTCATCGTAACGCACGCTTTTCAGGGTGCGCTTGGGGGGCGTGACCAGGCCGGCCCAGACCGTTTCGATCGAGGCGACGATCATCGCGCCGACCAGCACCACTGCCATCGGCCCGCGCTCGGTGTCGAACAGGCAGACCACGCGCTCGTTACGGGCAAACAGTTCGGGCACATTTTCCGCAGTGGTTTGGTTGACCGAAAACAGCCGGCCCGGCACGTAGACCATCTCGCGCAGGGTGCCGGCCAGCGGCATGTGCACGCGGTGGTAATCCTTCGGCGAGAGGTACACGGTGGCGAAGTCGCCACCCATGAACGGGCTGGCGCGCTGGCTGTCGCCACCGAGCAGCTCGACCACGCTGAAGCTGTGGCCCTTGGCCTGGAACACCCGGCCATGCTCGATTTTGCCGAGTTGGCTGATGGCGCCGTCGGCCGGGCAGAGCACCGCGCCTGGGGTGGTGTCGAGCGGGCGAGCGCCGTCTTTCAGGGCGCGGGTGAAGAAGGCGTTGAAGTGCTCGAAGGCCGTCGGGTCTTCGATCTGCGCTTCGCTCATGTCAACCTGGTATTGCTTGGCGAACCAGCCGATCAGGCGGTTCTTGAACCAGCCGGCACGGCATTCGGCCGCGCAGCCGATCAGGCGCGACAGCAGGTGATGCGGCAGCAGGTACTGGCTGAAGATAAACAGACGTTGTTTCATCGGGATTCCTTAAGAGGCCTGGAGGGCGTGCGGTCGATCAGCGATCAACCGGTGTGTCCGGATGGTTGCCCCATTCGCCCCAAGAGCCGGCATAGGCTTTGACACGTGGGTAACCGAGCGCTTTGGCCACCAAGTAGGTGAAGCCGGAGCGGTGGTGGGTTTGGCAGTGGGTGATGATTTCTTTGTCTGCGGTGATGCCGAGGTCGGCGAGGATCGCCGGCATGTCCTGGCGGATGCGCAGGGCGCGGGCTTGATCCATGCCGGCGGTCCACTCGAAATTGACGGCGCCAGGGATGTGCCCGGCTTTCGCCGCGAGGACTTTTTCGCCGCGGTATTCGGCTGGCGTGCGTGCATCCCAGATCGCCAGGTCGGCGGCGCCCAGACGGCTTTGCAGGTATTCGCGGGTGGCCGTTGGCGCATCGTGCAGGTTCAGCTTCAACGTGCCGGTCTGTGCTGCGCGTGGTTCGCTGCTAAGCGGGCGAGCCTCGGCCAGCCAGGCATGCAGGCCGCCATCGAGGTAGTGGTAGCGGTGGTGGCCGATCACGTCGAGCAGCCAGATGAAGCGGCCGGCCCAGCCGCCGCCTTCGTCGTCGTAGACCACGTAGACCGCATCGGGGCGATGTCCCAGTTCGGCGAATAACTGCTCAAGTTGCGCCGGCTCCGGTAGCAGACCCGGCGCTGGCGGTTGGCCCAGCTGGGTGCGTTTGGGGTCGACGAAATACGCCCCGGGGATGTGTCCGCTGGCATAGCGCGCGGCGCTGGTCAGGTCGACCAGGATCAAGTCCGGCGCACCCAGGCGGCTGGCCAGCTCGGCCGGCTCAATAACCAATGGCAACTCAGCGAAGGCAGTCATGCTGGGCCTCGTCAGTAAGGGAAGGGGGCGAAGTGTAGCGGAAAGCCTAGCGCCCGCGGTTGGCAAAGCTGCCGAGGGCGCGTTCGATGCATTGCGCGGTTTTACTGAAGGCTTGCAGGCTGGTGTCGCTGAACGCGGTGCCGGCCTGGTCGGCGACGACGAGCATCACCACTCGCCCGTTGCTGACCAGCGAGCGAAGCAACAGGTGTTCGCTGGGGAACAGGGCCTTCAGCGCGCCGGGTAGCAGGGCGGAGAATTGTGCGATGTTGGTCGGCGTCAGGCGCAGTTGCCCGGGCTCACGCAGCAAGCGGCGCAGCACCTGGCTGTGCTGCGGGTCGAGGGATAATCCGGCGCTGGCCGGGTCAAGGCCAATCGACTGCTGGGCGAGCAGGCGCGTGTGCGTGCGGTCGGCCAGCAGCAGCAACACGCGGCGCATGCCGCAGGCCTGCAAGGCTTGGCTGGCGCAGGCACTGAGTTGCAGCACATTGCTGAACGCACTGGGCTGCGCCAGCAGTTGTGCGCAGTGCTGGCGCCAGTCATGGACGGCGCTGGGGGCGAGAGCGGCGGGCCGGGCTTGCCAGCGCCGGGCATCCCAAGGCCACAGCAGAGCTTCGGCCGGGTGCCAGAGCTCGGCCGTGTTTTGCTGGCGTGCGCTGTGGGCGGCGTGTTGGTGAATCTGTTGCTGCAGTTCATCCAGCGGCAGTTGCAGGTATAGCCCGGTCAGGCGTTGCCAGCGCAAGCTGTGCGGGCCGTTCCAGGCGTGGTGCGCGGAGATGGCCAGGCCGTTGGCCAGCAGGATGCTGTTAGCCGGCTGGGTCAGCCAGCGGCGTAGGCCGCTGTCGGCGTCGAGGTGTTGCTGTTGTTGCAGCGGATGCTGGTTGTTCCTGGCGATGTGCAGGGCCTTGGCCAGCATGCGTCGGTCGTTTACCAGCAGGCGATAACCCGCGATGATCCACTCCGGCAGGCGCCATTGCTCAGCCAACGCCAGGCAAAGCTTGAGCAGTGGAACACCGAGGACCTCGCGTTCGACCTTGGCGGCCGGCTCGCCCTTGACCAGTACCCGCTGCTGCCAGACTTCGAGTAGCTCGGGGTGGGCGGCGAGCAGCGACCAGAGTGGTGCGAGAAACAACAGGCTGCCCCAGTGGATTTCCTGCCAGAGCCGCGCCAGGCGGCCGGCGAACAAGCCATTGGCCTGCTGCGTGGCATGTTGGCTGATCAGCTGGATTTGTCGCAAAGCATGTGGGATTTCGTTGGCCGGCAAGGCGGGTTGACGCTCAAGCAGTTCCTCGGTGCGTTTCAATCCCAGTCGGCTGAGTGCGCTCTCCAGGCTTTCCGCCGGCTCATTGAGGGTGGTGCTTTTGCGGTTGGCTTCGCGCATCACGCTCAGCGCCAGGGCCGGGCTGCTTTGCATCAGGTCGGCGATGTCGCGCAGCGAGCGGCGGCTATCGGCCAGGGCACGGCGCACCTGTTGATGGCTCTCGATCGGCACCGGCAATAGTTGCCCGTCCAGCAGCTTGAGCCAGGTATCGAGAGTGCGCGGTAGCGGTCGTGACGTGGGCATGAGTGTTGAGCCAAGCTGGCTTTTAGCCTTAACTGGCTATAGTCTCGCGCACAACTTCCGATAAATAGAAGGGTTGTTTTGCAAAACCCTTACTACTGGCTCTGGCAAGTTCCTTTCTATGGCAAAAATCATCGGCATCATTGTTGTATTCGCCAGCGTGCTCGGCGGGTTCATGCTTTCTGGCGGCCAGTTTATGGCGCTGGTGCACCCGTTCGAAGTGTTGATCATTGGCGGCGCGGCGCTGGGTGCCTTTTTACAGGCCAACCCGGGCAGCATGTTCATGCATGTCTTCAAGAAGTCCTTGAAGATGTTCAGCACGCGGTTCACCCACACCTACTACCTGGAAGTGCTGCGCCTGCTCTACGAGATTCTCAACAAGAGTCGGCGCGAGGGCATGATGGCCATCGAGGCTGACCTCGAAGACCCAGCCGCCAGCCCGATTTTCAGCAAGTACCCGGCGATCCTCAAAGACGAGCGGATGACCGCTTACATTTGTGATTACCTGCGCATCATGTCGTCCGGCAACATGGCGCCGCATGAGCTGGAAGGCCTGTTCGACATGGAGTTGGCGGGGATCAAGGAAGACCTCGATCACCCCGCGCACGCCGTGGCCAAGGTTGCCGACGGTATGCCGGCGATGGGGATCGTGGCTGCGGTGCTGGGGATCGTGATCACCATGTCGATCCTCGCCGAGGCGGATAACGCCGAGATCGGTCAGAAGGTTGGTACAGCCCTGGTAGGGACCTTCCTCGGGATTCTTGCCTCCTACGGTTTCTTTGGGCCGCTGGCCGGTGCGTTGGAGCACGATGCCAAGGAAGAGCTGAATATCTACGAGGCAATCAAGGCCGGCTTGGTCGCCTCGGCGTCCGGCATGCCGCCGTCGCTGGCCGTGGAGTTCGCGCGCAAGGCACTCTATCCGGCGCACCGCCCCAGCTTTATCGAGCTGGAACAGGCGATGCGCGGGAGCTGACGGCTGAGCCATGGAGAATAATCAGCCGATTATCGTCAAGCGGGTCAAGAAGGTTGCCGGCGGCCACCACGGTGGTGCCTGGAAAATCGCCTTTGCTGACTTCGCCACGGCGATGATGGCGTTCTTTTTGGTGATGTGGCTGATGTCCTCGGCCACGCCTGAGCAGAAGAAACTGATTTCCGGTTATTTCAAAGACCCGATCGGCTTTTCCGAAAGCGCCAGCCCTTATGTGATCGACTTGGGCGGTTCGCCAACGCCTGCGCCGGATCGCACACTGAACCCCGAGGCGCAGGACCAGGCGGACAGCGAACAGCAGGAGATCGAGCCGGAGCAGGTCGAAAGCCTGGCCGAAGAACTGGAGCGCGAGCGGCTGGAATTGCTGCTGCAAGAGCTGCAGAACAAAGTCGAAGAAGACCCGCAGTTGCAACGGTTCAAGGATCAGATCCTCTTCGAAATCACCCAGGATGGCCTGCGCATCCAGATCATGGATGCCGAGAACCGGCCGATGTTCGACCTCGGCAGTGCGCGCTTGCAGCCCTATTTCGAAGACATCCTGCTGGCCATGGTCGACACCATCAAGGCGGTGCCGAACAAGATCAGCATCAGCGGCCATACCGATGCCAAGCCGTTTGCCGGCTCGGGCGACTTCGGTAACTGGGAGCTTTCGGCCAACCGTGCCAACGCCGCGCGGCGCGTGCTGGTGGCCGGTGGCTACGACGAAGAGCAGGTGGCGCGGGTGGTCGGTTATGCCTCGTCGGCGCTGTTCGACCGGCAAAATCCGCTCAATCCGGTCAATCGGCGTATCGACATCACTGTGTTGACGAAAAAAGCCCAGCGCGCCATCGAAGGCGAGCAGGACGCTGGCGAAACCCCTGAAACCCCGGCTTCTGATGCCGATGGCGGTGCGTCGCTGCCTGGCACTGCTGCGCCGGGCACTGCGCCTGCGGCTGAGCCGATTGCCCCGGACGTGCTGCGCGAGCGCTTGAATATCTTCGAAGATGGCGTGCTGCAATTCGATCAGCCGAGCGAATGATGCGTCTGCTGTAATGCCCAAGGCCGCGAGTGATCGCGGCCTTGTCGTATCAGTAGTCGCTTTCCGGCAGGCTGGCGAGAATGTGCCGGTAGCTAGCCATCCGTTGCGGTTGGATGCGTCCGTCTTCCAGGGCCTTGAGCAGGGCGCAGCCGGGCTCGCGGTCATGCTTGCAGTCGCGGAAGCGGCAATGCCCGAGCAGCTCGTGAAACTCGATGAAGCCGGCCTCGACATCGTCGCGGCTGACGTGCACCAGGCCAAACTCGCGAATGCCGGGGGAGTCGATCAGCTCGCCGCCGCCGGGGAAGTGGAACAGCCGCGCGGTGGTGGTGGTGTGCGTGCCTTTGCCGGTCAACTCCGACAACGGCCCGACGCGGGTGTCGACACCGGGCAGCAGGCTGTTGACCAGCGAGGACTTGCCCACGCCCGACTGGCCGACGAATACGCTGACGTGGCCGTCCAGCTGCTGCTTGAGCTGCTCCATGCCGTCGCCTGCATGGGCCGACACCTCCAGCAGCGGATAACCCAGTTGGCGGTAGACGCCGAGCAGGGCATTCAGCGCCACGGCATTCTGCGCGTCGATCAGGTCGGCTTTGTTCAGCAGCAGCAGCGGGCGAATGCCGGCGTGCTCGGCGGCCACCAGGTAGCGGTCGATCAGGTTGGCGTGCGGTTCCGGCAGGGGCGCGAAGACGATCACGATCAGGTCGACGTTGGCGGCTACCGGCTTCAGCTGGCCGCGCGTGTCCGGGCGGCACAGCTCGGTGTGGCGCGGCAATTGCGCGACGATCACGCCGATGCCCTGATTGCCGGCGCGCCATACCACGCGGTCGCCGGTGACCATGGTCGGCAGGTTGGCGCGCAGGTGGCAGCGGAATACCTGGCCGGCCAGTTCGCCATCCAGCGCCTCAACCTCGATTTGCACGCCGAAGTGGGCAATCACCAAGCCGAGCTGTTCCGGGCCGAGATCGCCGCCTTCCAAGGTTTGCACCGCCTGCGACTCGCGTTTGGCGGCGCGGGCGGCGCGTTCGCCCTGGATTTTTTCGATGCGCCAGTTTTGCCGGCGGTTGAGTTGGCGTTTGGCCATGGGGATTCCGGAGGTGAGTTGCAGTGAAAAGCGGTCGCGAGTCTAGCACGCGCTGCGTATCGACTCGTGCTGCGGCTACACTGCGCGGCAATCTATAGCGGCTGGGTGGCACGTACATGGCGGTGATGCAGGGGCAGTGGTTCGCGCGATACCCAGTGTTGCTGGCGCTGTTGGCGCAGCTCGCGGCGGTCGTGTTGCTCGGTGTGCTGATCTACGCGGCGGCGCAGTTATCCAGCTGGCGCCCCAGCGGGTTGGTCGCCGGCCTGCTGCAAGGTTTGCTGGCGGCCAGCTTCGGCCGCTGGCTGGGGCTGTCGCGCTGGTGGTGGTGGCTGAACCTGGGGTTTGTCCCAGCCGTGCTGCTGGTCAGTGGCGCGGCGTTGCCCTCCTGGGTATTTCTCCTGGGCTTTTTCCTGGTGCTGCTGCTCAACTGGAACAGCGTGGGCGAGCGGGTGCCGCTGTACCTGACGGGCGCGCGCAGCCGGCGTGAACTGGCGGCGCTGCTGGCCCGCC
>TARA_R100001244_G_scaffold42543_1_pt1 | contig 11862 bp, 10 predicted proteins | sample TARA_R100001244 | Tara Oceans TARA_R100001244 (sample SAMEA2621564) | marine metagenome | biome: marine biome (ENVO:00000447); feature: mesopelagic zone (ENVO:00000213); material: "saline water (ENVO:00002010), including plankton (ENVO:xxxxxxxx)" | depth 790 m
AAACTCTATGAGGACATTAAGCCCTGGGTAGCATTTAGGAAAGCCACAGCCGAGGGGGCTCAGAAGCTGGCAGATCTAATGCATGCAGCCAGGCTTGCCCAGGTAGATCCTGATGAATACAGTACAGCAGAAGAATCCATAGCAAATGATGGGCAATTAAATGGGGATGAGGACTTTTCTCCTGACGATCGTACTACCTTTGAAGGGCTCATTGCACGGGCCAACGAAGTTGGTATATCCGATAGCGTTCGTGCTCGTAGGGAAGCCAGAGTAGAGCAACGTAAACAGGAAATACGTAATATGTATGCCTCATGGGAGGAACTAGGTACTTACGAGAATGGGAAGGGGCAAGAGGTTTACAGGATAGCCCGCGATGCTTACAAAGCTACATTTGACAAGTATCAGGCTTTGCTACTGGAGCACATACGCAATACTTCTGAAAACCTTGTAACACAAGAAAAGCTCATAAACTCGATAACGCGGGAGTACCAAAAAGCTAGTCGGCTTAAAGTGTATTTCCCACTTATGCGATACGGCAATTTCTGGTTTGCTTTTGGTAAGGGAAAGAACATGCGGTTTGAGATGTTTGAGTCAGCCACAGAAAGGAATACAGCTGTGCGTAAATTCGTAGAAGATCGTCAAACAGGTGATGACCAGCGTACCCAGACAGAGTTGGAATCGGATGGGGATCTCCGTTCAGGGGATGAACTTTCACAAGCCTTCAATGAGTTAGGTGCGAACACGCAACAACTAAAGGAGATATTTGACCTTATTGATAATGCAGAGCTGAAGACGCCTCAAGATATAATTATGCTGAAAGACGAAGTGTACAGGCTTTACCTGATGAATCTCCCCCCTAGTGCTTTACGGGCTAAGTTTCTTCCCAGCAAGAACATAGCGGGCTTTTCCCCTGATGCACTACGTAACTTTATAACTTCCCAATACAATTCAGCTAATCAACTGGCACGTTTTGAATTTAATCCTCAACTTGCTAAGTCTATCCAGACAGCCGAAGACAGTATAAAGAACATGCCTACGGAAGAGGGAAAACTTAAATATGATGCACTTTTAAGAGAAATAATTTCCCGTGCCGAGGCAGAGCTAAACCCCGTTATACCAGAGGGTTTTGATTTTGGTAGGTTGGCAAGTCTGGGTAACCAGATAGCTTTCGTATACATGTTAAGTGCTCCCAAGTCTGCCCTTATACAGTTTACGCAGGTACCTATAATAGGTATGCCCGCCTTAATTGCTAGGGGCTATTCTAAACGTAGCATCAGCCGTATTTTTGGGGGCTATTTACTTGTCTTGAATCGTCTTGGGGTGGGTGATGAGGTTTCTATAATTAACTCTAAGTACATTGATGAGCATGCTGACAGTGAACAGTTAAAAGCCGGATTCCAGGCAGCAAAAGAATTAGGTATTTTAAATGTAACGTATAGTGCTGATTTAAGTGGGCGAAAGAAATCGCCAAGTGACAGGTTCGACAGTCTTGGTAAAAAAGGGTGGCGGTTCTTTGTAGATGCTATGGGGTTCCTTTTCCATCATAGTGAGCGGCTGTCTCGTGAAATAATGTTTATGTCTTCACTTGAACTTGAATTAGAAAGACTTAAAAACACTCGCCCGGACTTGAGTGCAGCAGAGGCTGTTGATGCCGCAGTAGAAAAAGCTGTAGAGATTACTTACGAGACACTGTTTAATTATACCTTGTATGAAAAACCACCTTTGATGAAACACCCTGTGGGTAAGATAGCCACACAGTTCTTAACCTACCCTTTACAGATGACTTCGTTTTTAGTTCGTAACTTTTTTGGAACCGTATGGCCCACCATACCTATAGCCGAAAGAAAAGCTGCGGCTACAAAGTTGTTTGGTACGATAGGGATGACCTCATTGTTTGCAGGTCTAGTAGGTATCCCAGGTTACACGGCTATCATGGGTGTGGCAGAGGGCGTGCGTGAGGCTCTCAGACCAGATGAAGACGATGAAGATGCTGACATATGGTATGACGAGAATGATGAAGGAAACCCATTAGGCAAACGTAGCTTAGACCTCTGGTTTCGGGAGTGGTGGATACCCACTATGTTTGGGCCTGATAGTGATATTGCCAGTGCATTGGGACTGACTGAAAAGCAAGCTCAACTGTTGGCAAGAAATGTAGAGATGGGGCCAATCTCTGCCTTGACCGATAAGAACATAGGTTCCTCAGTAACCTTGGATCATCTCTGGTTCCAGGACCGCGTCCCTTCCGAGGATATGAAATCGGCATTCCAGTACTTTTTATTTGATACCTTTGGTGGCCCACTTGGTGCAATGGCAGAAAACATTGTCTCGGGTATAGATGATATGAACGAAGGGAACTTTGACAGGGGTTGGGAAAAGTTTGCCCCTGCTTTCTTCCGTGGACCTCTGAAAGCACACCGGCTACGTAAGGAAGGAAGTATAACGCAAGGACAACGTGCTCAAATTTTAGATGCTGAGTTTTACACAATGGGTAAGATCCTGGGGCAAGCTCTTAATTTCCAGTCCACTACGGAAGCAGAGATCTCCAAAGCTAACTTCTTAGCCAAGCGCGTTATGGTAGAAGTTCAACGAGAACGAACTAAAGTTCTTAACCAAATTAACCTGGCCTACGCAAAAGACATGGAGAACTCGACCCCCCGCACCCAGGCTAACATTAATGAAGCCCTCGATGCTGTGTATGAATACAATTACCGCAACGGGTTTTATCCTATAGATGGGGATAGTATTACCCAGTCTCTAACAGGTCGAGCAACAACTCGGGCCGAAGCAGAGCAAGGGCTCGTAGTGCCCCAAAAAGATTTAGCGCCTTGGGCCGCAGATCTGGTTAGAAGAAGTCGAGTTAACTAAACACGCCAAAAGCGTATACCACGCACGCTGTCTTCAATAACTACCTTAGTAACAATTTTAAATTTCAGGCGCTTGGTGGTGGTGAGTATTTCTTTCTTTGCCTTGGAGGGATCTAAGCAAGGGACAAACACAGAATATCCCCGCTTAAACACTTTCCAGTTTACTTCGTAATTAATCTGCTCTACTACCATCAGTTTCAGTATCTGACTCTGCACCTTGGCTAGTTAACTGTTGCATATCAACTGAAAAATCTGGGTGAGAGCAATCAAATATAAGAGAGTGAACCCCAGGAGACACTACCTTCATCCCCTTAGACATCCGCTTAACGGTGGTACCTAAGAAAATACCCTGTTCTTTAAGCTTTATTAATGTGTCTTTATAATTAATTTGTAGTTCTACACAATCATTCTTAAACGGTTTAGCAGTAATAAATAACTTGTTTGTATCTGGTTCATAGCGATTAATAAGTTCCCCACGCGGATCTAAGGTAGGTCGTAAAGGCATATGGCTACGCTTATCAGCAGCGTCTTCCACTACCAAAGTGTTATTGATATGCCGGTTAAGGAAGTCACCAATAACTTGTACGGCATTGAAGGTGGGGGGTGTAGTGTCATTGCGTAACTCATGTACCATTTGAGTGGCCCAAGCGTAAAGCTTGTTCATGTCCCAATCTATAAGTTCCAACCGTTTGGCAATAAGACCACCCGCTATGTTGCACGCTAATATAGCTGACCAAAACCGCTCTCGTTGGGTAAGTTTAAGTTCAAGATCAATCTTGCGTTGGATAGCCAAGAGCCCATCAACAACGTCTTCCAGATTACTTAATAAATATTGTGCATATAGGGGGCCAGCATGTCCGTAGTTGTTAACAAGTTGGTGGTCAAACATATCTTTCGCTAACTCAGTTGGGATAACATCGGGGGGTGTGTAATCAATTTTGTATTCCAGCAACCGCATCATTTCACCATCAGCGTAATTCTTTAGGGCAGCAAGTTTTTCATAAAAAGAAGCATTGGAACTACACAGGGACATGTTCGCCCAGTGAGTATAGTTTGGGCGCAGCTCATTAGCCGAAGCTTTAACGCGGTGTTTACCGCGCCCTTGGGACATACTGTAGGCTAGAATAGAAAAATCTTTTGGTGGGGTATTAGTCATTTCATCCACCGTAAAACACAGGTTGTTCATCATGCCGAGCTGCATAATTTTTGCATTCAAAGTGTCAGAAAAGTTTGCACTCAATTCTTTGGGATGGCCCATAACACTGTTGACCATGTAAAGTACTGTGGATTTCCCTGTTCCAGAACTGGGGTGGATAAGATTTATAATAGCGCCGTTGTGCCCTACAAATTTAAAAAGGGGAGAACCGAAAGCAGTAAGCGCAGCAAAAGCATGAGGTTCCAATCCCGGCCTCCCATATAATTTAAAAACTTCTTTCCACTTTTCTAAGGTTCCTTTGGGAGCCATGTACTGGGCCAGATCCTCAGTCAGGGCAGAAGGGGGACTATGGTAAACCCCTTGGGCAGAGATCTCTTTGTCACCGATAATAAACTTGCTGTCGTTATCTGCCCAACCAAACTGTGTTCTCATTTTTTCTGCCCTCTTATCATCTTGGAGTTGTGTAATTGAAAGAATTATGTACAGGTGTAGAAGGTCAAACTTCTTGCTACCGGAACATAAAACGCCGTAGGAAGCTAAAGCTCTGCGTAGCTCTGACTTCTCAGAAATATTCACATTGGGGATTTTAAACTGTCTAACACCATCGTTAGGTAAGTGAAGTTTAAACACTATAACTTCCCCTATTCCGGGGTCTTCCATCCGTTTAACTACGTACAAATCATTTTTATATACTAATGTTGGTTCTGCATCTGAATCTTCAGTGCCATCTGTGTGATAGATGCCCGAGTATTTCCCTCTAAAAAAAGGGAAAGGGTATGTTGTTGCACCATTGGGTTTCCCCTCTGGCTCCATCTTGGTTTCGTTTATAACTGGATCTGCGGGGGTAGCTACTAAAATTATTTTACCAAGTCTTAGAGGCCCAGTGATTTTGCCTTGGTGCGGGCAACCCTCGCACCCTCCAGGATTATTCCGTTCAAAAACTTCACACCCGTGTGGTCCTTCAGCGTTACGTGCTTTAGCATCCGCAGCATCAAACGAATACTCGGGATGGTGCTCAGACATCTTTATAATCGCGTCCGTTCTATCCTCGCATTTGTTAGCTACCGAGAGCGCATCGAACCACCGAGGCTCCACTAATGTCTCTTGGTTAGTAAAGCAGTCCAGTAACTGGGCACACCCATCTCCGGTGGCAGTACGGCGCATAATTTTGGAAAACTTATATGCACTATTGCAGTCCTTAGCAGTAGCTAAATAAGCACCTAGTTTAGATACACGTTTAGGCGGGGATTCTTTAATGCCCAATAACTTGGAAAAGTGTTGAAACTCGACTGGTTCAGCCTTAATGGGATCTCCCAGCACACCAACGAGAAGGGGTTCTTTCCCTTTGAAATTGTAAGTGCCAGGAATACGGAGTATGCGGGCCACTTCAAAGACGGCATTATCTACATAAAACTTGTGGGTTAGACAAAGTTCCCGGAGTCTTTCCGCAACAGGCTCCCACTCTTCTCTCGTTATTTCGGTAGTTAATACCCAGTAGACATGCAAGCCTCTCCCAGAATTCACCACGATAGGCAGAGGCAACCCAACAAGAGTACAGAACCCCTGAAGGGCTTTGGCTGCTTCAGGTTGAGTTAGGTAGCCGCCAGGGATACCGGTCTTAGGGTTGGGTACCGCTTTGTCTTTTCCGCAGTCCAGGTCCAGCCAAAACGCTTTGACTGCTTTTACGTTAGCCTTAGTGCGGTTCGCGTCAGTAGCATATTTAGCTACTGCAAAAAACACATTTCGCCGTTGCTTAACATAGCGTGCTACTAATGCATCTACTTCTTGACGAGTGGCTACAAGAGTTTGTTTTACATCATCTTTGCCGCCGTCCTTCTTTAGAATACCTGTAACACAGAACCAGCCATCAGCTGGTTGTACTGTATTTAGAAGGTCAAATTCAGCCATTTACTTTTTTTAGGGGGAGTTGTCTCCCCAAGTTACCTCGGAGTAATTAAAAAGTTACCTCACTTGATGGGCTTGAATGACTCTAAAAAAGAGTGGACTTTATCTACAATGGTGGGATGAGGGTCGCTCACTCCACAAAACCAATTGTAGATCGTCTGTCTGCTAACTCCTAGTTCTTCGGATATATCGGCCACAGAAGTGTTACCTCTAATGCACACTTTTCCGAGCTTAACTCCGAGAAGCTTTTGGTTAGCTTTTTTATTAGTTTCAATCAGCCGTGCGCTGTATCCATAGCTCATGGTTCATTCATCAGCCCAAGCTGACAGAACCTCGGCAATATCGTCCTTGAGAGGGGGTTCTTCTTTCTTGGTTTCCCTCTTTATAGGTTCGGCAATTGGCTCTTCTACTTTAGGTGGAGCGAAGAGCTCAAGGCCGGCTGCTTGGGCAGCAGGTTCCTCGTCAGGTTCATCACTACGTATAACATCAGGAGCGGGTAGTTTGGTTACATTGTCTGTCTGACCGACAGTAATGCGAGTGTAGCGGCTGGCGTCAGGGTGGTCCTGCGCTCTTTTAACTTCGGCCCACTCCTTATCTGATACACTCCGCAGCGGGGTAAAAAGTAATTCCATTGCCTCCGCATTCGTATCATAGCTGATGGTGGTAACCACTTGGTCTGGTGCTTCACCATTTGCACGCAAGTAATTAATGTAGCTCTCAAAGGGGTGCATATTACTAAGCCCTTTCCCAAATAAAGACTTGGCCGCTATATTAAACTGGTATATGTCACCAGATGTATCGCCTTCTACCAGCACAGAGATACGGCGTTGGTACCGACATGCTCTGCTCTTACCCTCGCCTGACCCTTGTATGTTTTTAAGGCAATCGGCACAGTTAGTATGCTGCGGGTCACTTGCAGCTGCCTCTGGTTTATCTCCCATGTTAGACCAGCAATTAGGCAAACTGGCATCCTTATTAGGGTCATACTTTTCCTTGTACCAAATACGTGACACGTTGGGGAGAGTCCATATAATGATGACATTTATCTCACCAGGGATAGGATCGCCTACCTGTTCTCCATTAACCAAGCGTTTGAAAACCCCATTGGTATTGGTTTGTATTCTCCTGCTAGAAATGCCAGAAGAACCTTTAGAAAGCTCTTCAGCGAGCCTACTGGGTGGCCTATTTTGAATGGCTTGGGAGGTCTGTTGCTTAAATATTGATACATTGGTATTCATCATGTTCTCCTTACTTACTTGTGGGCTTTCTGACTTGTATGGTGTAAGCCTTCTCGGAATGAAGGCCCACAGGTAAGCTTTCTGGGTTGTCTTCTAAAAATTCCTGCATCGCTTTGATGTTAATACGTTTATCTAAAACGTGGGCAGCATCGTTGTCATGGATGAACTTGTACATCGCAGCCCAGTCACTGGTCCAATACTTGGTACGCACAACTCTAAAGAAAGTACCAAACTCAGTTACAACAGATTTGACCTTGTTCTCCTTGCAATGGGTTAATAACTCCTCCCCCACTCTTTCAAAGTCTTCCTTTATATCTGCAATTTGAGCTTTGTGTTCAGCTTCTTTCTCTCGGATCGTTTCACGTATTTTTATATAAACTCGGACTAGTTCATCTGCGGTTGGCATCGATGTATCCCACTGAAAAAAATAAAAGTATCACAAGGATATCATCCTGTTTGACAAAGTCAAGCACCTATACCGACTTCCTGGCGATATAGGTCAATTATTTTATTATGGTTGAGAATGTTGCCTTGAAGCATCGTGTAAAGCCTGGCTTCAACGGCGCTTCCTTGCACATGGACTACTGTCATTGGGTGCTTTTGTCCAGGGCGATTGATGCGGGCATTAGCTTGCAGGTAGGTTTCAACACTGGTGACTGGGGCATACCAAAGCACTGTGTCAGCCGCCGTCAATGTAAGGCCATGAGAAGCTGCTTGGGGCTGAATAATAAGCACTTGGGGGTCAACCTTAGCTTGAAAATCAGACACTATATCGGTGCGTTTATTGACGCTAACCCTCCCATTGATTACTTCGGAGCATATCCCTTCTTTGGTAAGGAACTCATATAGTAGCTCGATGGTGTGAGTGAAAGGGACAAACACCAGCACCTTGTTAGAAGCTTCTTCGATGACTTCTAGAACTACCTGTAACCGGTTCCTGACATCGAACTCTAGAACAGTTCCGTCATCCGTGTAGACTGCCCCTCCTGAAAGTTGTAATAGTTTATTCAGTTGGGTAGCTGCGTTGACCGCGCTTACTTCTTGCCCCGCTGCCTCTAACATCATGTTTTGTTTGAGCTTTTTATAGTACTTGCTTTGCTGTGGCGTGAGTGGTGCCTCCCGTTCTATATAGGTGACAGGGGGTAGATCCAGACATTGTGATCTTTCAAAGCGTATGGCTGGTTGCAAGACTTTATGCACCGTTTGCTGGGCATCGGGTTTAGGAGCCCACTTGAACTGCGTTACTTTATACATGACCTCATCACGAAATCGACCAAAATACGTGGGGGTATTCTCGGGGTTCACCAGCTTGGCTAACCCAAAAGCATCAACAGGAGACTGCGCGGCTGGTGTGCCAGTGAGCATCCACAACCAAGGAGTTTTATTAACAATGTCCCGTAATATTTTCCACCGATTAGTCTGAGCATTCTTGTAGGCATTGGCCTCATCAACAACAATCAAGTCAAACCCGCCCGCCAGTATTTCTTCTTTGATTACACCTACCCCATCAAAGTTTATGATCACGAACTCAGCCCCAGCCGCTAAAATTTTCTTGCGTCTTTCTGCCGAGCCGTGGGCCACTGAGCAGCTCCGATGCATCGCAAACTTAAACAGATCTTGCTGCCACGCTGACTTCATTATGGACAGGGGGCACAACACCAATACTCTTTTAATATCCCCACGCTTCATCAGGTAGTCTACCGCCCATATAACGGAAGCAGTCTTACCGGTGCCCTGCTCGTTGAAGCAGAAAGCTTTTTTATTGAGCGTTAAAAATGCAGAAGTTACTTCCTGGTGTTTGAAGGGGGTAAGCCTTCCAGTCCACTGGTAATCACGATGGATGGGAGAGGGGACATTATTCAGTTTAAGATGCGACAGCTTTTGCGCTTCGGGTAACTCCCAGTTAACCAACACTTTATACAGATCCCCATCACGGGAGAGTACATGACTTTTCTTTATGGCTTCGGTAATCAAGTGCGGCGTTTTCGTATGCAGCACAAGTGCTCTATTTTGAATGACTTCCAATGCATCACCCCTCATGACGCCGCCGATGAGACCGCAGAGTTGGCCGCATACCTTGCTGCAATAGACGGGTGTTAGGAACCCGTGGTTGGTAATCCAAATATTCATATATTTTTAGTGTGTTACCCACCATAGGTCGCCAGTCAGTATTAAATTTATTACTTTTACCTTCATTACAATCGTTACAAAGTATTTGTAAATTGTCGAAACACAGTGCTATACGGGGGTTGTGTGACTTTGGAATTATGTGGTCTACATGCAACACTACCTCATGTTGGTGTGGGGTGCGATGGCATAATACACACCTGCCTTGGTAGGCTTCTAATACTTTGTACCGTACAGTTTTCCATTCTTTTTGTGTTTTCGGTTTGTTCCACCCATCGAAGATATCTTCACGGTCCATGTAACGTGCATGAAGCATTTGCATGTCCTCTAGCACTGTACCTGGATGAACACCTCGGCTAGATTTCCATCTTATCTGTTCAAAAATATCCCATTGCCAATATGTTATAGGACGCTCACACTTTATTAACTTGTGAGTAAATCCTTTTGTTGGTTCTTCGGAAAAATGAGCACGATACAAGTCTTTTAACAATCCCATGTGTATAGCAGAGTATTGAGGAGAGTCGGGATTTTTTAGGCTATGCAATAATGGTTCATTTAAATAGAGCAATTTGTTTGTATAGTCTTTCCAATCATTAGGTACATAAGCATCTATTTCGGGACTCCACCAAACCACATTACATCTAGGGGCCTCTTGTCTTGTCTCTTCAGCAAAAAGGTTAACGTCATTTAAGTCTTGGATGATACGCATATCAACTCCTGTTATGTTCGCAATCAGTCACCGGACAATAAGCACATAGTGGCCCACTCTTTGGATTCCATATGTCTGATTCTTCTGCATCCGCAAGGCTATCCAGTTGCGGTTGGAAGGTGGCGAAGTAGGAATCACGCATAGTTACTATGTGTTTTTTGTGGATAAAGTCATTACTCACCACAAAAGCTAACGCCGATTTAATTTTTGTAAGTTGGGGGTAGTGTGTAAAGAGTGCAGCGGCTACTGCATCCAACTGTTTTGTATCCGCGTAACGGGTGTTCTTCCCAGTTTTGTAGTCAATGGACAAAGCTGTGTCACCCTGCAAAATAACCAAGTCAGCTATCCCCCGCCACCAGACATCCTCGGCATAAAAGTCCGTAGGCTTGTAATCCAAACCGTCTTTAGCCACACCAAGCTTTACTTCACAAAGTTTCTCTCCAGGCAGTGCGGCTATAACGTCCAAGATACGTCTGAGAAATCTAAACCTTTTAGGGATAGGAGTGTTTGACGCTATAAATTCTTCCGCTGCCTTATGCACTTCCTCTCCATATATGGTGGCAGTGCTCCCTTTGTCCTTAACATCCCCTAGTATTTTTAAGTGGTAGTATTTTTTGGGGCATTGCTCAAATGTTTTAAGGCTGCTATAGCTCCAAGCGGTCATGGATTCTTTCCCTTGTATCCGTACCAGTAGCTGGCAACTAACCGCAATGCTTTTACGTGTGTTTCAATGTAAGCCTTGTCCTCTTCGGGGTCATCGAACTTCCAATTCTGGTGGACTCCGTTTTCTGCCTTGGCGAAATTGGCTTCCAGACTCTCAAGAAGTTGAGCAATGCTCCAGTGGGCGGCTGCATGGCATTGCTCGTCATCAAGACAAACTCGTTGTACTGTATAAATTTGGCCTGCATCCACTTCCAAGTGCATCCCCGGTGCTAACCCATCGTTAGCGCCAGAATAAGTATCGTCTATACTTAAATGTTTTATTTCAGTTTTCATTTTTACTCCCCCAGTGCCTTCCTTCTTTGTCTAGTAGCAGTTTGTATTAAAGCTTCGTCAAGACCATATTTTTTGACTCGTTCTTGCCACGCTTTGTATTCCAATCGTGCATCCCTGTTCCTTTCACGATGCAGGAGAACTGCGGGTTCAGGGGGGGAGGGTGGAGGCATCGCTGCTCTTTGGTTCCTTACTGCTTCACTAAACTCTTCCCCCTCAAGGGCTAACCGTAGATGTTTAGTTCTGTCAGGGTGACGTAATTTACGCAGTGCCTTCGCTTCTATTTGTCTTATACGTTCTGCCTTTACACCCAATTTAATTCCTACCTCTTTAAGCGTACACTCCGCTTCCTCACCTAAACCAAAACGCAATTCTAAAACTTTTTTCTCTCGTAAAGTTAATTGATCCAGTGTTTTTTCTATTGCTTCTTTCTGTTCAGTGATTTCTACTAATAAATCAGGATTGTGTGCGCTTTCTAATAAATTGCTAGACATCAACTCCCCAATGTTCGCTTGGATAGCACCTTGATTAACCGTGAGGGGGTCAAATATATGTTGGGCTGGAAAAAGGTCTTCGGGATTGCAACTAAAAAAATCACATAAACACTGTATTGAGCTACGTACAGTCCCTTTGTTTGTGTAGGGGGTTACTTTAAGATTTAAAATGTCCCCTATAACACTTGGGCCTTGGCCTACCACCCGTGCTAATTCAGATGCGGTGGAAATACCATACTCTTGCATCTTCTCATAGAGGTAATTATTTTTTATTTTTATTTCAAGGCGGTAATCTTTCATCTACAGCGACCCCAGTCGTCTAATGTTAAAGATAAGTTTTTTCATTCTTTCTCCGCACTTTTGCACGCATCCA
>TARA_R100001244_G_scaffold43936_10_pt1 | contig 11787 bp, 11 predicted proteins | sample TARA_R100001244 | Tara Oceans TARA_R100001244 (sample SAMEA2621564) | marine metagenome | biome: marine biome (ENVO:00000447); feature: mesopelagic zone (ENVO:00000213); material: "saline water (ENVO:00002010), including plankton (ENVO:xxxxxxxx)" | depth 790 m
CCGGCCAGCCTAGCACCGCCCGCAGAAGAAGAAAGACCGTCAGCCTGATGTTGGTTATCGAACGGGTTTATAGCGCTAAACGCGGTCATCCGCAGAGCGCGTAGCGCGCCCTGCAAGGTTACGAAATCGCGCGCCTGCTTGGCGAACTCCACCCGCGCAGGGTGGTCACTATCGATGCAACGGCCGGGTTCGAGGGAGTCACGTATGACTGGCCCTCCGTAACTAGACTCGCAGTCTACCTGCGGCGATTACGCCCATACCACGACGATCCGGCCAAGCTCACCACCCTTGTCGCCATCCTGCCCGGATGAAGGCTAAGCTCGTGGCGGTTGCCTTTAGCATCACCGTCATCATGGAGGATTTTGCATGCTCGCTGTTTGGTTGCTCGTTCTGGTCATCGGTACCGCCTACCTGGCCCACCGTCGCACCGCCCCCCAACTCGCCCTCGGACTGGTTGCCGCCTATCTGGTCAGCATGGGTCTGTTCAGCCATGCGCCCGTATGGCTACTGGCAATTTTCTGGCTGTTGTGGCTCGCCGTGGCCTTGCCACTGGCACTCCCCGAGCTACGCCGCAAACTGTTTACCGCACCGCTGTTCGCCTGGTTTCAGCGTGTATTGCCGCCGATGTCGGACACCGAGCGCGATGCCATCGAGGCGGGCACCGTGTGGTGGGATGGCGAACTGTTCAGCGGCCGCCCGGACTGGGACAAACTGCTCGCCTACCCCAAGGCGCAGCTGAGCGAAGAAGAGCAAGCCTTCCTCGACGGCCCGACCGAAGAACTCTGCGCGATGGTCAGCGACTGGGACATCGGCCAGCAGATGGATTTGCCGGAAAAGGCCTGGGCACATATCAAGCAACACGGTTTCTTCGCCTTGATCATCCCCAAGGAATACGGCGGCAAAGGCTTTTCCGCCTACGCCCACTCCCAAGTGGCGATGAAACTGGCGACCCGTAGCGGCGACCTGGCCTCCACCGTGATGGTGCCCAACTCCCTCGGCCCGGCCGAATTGCTGCTGCATTACGGCACCGAGGAGCAACGCCAGCATTACCTGCCGCGCCTGGCACGTGGCGATGACATTCCCTGCTTCGCCCTCACCGGCCCACTGGCCGGCTCCGATGCGGGGGCCATGCCGGACAGCGGAATCATCTGCAAGGGCCAATGGCAAGGCAACGAAGTCATCGGTCTGCGCCTGACCTGGGAAAAGCGCTACATCACCCTGGGGCCAGTCGCCACCCTGCTCGGTCTGGCGTTCAAGGCCTACGACCCGGATCGCCTGTTAGGCGGCGAAGAAGACTTGGGCATCAGCCTGGCATTGGTGCCCACGGAAACGCCTGGGGTGGAAATCGGTCGACGCCACCTGCCTCTGGGCGCTGCCTTTATGAACGGGCCGAACTCCGGGAAAGATGTATTTATCCCGCTGGATTACCTGATCGGCGGCCAGGAGATGCTCGGCAAAGGCTGGATGATGCTGATGAATTGCCTGTCCGTCGGCCGCTCCATCTCGCTGCCGGCGGTGGGTACCGGCGCAGCCAAGTTCACCAGCCTGGTGACCGGCCAATACAGCCAGGTGCGCGAGCAATTCAACGTGCCGCTGGCCGCCTTTGAAGGGATTCAGGAAGCCCTGGCACGCATCGGCGGCAATGCCTGGCTGATGGACAGCGCGCGCATCCTCACGGCCAACGCCGTCGACCTGGGCGAAAAGCCCTCGGTGCTCTCGGCGATTCTCAAATACCACCTCACCGAACGCGGTCGTGAATGCATCAGCCACGCCATGGATGTGCATGGCGGCAAGGGCATCATCATGGGCCCGAGCAACTACCTCGGCCGGTCGTGGCAAGGCGCGCCAATCTTCATCACCGTGGAAGGCGCCAATATCCTCTCGCGCAACTTGATGATCTTTGGCCAGGGGGCAATCCGCTGCCACCCCTACGTGCTCAAGGAAATGGCCCTGGCCGGGCGCGAAGACCGCGAGCAGGCGCTGCTCGAATTCGACGAACTGCTGCTGCAACACATCGCGTTCGCCGTCAGCAACGCCGCCAGCACCTTGATTCTCAGCCTGAGTCTCGGCGGTTTCGGTCAAGTGCCGGGCGACAACCTCAGCCAGCCCTACTTCCGCGCACTCAATCGCCTGGCAGCGGCCTTCGCCATGCTTGCCGATTTCAGCATGATGCTGCTCGGCGGCGAACTGAAGCGCCGCGAGCGCCTGTCCGCACGGCTCGGCGATGTACTCAGCCACCTCTACCTCGCCTCGGCAGCGCTCAAACGCTACCACGACCTGGATTACCCGGAGCACTCGCGCCCCCTGCTACGCTGGGCCCTGGAAGAAAGCCTGGGGCATGCCGAACAAGCCCTGGACGAACTGCTCAGCAACTTCCCCAGCCGCGTGCTCGGTTGTGCCTTGCGCGTGCTGGTGTTCCCGTTCGGCCGCCGCCACAAAGGCCCGAGCGACGAGCTGGATGCCCAGGTCGCCGCGATCATCGGCCGCAACAGCGGCGATCCGGCGCTCGAAGAACTGCTCGCCGGCTGCTACCGCCCGCAAGCAGAGAAAGACCCGGTAGGCGCATTGCAACACGCGATGAACCTGCTGGAAAACACGCAGCCACTGCAGCAGAAATTGCACAAAGCCCTCAAGGCCGGTCAGGTGCCGCAAACGCCGGGGCAAAACCTGCTCGACGCCGCGGTCAGCGCCGGCGCCTTGAGCGCCGAAGAAGCACAGCGTCTGCGCCAGGCAGAAGCGGCGCGGCGCGTGGTGATCGACGTCGATGACTTCGCCAAGGAGGAGTTGAAGCTGAGCCGTGGCAAGGTGCGTTAGCCTCCACGCGGGACAGCGGGCGCCGGCCGCTCTATAATCCGGCGCCCGTTTTACTCTCAGGATGTTCCTCATGGCCAGCTCCCACATCGACCACCACCTCGCCCTGCTCGCCCACTTGCGCACCATTTTGGTCGCCCTGGGCGAAGCCGAGCAGATTCTCGATGACAGCCATGCCATGTACCTGGAGCGCTACGACGAACTGGTCGCGGAGCTACCAACCGACCCGGAAGCCAGCCTCTACCTGGGCCAGGATCTGATCAGCCAGATTTTCCAGCGTTACCCGCAAATCGCTCACCTGGTACCGCGCGATCTACTGTGGTTCTTCGGCGGTGACTGCCTGCACTTCATGCCAGACGAAGAAATCGAGATGTACCAAACCCTCGAAGAACGCCGCTTCGAAGCCCTGGAGAATGATCAAGCGTTCGACTGGAATCAGGAAAAACAGCTACTGGCCCTGCCCGCACAAAGCAGCAAGCACTAAACGCTGACACCCGGCGCCAAAAAAAGCCCGCACGGCATTACCGGCGGGCTTTTTCTTGTTCGGGCACAACGCTGCAGAAACAAAAACGCCGCTCAGTGAGCGGCGTTTTTATGTATTTGGAGCGGGAAACGAGACTAGAACCGAGCCTCCAACCTTTTGATTTAAAAGGCTTTTCCGCAATCACTGCCTTGGCAGCGGACGCAATTATGGACTTGTTTGATGAACCAGGCAACCCCTGCCTGCAATTTTTCTTTTGAGCCGGCTGGAGGCCGGTGACTCGCCTTGCTGCGTACCCTTCCCCGGCTCGGTGGGGGCTGGGAACATATTCTTTCATTGGTGGTGCATCCCATTATCAAGTGGGGGTATTGTGCCATCAACCGCCCAACCTCTCGCGGCGGTAGAGCGTCCCGGTCGTCTGGCAGCACAAGCGATCCGGGATCACCAGGCGGGACTTAAAGCCCACCAAGGAGCTTCAAAGAGGACTCTTCAAAGACGGAATCGCATGCACCCCACGTGAGGGATGCCCGCGGCCCATCCAAGAGGAGCCCAGCAAGCACGGAGGCTATTTATGCGGATACGTCACCTGCGCTATTTTCTGGTCGTCGCCGAAGAACTGAGCTTCTCGCGGGCTGCAGCCCGAGTTCATATTGAGCCCTCCCCCCTGTCGCGGGCCATCAAAGAGTTGGAGTCGGGGTTGGGGGTCAGCTTATTCCAACGCACGAAGGCAGGTATGCACCTGACCTGGGCCGGTGAAGTCTTCCGGGATGAAGCACGACGCATACTCCGCCTGGTAGAAGACGCGCAGAGCCGTGTCCGCGCGGCGGAGAAAGGCTACCGCGGCCGGCTGCGCATCGGCCTGACAGACAGTCTTGCTCAGCCTTACCTGACCAAACTGTTGGCGCGCTGCCGAGAGGAAGAGCCCCTCACCGAGGTGAAAATCGTTGAAATGACTGTCAGTGAGATGGTCAAGGCGTTGGTGCATGACCAGATCGATGCGGGCTTCACTGTCCATACCGAGCTCAGCGCAGGGCTCGTCAAGGAAGTCGTCTGGACAGATCGCCCCATCATTGCCATCCCGCGAAACCACCCTCTTCTCTCCTTGGAGAAAATTCCTCTCCAGGAGGTGGCTCGGCACACGCTGATTCTGTGCCATCCGGAGCTGTGTTCAGGGGGATACGACGTGATTCACCGCTGGTTCTACGAAGCGACCTTGCCGTTTCCCACGAATGCCGAATATGTTTCCGGGCACGAACCCATGGTGATGTTGGTCGCTGCCGGCTACGGCATCGGCATTGGGCTGGCCTCACAAATCACGCTATACAATCACCCAGACGTGATCGTCCGCCCTGTCACGGACGATGTACCAAGCACAGCGACGTTTATCACGCTACTCGATCAGCCACGTCCCGAGGCTCTCAGCAGATTCATCGACCGCGCCCGGCAAATTGGTGAGGTGGCCATCGGCTGATGTGGGTGTCTCAAAGACTCTGATCTGGCCCAGAGCTTGTGCGTCAAGATCTTTTTTCCGGCGCTGGTCGGACCTTTAAGGTCGCCCCATCACGGAGCCTATGCCATCTCCCGCGGTGCAGCGCACCGGATGTCCGCCGAATCAGCCCCCAGAAACAGATGGAAGTCACTAGCATCGTCCACCAACTTTTTTGGTCACCTCTGTGACCTAGAAGTGCGGACTCACCACCTCATCCTTTCCACAGTAGAACGTTGCGTCTTTTCGATCTTGATAACCCTCGACGCCCTATCAATATTGCCCGGCTTGCGGGTCGGCTGGACGGCGTATGCCAAACAGCAGTGCGAAATTTGAACGGCCAAGGGCCGTTCCTGTAAATCAGGTGGTCAGCACGATCCGATTGTTTGATGCGCCAATGGAGTGACGCCTTTCTACTGCCTGTCACCCCTACGAGTGCTGCCAAGCATAAAGGAGTGACGACGATGTCCACTGAGCAAACCGCGATTGCCGAGCATCGCATCCTGCGCCGCGCCGAAGTGGAAGCCAAAACCGGCTTCAAGCGCGCCCACATCTACAACCTGATGAAGGAAGGCAAGTTCCCCAGGGCCTTGCGCCTGGGGATTCGTGCCGTCGGCTGGGACTCTGCCGAAATCGACGACTGGATCACCGAACGCCTCAAAGATCGCGTTTGACGCGGCTCCACTACAGACAGGGAGTGAGCCATGCACGTGATCGCCATCATTTCGACCAAAGGTGGGGTCGGTAAGACGACCGTTGCCGCCAACCTGGGCGGCTTTGTCGCCGACGCCGGTCGGCGGGTCCTGCTGATCGACCTCGACGTCCAGCCGACGCTGTCGTCCTACTACGCACTCACCCGGAGCTCCGCCGGCGGCATCTACGAACTACTGGCATTCAATGAGCAGTCGCTGCCGCAGTTGGTCTCACAGACCTCCGTGAATAACCTGGACGTAGTGCTGTCCAATGACGAGCATCAGCAGTTGGGAACCCTGTTGCTGCATGCGGCAGATGGACGCTTGCGGCTGCGCAACCTGCTGTCGCTGTTCCGGCCGCATTACGACCTGGTGCTGATCGACACACAGGGTGCCCGCAGCGTCATGCTGGAGATGGCCATGCTCGCCGCAGACATGGCCATCTCCCCGATCACCCCGGAAATTCTGGCGGCGCGGGAACTACAGCGGGGAACGTTACAGCTCATCGATGCAATCTCTCCATACCGCTATCTGGGAATCCAACCTCCGCCCCTGCATTTGCTGCTCAATCGCGTGCCAGCCATCTCGTCGAACGCCAAGTTGGTTCAGCAGACACTACGGCTGATCTTTCGTGAGCACAGTGAGGTTCGGATACTGGGCACCGAACTTCCCGCGATCGAAGCCTTCCCGCGTGCGGCAACCGCGAGCCAACCCGTGCACAGGACCGAATACCGACGCCCGAGCGGGCGGCAGGCACCGGCGGCGCTGGAGACCATGCGCGCCCTGGCAAGTGAGCTTCTTCCCCAATGGCAAGAGCAGTTTGCCAGCGTGACCGGTCGCGTCGGCAGGAGGCCGTCACATGTCGAGCACCTCTGAACGTTGCCGCGGGCACCAGCGGCTCCGGGTTCTGATTGAGTTCGCCTTGCGTGAAGGCTGGGTCGTCCGTCGTATGCCTACAGGGCAGCTAAAGCTCGTGAAGCCAGGTCTGCCGCCGATCTTCACCCGCTCAACAACGAGCGACTACAGAGCAAGCCAAAAGCGGCATCAGGCCGAACGGCGCCAGTAGGGAGGCCGTAATGGCTAACGTCACGCCTCAAGAAATGGCCGGCAAATTGATGGCCGAGGGGTTTTCCCGCTCCGGCCCTACCATACAGGTGCTGAGCGACCCCGTGACCGACACGCCGATGGTGGTCACGCTCGATGACCTGCGCCCCTATGAGCTTGATCCACGCCTGACGCGCAACCCGCTCTACGAAGAACTAAAAGCATCCATCCGTGAGCGGGGCCTGGATGCCCCGCCACCGATCACGCGACGCCCCGGTGCCGACCACTTCATCATTCGTAACGGAGGCAACACCCGCCTGGCGATCCTGCGCGAACTGTGGTCGGAGACCAAGGACGAACGCTTCTTCCGCATTCCCTGCCTGTTTCGGCCATGGCCGGAGCGCGGCGAGATCGTCGCCCTGACCGGGCACTTGGCGGAGAACGAATTGCACGGCAGCCTGACGTTCATCGAACGGGCGCTCGGCGTTGAAAAAGCCCGCGAGCTCTACGAGCAGGAAAGCGGCAAGCCGCTGTCGCAGTCGGAACTTGCCCGCCGCCTCAGCACGGACGGTTATCCCATCCAGCAATCGCACATCAGTCGCATGCAAGACACTGTGCGCTACCTGCTGCCCACCATTCCCAACGTCTTGTACAACGGCTTGGGCCGGCATCAAGTCGAACGCCTGGCAGTGTTGCGCAAAGCCTGCGAGCTCACCTGGGAAAAATATGCGTGCGGCAAAGCGTTGTCCGTCGATTTCGAGACGCTGTTCCACGACGTCCTCGCCCCCTTCGATGTTCAGCCCGACAGCTTTGCCGTTGGCCGCGTCCAAGACGAACTGATCGGCCAGATGTCAGAGCTGCTCGATATCGACTACAACGTGCTGGAGCTGGATGTCGACAGCACCGAGCATCGTCAACGTGCGGTAATCAGTCCTCCCCAGCTGCCGGTTGAAACCGCAACCGTCGTTCACCCTGGACGTGCAACCACTCCATCGCCGGATGTATCTCAGAGCAGGGATGCTGCCGCAGGTATTTCTGGAGCTGCACCGAACAAAAACACCGATTCACCAACACCGTCAGTACAGAAACCTTTACCAGGCGCTTCTCCCAGTGACCAAGATCCCGACGCGCGCCTGCAGGGCCATATTGTCTCCCCCGCCGACAACACCCAGCGTCTGCAAGGCATCCAACACATGCTCGCCGAGCACACCGGTGAGCCGCTGCCGGACTTCGCGGACAAGGTGCTGCAGGCCATTCCGGTGCAAGCCGGCGGGCTGTTCCCGATCAGCGACGTCTGGTACATCGAGCCGGGACTGGATGCGCCCGATCGCCTGCGCATCCACATCGCTCAACTCGCCCAGGAAATCGCCGCGCAAGCTGAGCTGCTCGACTGCATCGAGGCGATCGAGACCGGCATAGGCTTCACCTGCAGTGCATCCCAGGCGGACATGTTGCCACCGGCCTTCGGTCAGGTCGTGTTGGCGTTGTTACGCACCTTGAGTCAGCCCCACACCATGGCCCCCGATCAGGACGATCGGCACCTAGAGGGCCACCTGGGGGCACTGTTGTTGGGAGGCGGTGGCAGCGACGCAGTCGCCCTTCCCCGTCTCAGCGATAACGGCTTGGTCAAGTTGTTCCGTCTGGTCCGGCTGGCACGCCGGCTATTGGATCTGGAGGCCAATCCAGATGAGGCCACCCACTGAAACAGGCCGGAGGGAACCATGTCGGCACCTCATCCGCTTAATCAAGCCGTGGTTGCACAGGCGCTGCACGACCTGCGCAATGGCCAACTGCGCCGCTGCCAGTCGATGGGTTTCAGCGAGCGGGAACTGGACGTACTCAAGCAACCGGCGCTGGTGAGCCTGCTGGCCAATGCCCAGGTGCCCTGGTGCTCCGTGACGGTCAATACGGCCGTCCTCTGGCGCCTGGTCAGCCAGATGCATGACATCGAACAGGAGATCGCCACGATCGATCGCATGCTGCGCCTAGGGGCCAGTACCGAGATGGTCAGCAAGTTCTACGGGCTGACTCATCAGGAAGTCGCCCTGCGCCGCGACATCATTTGCCTGCCCAAGCGCAGGGGGCGGCATCCGGTGCTGAGTGAAGAACAGGAGATGGCCCTGTGGAAGCAGTGGAAGGCCGGCATCACCGAGCGCGGCATTGCGCTGGATGACGACAGCACGATGCTGGAACTGACGATGGATCTGGCCGAAGCCCTCGCCTTGCCCATGTCCGTGATCTGGGCGGCCATCGCAAGCTGGATCGACCAAGGCCTGGTGTAGGGCCATGGTCGCGCAGGCAGGCCCCGCCGCGCTTTCAACGCTGCTCGACGACGCCCTGCGGCAGCTGCCTGCCAGCTTGGAGCACACGCCCGCCAGCGATGGGTTCCTCTACAGCGGCAATCGCCATGAAAGCGTGCCCCGGGCGCTGTTTCTCGACACACGGCTGACCCCGCTGGAGCGCAATGCCTGGCAAATCATCCGGCTCATGCTCAACGCCGATGGTGTCACGGCGTTCCCCACCTACGACCAGTTGCGTCCCTACCTGGCCTCGACGCCCTGCGCGCAGCAGGCGTCGTACGAAACCGTGGCGCGGGCACTGACCCTGCTGCGCCTGACACGCTGGCTGAGCCTCGTGCGCCGCCGGCGCGATCCCAAGACCGGGCGCATCAAGGGCAACCTGTACGTCCTGCACGACGAGCCCCTCACCCCTTTTGAAGCCATGCAACTCGACCCCGAGTACCTGGGGCTGGTGAGCCATGCGCTCGAGCATGCCAGCAAGGCAGTGCAGCGGGTGGGCTACCGCACCCTCCTGGACATCAGCGAAGACCCATTGCTCAGCGGCCGCGTGTTGCCGACGCGGCTGCAGGTGCTGGTGCAACGCATGGCCCAGGGCGGCGTCAGCTCTCAGGCAAGTTATCCACAGGTGCAGCCTATCCACGAATCCGAAGACAGTGCAAATGCCCTTCTTCGGAATGGCGAGCCGCCGTCTTCGGATTCCGAAGCAGGTACCAAAGCCAGCCAAACCGCCTCTCTTCGGAATCCGAAGCGGGACCGTACTAGTACTCGTATAGATAAATCCGTAAGTACGGTACCGCGTGTGCAAGAACACTCGCATCTGCGTCTGCCTGAGCGCTTTCTGGCGCTGCGCGAGGAGCAGCAGGCCGGCGCGCTGGTGGCCCTGCAGCAAGTGCAGGTTGAACAGCGACAGGCCGTGCTCGATGAATGGGCCGCGCGCTGTCGCAGCAACGAGGTGCGCAAACCGGCCGGCTACCTGTTCGGTATCATCCAGGCGGCCATTCGCGGTGAGTTCAACGCCTGGGCCGGACAGGACAAGATCAAGGCCGCCGCTGATCCGCCGCCTGCACCCCGAACGGCGAACCCCGAGGTGGTGCACACCCACCTCGCCCAGCTGCATGCCCTGTTGCACCCCAAGTGACGGTCGAGTAACCCTCCCTGGCTCTCTCTGGCGCTATCCCCAGGGGATAGTTGCAACAGGCAGCCTTCCGCCCGGCAAAGCCGGCAGATCTCGACTGCGCTTTGTTAACTGACCGCCTTCTGCGCTCTGCTCAAGCTGGCGACTCGTTCCCCCTACGCGAGTCGTCCCCATGGCCACCGACACCTCCTTGCAACTGAATCTCGGATCGCTGCGCAGTGCCATGTCGCTGACGCTGCACACCCATCACGCCTCGCGCATCTGGCACGGCCGCGCGGCCAGCGAGGGCAAACCCGGCATTGTCGGCTTGAACGGTTTCATCGCCATCGCCAACAAGATCAAGCGTGGCGCCGAGCAGGACGACCCCTACTCGGACTGGTGGATGCTGAGGCTCGAGGAAAAGCTGACGCAGACCAAGGACAGCCTGCAGGCCTTGCGTGAGCAGGTCGACCAAGCCCTGGCCGACGTACCGCCAGCGCTGTCGCTGGGCGAGAACATGAACGTACAGCCGGTGAAGCTGCCGCTGTTCGTCAACGCGCAGCTCGGCTTCCTCGCCGTATACCTGCTGGCCGACTACGACGACCTGGCGCGCAAATTGATACTGGCCCACCACACTGCACTGATCGACCGCAGTACGCTCGAACGCTGGCTCAACGAAGGGGCCCACGCCCTGCGCAGCCTGTTCTCGCTGGCCCAGCAATATCGCTTCTCGGGCTGCACCCGGGATGACTTCGCGACCAAGAATGCCGCTGCTCGGGCCGCCCTGGAGAAACTCGGCGAACTGCCGCAGGAGGTGCTCGAAGGCACGCTGCGCTCGCGCTACGCACCGCCGATCATCAGGCGCTCGGCGCTGGCCGCCTCGGCACCGCAGGATGCCGCGGATGCCGCGGATGCCAGTGACGACGATGCCCTGCCTGATAGCGCGGATATCACCCTGGCCGCCGCCGGCGATAACGAGGAGGCCTCCGCATGACCTCGACGCCGAGTACTGCGGCAGCCAGCCGCTTCTACCCCCTGGAACAGGCCGACTTCCTCAAGCTGGAACAGGCCGCCTCTCTAAAAGGCCTTTTACAGCCTTTTAAAGGTAAGGGGGCACTTACCCAGTGGGCCAGCCAGTGCCACAGGCTTCGCGATGAGTTGATCGAACTGGCGCAGCGACGCGTGCTGGCACAGGCGAATGCCTATCCCTTCCGCCTGCTGCCGGTGGAGCTGGCCCAGCAGACCACGGGCGCCGGCACGACCTTTCTGCGCTGGCGCAAGCCGGATCGCTCGACCATGGGCGTGGCGCTGTGGCAGGCGCTGATCAGCAGCGCCACCACGCCCGATACCCTGCTCGATGATCTCTACGCCATGGAGGTCCAGCGCATCGTGCTGAACATGCAGATCAGCCTCTTGCACACGCTGGGCCGCCAAGCTCACGAGTGCGCCAGCAAGCTGGCCCAGGCCGAATCGCTTTACCTGCAGCGCGTCCCCGGAAGCGCTGCGTCCATCCGCACCACCTGTTCCAAGGAGTCACTATGAGCACGCACTTTGTTGGCGAAGGCAACATCGGTTCTGCGCCGGAGTTCAGGGAATTTCCCAGCGGTAACGACGAGCCCAGGCGGCTGTTGCGCCTGAACGTGTATTTCGACAATCCGGTTCCGACCAAGGAGGGCTATGACGATCGCGGCGGCTACTGGGCCCCCGTGGAGCTGTGGCACCGTGAGGCCGAGCACTGGAAAACGCTGTACCAGAAAGGCATGCGCGTCCTGGTGGAGGGCCGCACGGTGCGCGATGAGTGGGAGGACGCCGACGAGAACGAGCGCGTGACCTTCAAGATCGAGGCGCGGCGTGTCGGC
>TARA_R100001244_G_scaffold11393_6_pt1 | contig 11625 bp, 13 predicted proteins | sample TARA_R100001244 | Tara Oceans TARA_R100001244 (sample SAMEA2621564) | marine metagenome | biome: marine biome (ENVO:00000447); feature: mesopelagic zone (ENVO:00000213); material: "saline water (ENVO:00002010), including plankton (ENVO:xxxxxxxx)" | depth 790 m
GGCTGACAACCCAGCACATCAATTTGCCGTGTTGATCAACCCCGGCAACTGCGCGGCGAGCTTCTCGTTGTTCAGCGGCGCGCGGATAAAGCCGCGCTGGGTGCCGTCCGGGCCGATGATCACCAGGTTGCCGCTGTGGTCGACGGTGTAGTTTTCCTGGCTGGTGTCGGCCGGGATGTAGGGGATGCTCACGGCATTGGCAAACTTCTGCAGGGTGGCCTCTTCACCGGTCAAGCCGAGGAAGCCGGCATCGAAGTAGTTCAGGTACTTCTTCAGTTGCTCCGGGGTGTCGCGGTGCGGATCGACGCTGACCAGCACCACGCGCAGGTTGCTCCAGGTCTCCTCCGGCAACTGGCCACGCAGCTGGCGCAGTTGGGCAAGGGTCGCCGGACAGATGTCCGGGCAGAAGGTGTAACCGAAGAACAGCAGGCTCCATTTGTCCTTGAGTTGGTCGACGGCGACCGCCTGGCCGTCCTGGTCGACCAGACTCAGCTCCGGCAGCGCACGGCTTTGCGGCAGCAGCACGATGCCAGCGTCGAGCAACTGGGTCGGATCGCCCTGGCCCTTGCTGGTCAGCACCTTGTTGACGGTAAGGCCCAGCACCAGGGCGACGATGGCAACGAGGACGAAAACGGTGATCTGGGTACGGGTCATGACACCAACGATTTACAGGTTGAGCAGCAGGTAGTGGTCGACCAACAGGGCGATAAACAGCAGGAACAAGTACCAGATACTGTACTTGAAGGTATTGATCGCCGCGTGTGGCTGGCTGTCACGGTACAACACCCAGGCCCAGTGCAGAAAGCGCGCGCCGAGGCCAATGGCACAGACCAAGTAGAGCAGGCCGCTCATGTGGATCGCGTAAGGCAGGAGGGTCACGGCGAACATCACGCAGGTGTACAGCAGGATATGCACCTTGGTGTAGTGCTCGCCGTGGGTCACCGGCAGCATCGGGATGTCGGCCTTGGCGTATTCCTCCTTGCGGTGGATGGCCAGGGCCCAGAAGTGCGGTGGCGTCCAGGCGAAGATGATCAGCACCAGCAGCAGCGGTTCGGCGCTGATATGCCCGGTGACCGCGACCCAGCCGAGCAGCGGCGGCGCCGCCCCGGCGAGGCCACCGATGACGATATTCTGCGGCGTGGCGCGCTTGAGAAAGCCGGTGTAGAGCACCGCATAACCGAGCAAGGAGGCCAGGGTCAGCCAGGCGGCCAGCTCGTTGGTGAAGGTCAACAACAGCGCCATGCCGGCCACCGCCAGCAGCAGCGCGAAGCCCAACGCCGCGGTCGGTGACAGGCGCCCAGCAGTGACCGGGCGTTTGTGGGTGCGCGCCATGATCGAATCGATGCGCCGGTCGACCACATGGTTGACCGCCGCCGCCGCCCCGGCGCACAGGCCGATGCCCAGGTTGCCGAAGATCAGTACCTGCCAGGCCACGCCGGCGCGGGTGGCGAGGAACATGCCGACCAGCGAGGTGATCAGCATCAGCACCACCACCCGTGGCTTGGTCAGCTCCAGGTAGTCGCGCCAGGTGGCGTGCTCCTGATGGGTCCGCAGTAGAGTCGCCATGGGGTCTCTCCTTGTGGTTATGCGCGGGGCAGTTCGAAGCTGCCCGAGTCTTGTGAGAGCGGTATGGGCCGCGATGCACTTGCCACGCCGGCGCTCGCGGCCAACGCCACGTGCCCAGGTGAGCGCAAGCGGTAGTTGATCAGTACCACGACCAGCAGCAGCAGCGCGCCACCGGCGTTGTGCGCCACGGCCACCGGCAGCGGCAGGTGAAACACCACGTTGCTGATACCCAGGCCGATTTGTACGCCCAAGGCCATCAGCAGCAACGTGGCCAGGCGCGCTAAACCGCTGCGGCGCAGTTGCCAGGCCAATAGCAGCAGCGCCAGGGTGACCGCCAGAGCGCCGAGACGATGGGTCATGTGGATGGCGGTGCGTGCATCGCTGTCGAGTTGGCCGCCGAGGTAGTTGGGGCCGATGTGCTGGGTCAGATGGAAGCCGTTGGCAAAATCCATCGCCGGCCACCACTCGCCGTGGCAGGTCGGCAGGTCGACGCAGGCCACGGCCGCGTAGTTGCTGCTGACCCAGCCACCGAGGGCGATCTGCCCGATCACCAACAACAGCGCGCCAGCCGCCAGGGCACGTAGGCGACGCGGTATGGCGAGGGGTGGAAAGCGTGCGGACAAGCGCAGGGTCAACAGAAACAACAGGCTGAGCGTGGCAAAACCACCGAGCAGATGCGCGGTGACCACCTGCGGCCAGAGTTTGAGGGTCACCGTCCACATGCCGAACGCCGCTTGCAGGGTCACCAGGCCGAGCAAAAACAGCGGCAGTTTTAGCGGCTGCTGCGCCTCGCCACGGCGCCGCAGCGCCTGCACCGCCAGGCCGAGAATCACCAGGCCGAGGGCGCCGGCAAAGTAGCGGTGAACCATTTCATACCAGCCCTTGGCCACCTCCACTGGCGCCTCGGGAAAACGTGTCTCGGCCAGAGCCTGTTTGTGCTCGCTCATCGGCACGCCGATAAAGCCGTAGCAACCCGGCCAATCCGGGCAGCCCAGGCCGGCGTGGGTCAAGCGCGTGTAAGCACCGAGCAAGACCACCACCACGGCCAACAGGGTGGCGAACAAGGCGAAGCGGTAACCAGGTTTGACCATCGTGGATCTCCTTGTTACGTCACAGGATGGCGGCCCCATGCGTACAACAGTGGGGTCAGCCAATCTGCGAAATCTTCAGCAAGTAGCGTAGGTCATTGAGAATCGCCTTGCCTTTGCTGGAGCTGTCGTAACGCAGCACCAGATTGCCGTGCGGGTCGACGATCCACAGTTGCGCACCCTCGACCTGGCCCGCGGTCTTGCCATAGGCCTGAGGCTCCAGCGCATAGCGCCCCAGTTGCGGATACTCGCGGCGCAACTGAGCGTCGTAGTCAGCCGCCAACGGTTGCGCACTGGCCAGGGCATGCCCGGCGCGCGCCACATCGCGGTTGAGGCCGATATGGATTTGCCGGGCAAGAAACACCAGTTGTTGGCAGTCCGCATCGCAGGCCCCCGGGGTGGTGACCAGCAACTGCCAGCGAACTTCCTCGGCGCCACTGACGCCCAGGTCGGCACGGGTTTGTCCATTGCCGAGCAGCTCGCCGTGGTAGCTGCGGGTTTCCGGCACCCAGAAACGCCACTGGTACATGGCGCTGGCCAGCAACATCGGGCCGATAACCACGGCCAGGATCAGGATCAACTGCAAGCGCCCACGCCGCCGACGGCTGGGCGATGCTTCAGGCAGGGCGATGGCTGGGTTCATGGCGAGTCTCCCGCGCGTTAGATAGACCTAAATAAATAAACAAACCGAGCAACGCCGCCGCCAGGGCAAACCATTGCACGGCGTAGCCGAGGTGTTTGTCAGGGCTCATGGCGACCACTGGCCAGTCGCTCTGAAAGGACGCAGGACCAGGCTCCAGGCGCACCTCATAGCTCAAACCGCCACGCCCCAACTGCTGCCACAGCGCGTCCGGCTTGACCTCGGTAATCAGCCGCGGCCAAGCGCTTGTCGCAGCGACCTGCTGCAATTGAAAGGCCTCGCCCAGCGGCACATACACCGACGCCGTGAGGCCGAGCGGCGTATCGGGGGTGGTGAACGTGATGGGGATGCGGCGATCCGGCCAAGGCAGCCAACCGCGATTGAGCAACAGCCAGAGGCCACTGGCCTGGTCGTAGAACGGTTGCAGCACTTCCACACCCGCCTGGCCAGCGCGGATGCGGTTATCCAGCAAGACGCTGTGGGCGGCATCGAAATAGCCATGCAAGCGCACACGCACATAAGCCGGGTCGGCATGACGCTCCAAGTCGCTCAGGCTAATCGGAGCCGCCAGGCGCTGGGCCTCATGAGCGGCGAGCAACTCGCGCTTTTCCTCGGCGCGCGCCAGCTGCCAGCAACCCAGGCCGATCAGCAGCGGAAACAAGGCCAGCACCACTAAGCTGGGCAACACGCCAGGGCGAAAGGTGCTCATTGGTGCCCCCCAAAAGCCCCTACGAAGCTGGCTATACTGCATATGCACCACATTCCCCTACCCCCGGAGTCACGCATGCTCAAGGCCGCGATCGTCCTCTTACTACTGGCCACCCTGGTCAGCTTGTTCAGCGGCCTGTTCTTCCTGGTCAAGGACGAGGGCCGCACCTCGCGGGTGGTCAATGCACTTACCGTTCGTGTCACCCTCACGGCCCTGACTGTCGGGCTAATCGCCTGGGGTTTCTATTCGGGCCAACTGGTGCCTCACGTCACCTGGTAACGCCGGTTCAGAGCACGTAAACGAAGACGAACAAACCGATCCACACCACATCGACAAAGTGCCAGTACCAGGCCGCCGCTTCGAAACCGAAGTGCTGATCGGCATCGAAGTGTCCGCGCAGGACGCGGACCAGCATCACCGTGAGCATTATCGCCCCCAGGGTTACGTGGGCACCGTGGAAACCGGTGAGCATAAAGAAGGTCGCGCCGTAGATACCGGAACCCAGGGTCAGCCCCAGCTCGGTGTAAGCGTGGATATATTCTTCGACCTGCAAAACCAGAAACGCGATACCCAGCAACACCGTCAGGGCTAGCCAGATCTTCAGTGGCTTGCGGTGGTTCTTGCGCAGCGCATGGTGGGCGAAGGTCAGGGTGAAGCTAGAGCTCACCAGCAGGATGGTGTTGATCAGCGGCAAACCCCAGGCGCTGATGATCCCGCTGGGCGCCGGGTAGAGTTTTGGGTCCGGGCTATTGAGCAGCGGCCAGGTGTACTCGAAACCCGGCCACAACATGTTGCTCACACCCTTGTCACCTTCGCCGCCAAGCCATGGCCCGGCCCAGGTGCGCACGTAGAACAGCACACCGAAAAACGCGGCGAAGAACATCACCTCGGAGAAGATGAACCAGCTCATGCCCCAGCGGAATGAGCGATCCATCTGCGGGCTGTACATGCCGGAGCGGCTTTCCTTGATCACATTGCCGAACCAGCCGAACAGCATGTAGGCGAGGAACAGGCCGCCAACGAAGAAGATCAGCGGGCCATTGGAATCGGGCCGATCCGCCTTGATATCGTTGAACCAGGTGCCGACGCCATAAACCGATAGCAACATGCCGAGGGTGGCAATGATCGGCCACTTGCTCTGTGCGGGAACGTAATACTGCTCGTGAGACGCCATCTTTGTTCTCCTTATTGGCCCGCCTGGGCAACCGGCGGTTTACTCGCAGTGATATCGAACAGGGTGTAAGCCAGGGTCAGGTGCTTCACGTCCGCCGGCAGGGCGCGGTCGACGATGAAGCGCACCGGCATCTCGATGCGTTCGCCCGGTTGCAGCACCTGCTGGGTAAAGCAGAAGCACTCGGTCTTGTGGAAAAACGCCGCAGCCTTGGACGGTGCCACACTGGGGATTGCCTGGGCGGTCATCGGTTTGTCCGTGGGGTTGTAGGCCACAAACAGCATTTGCGTACTGGCCCCAGGATGCACTACCAGCTCATCGGCCTCGGCGCGAAACTCCCAGACCATGTCGGCCGCATTGGTCGCCAGAAACTGCACGCGCACCTGACGCGATTCATCGCTCGTTTGCAGCCCGGCCTCATAAGCGCCGGCCGTTTTGCCGTTGATACCAAAGGCCTGACACATCACGTCGTAGATCGGCACCAGGGCGAAACCAAAGCCAAACATGCCGACCACCACCAGTAACAGGCGGGTGACCAGACGACGGGTGGACAGGGCTTCGCTCATCGGTCGGTTCCTTATTTCACTTCCGGCGGCGTGCTGAAGGTGTGGTAAGGCGCCGGCGACGGCACGGTCCACTCCAACCCTTCGGCACCGTCCCATGGCTTGGCCGCTGCCGGCTTGCCGCCACGGATGCACTTGATGACGATAAACAGGAACAGCAACTGGGTCGCACCGAACATAAAGGCGCCGACGCTGGAGACCATGTTGAAGTTGGCGAACATCATGTTGTAGTCGGGAATCCGTCGCGGCATACCGGCCAGGCCGACGAAGTGCATCGGGAAGAACGCCAAGTTCATGCCGACGAAGCTCATCCAGAAATGCAGCTTGCCGAGGGTCTCGTCATACATGTGCCCGGTCCACTTCGGCAGCCAGTAGTAGGCCGAGGCGAAGATGCCGAAGATCGCACCCGGCACCAGCACGTAGTGGAAGTGCGCCACCACGAAGTAGGTGTCGTGGTACTGGAAGTCCGCCGGGGCGATGGCCAGCATCAACCCGGAGAAGCCGCCGATGGTGAACAGGATGACGAAAGCCACCGAGAACAGCATCGGCGTCTCGAAGGTCATCGAGCCCTGCCACATGGTGCTGGCCCAGTTGAACACCTTCACCCCGGTCGGCACGGCGATCAGCATGGTGGCGTACATGAAGAACAGCTGGCCGGTCAGCGGAATGCCCACGGTAAACATGTGGTGCGCCCAGACGATGAACGACAGGAAAGCGATCGAGGCCGTGGCGTAGACCATCGAGGTGTAGCCAAACAGCGGCTTACGGGCGAAGGCCGGGATGATCGCACTGACCGCACCGAACGCCGGCAGGATCATGATGTACACCTCGGGGTGACCGAAGAACCAGAACACGTGCTGGAACAGCACCGGATCACCGCCGCCGGCCGCACTGAAGAAGCTGGTGCCGAAATGAATGTCCATCAGCATCATGGTCACGCAACCGGCCAGTACCGGCATCACCGCGATCAGCAGGAAGGCGGTGATCAGCCAGGTCCAGACGAACAACGGCATCTTCATCAGGGTCATGCCGGGGGCGCGCAGGTTGAGGATGGTGGCGACCACGTTGATCGCCCCCATGATCGAACTGATGCCCATCAGGTGCACGGCGAAGATGAAGAACGTCACGCTTTCCGGCGCGTAGGTGGTCGACAGCGGTGCATAGAAGGTCCAACCGAAGTTCGGCCCGCCGCCTTCCATAAACAGCGTGCTGATCAACATGCCGAACGCAGCGGGCAGCAGCCAGAAGCTGAAGTTGTTCATCCGCGGCAGGGCCATGTCCGGCGCCCCGACCATCAGCGGGATCATCCAGTTGGCCAGGCCGACGAAGGCCGGCATCACCGCGCCGAAGACCATGATCAGACCATGCATGGTGGTCATCTGGTTGAAGAATTCCGGCTGCACAATCTGCAGACCGGGCTGGAACAGTTCGGCGCGAATCACCATGGCCATGCTGCCGCCCAGCAGGAACATGGCGAAGCTGAACCACAGGTACATGGTGCCGATGTCTTTGTGGTTGGTGGTCAACACCCAGCGCATCAGGCCTTTGGCCGGGCCATGGTGGTGGTCAGTATGACCGTGGTCAATCACTGCACTCATGTCCTTACTCCTGAGCCTTTTTGAACGCGAGGATGTCTTTCGGCGTGACCATGTCGCCTACCGCATTGCCCCAGGCATTGCGTTCGTAGGTGATGATCGCGGCGATATCGACTTCCGAGAGTTGCTTGCCGAAGGCGGCCATGGAGGTGCCCGGCTTGCCGTTGACCACAATGTCGATGTGACCTTCGGCCGCCCCCGTGGCGATGGCCGAGCCTTTCAGAGCCGGAAACATCGGCGGCAGGCCTTCGCCGTTGGCCTGGTGACAGGCCGCGCAGGCCGTGTTGTAAGCCTTCTCGCCGCGGACCATCAGCTCGTCCATGGTCCACTCCTTACTGGTCAACTCCTTCTCGGCAGCGGCGGCGGCCTTACGTTCGGCCAGCCACACGGCAAAGTCTTCCTTCGACTTGGCTTCGACCACTACCGGCATGAAGCCGTGGTCCTTGCCGCACAACTCGGTGCACTGGCCACGAAAAATCCCCGGCTCGTCGATACGCGTCCAGGATTCGTTGATAAAGCCGGGGATGGCGTCCTTCTTCACTGCCAGCGCCGGCACCCACCAGGAGTGGATCACGTCGGCGGCGGTAATCAGGAAGCGCACCTTGGTGCCGACCGGCACCACCAGCGGCTCGTCGACCTCCAGCAGGTAGTGCTCGCCTTTTGCGGCCTGGTTATTGATCTGCGCTTTCGGCGTGGTCAGGTTGCTGAAGAACTCAACGTCCTGGCCCAGGTATTTGTAGTGCCATTTCCATTGGTAGCCGGTGACCTGAATATCCAGCTCGGATTCCGAACTGTCGTAGATCTCGATCAGGGTCTTGGTGGCCGGAATGGCCATCAGCACCAGAATCACCAATGGCACCACGGTCCAGAGAATCTCCACCGTGGTGCTTTCGTGAAAGTGCGCGGGCTGCTGCCCGGTGGAGCGACGGTGGACCAGCATCGACCAGAACATGGCGCCAAACACCACCACGCCGATCACGACACAGATCCAGAAGATGGTCATGTGTAAGTCAAACACTGAGCGGCTGACCTCGGTAGCACCGGGCGCCATGTTGATGGTCCAGCTGGCGTGCGCCGTGCTGAATACCAACCACAGCAGGATGCCCATCCAAACTCGTGGATGTCGCGTCATTGCGGGTTCCCCTTATCGTTCTTGTTATCCCGCCGGCGTTGCCTGCGGCAAAGGGATCGACTGCCATAACTGCTGGCGACTACTTCGAAACCTCTCCGTGCCGAAGCCCGTCCGGTTCCATCAGGTACTGCCTTTCGAAATCGAGTATAGACGGCGACTTCCACCTGGCAACGCCAAAACGCAAATGACCGAAGCCGCGCAAGGCTTGTCCTAAACGCCACGCTCGCGGCGGACGGGAAAAATTGGCAACGCCGCCATATAGCGCGCTCGCATAAGCATTAAAAAATTATGACAATCGCGTCTTAGCAGTCGCGTTCTGCCAGCTATGGTTCACGCCCATGTCCTCACATCAGGAGCAGTCATGAACACCCCCGCCTTGCGCGAGCTGATCCAGCGCGCCCACCAACACGAAGCCAATAGCGGTCATCTCGGCCGTCAACTGCAAGCCCAGCTCGGCCGCCTGCACCCGTCGATCCGCTTGCCGAACACCGACACCCTGGGTGTCCTCACGCGCTTTGTCGCGGCCTATATCGAACAGGTGCCGGAGGTCTTGGAAGCGGCCAATCAGGTCGCGCGTGAAGCCGGCATCGAGGCGCAAATCAAGCCGGTGCTGAAGGTTGCCGAACAGTTTTTTCTGCAACCACCGGCGCTGATGGCCGGGCACGAAGGCCTCGACGGCCTGCTCGACGAGGCTTACCTGGCGCATCGCCTGGTCGAGGAGGTCAACGACCGTTACATCGCTCACCTGGGGCAGCCGTTGATCCCGCTGGACACCACGGTGGCCAATCTGATCGCCCACCAACTGATCGGCGAACCCTTTGCCAACCAGTTGGATGAAGCCGTGCACCATGCGGTGGACGGCATGCTCGACGAGGCCAGCTTCAGCCAGGACTCGGTGCGCGCCTACCGCGAACGCCTGAGCGACCCACAGACCGAAGCCGCCTGGCAGCGTTGGCCCTGCCTGTCGCGTCAATTAGGCGTCGAGCTGGAGCTGGATCAGGCGCGCGTAGCCAGTTGAGGCCGCGCCGCGGGCGCTTCAGCCCTGTGGGTAACGAGCGCGCGGCGTGGCCATTGGCACCTTCTCGCCATCGAGTGGCAGGAAGCTGCCAAGCTCGGCGTCATAAGCCTTGATCTGGCTGGTTTCGATGTCATAGACCCAACCATGGATGAACAGCTGGCCGCTGGCCAGGCGCGAGGCCACTGAGGGGTGGGTGCGCAGGTGGTCGAGCTGGGCGACGACGTTCTCCTCGGTGAGCACCTCGAGGGTTTCCTGGTCGGTGCTGCAGGTGCAGTTTTCCGCGACCACGGTGCGCGCTACTTCGGCATGGCGCAGCCAAGCCTTGACCGTCGGCATGGTTTCCAGCGACTGCGGATTGAGTACCGCCTTCATCGCGCCGCAATCGGAATGGCCGCAGATGACGATGTGCTGCACATCCAGCGCCATGACCGCGTACTCGATGGCGGTCGACACGCCGCCCATCATCTGCCCGTAGGGCGGGACCACGTTACCGACGTTGCGGTTGACGAACAGATCGCCCGGGGAGCTCTGGGTGATCAACTCGGGCACCACGCGCGAATCGGCGCAAGTGATGAACATGGCGCGGGGGTTCTGCGCGGTGGCGAGCTTCTTGAACAGCTCTTCCTGCTGCGGAAAGACCTCGTTACGGAAGTGCTTGAAGCCGTCGACGATACGCTTCAGCGCCTGTTCGGCGGTTTCACTGCCCTCGTGGGCCTTGAGTGGAATGACCTGATGTTTGTAAGGCATACCCTTGACCTCTGTAGACCTGAAATGGCGCTGTTAAGCGACAGCTTCTGCGGGTGGCGAGTCACACACTCAGTGTCGCCTCAGGCGAAAGAAGCGACAACCTGCGGTTCTGGCATTTCGTGGCCGGGCATGTCAAAGCAGGGCGAGTTGACCGCCGGGCGGACAAAATTTCGAGCCATCTAGGTCGAAGCCCGCACGACGGTTCAACCCGAGGCGTTTTATCGCCACGGCGAACCGCTGCGCCAGCAGCCCGGCAAAAACCCCTTGGCCAGTGAAACGATGACCGAAGCGGCTGTCATACAGCTCACCACCCCGGCTCTGGCGGATCAGGCTGAGCACATGCTCGGCGCGTTGCGGGTAGTGCGCGTGCAACCACTCCTCGAACAGTGGCGCCACCTCGCGGGGCAGGCGCACGAACATATAGCCGGCACTCTGCGCGCCAGCACGCTTGGCCTGCTCGAGCAGGCGTTCGAGTTCCATGTCGTTGATCATCGGGATCATCGGCGCACACAACACCCCGACCGGAATGCCCTGGCCACGCAGCACGCGAATGGCACGCAGACGTGCGGCCGGCGCTGCGGCGCGGGGTTCGAGGATGCGCTTGAGCTCATCATCGAGGGTGGTCAGGCTGATCATCACCGCCACCAGCCGCTGGCGCGCCAACTCGCTGAGCAAATCGAGGTCGCGCAGGATCAGCGAACCCTTGGTCACGATGGTCAGCGGATGGCGGTAACGCAACAGCACCTCGAGGATCTGTCGGGTCAGCCGCTGTTCACGCTCGATCGGTTGATAGGGGTCGGTGTTGCTCCCCAGGGCGATGGGTGCGCAGACATAACCGCGCATGGATAACTGTTGTTCGAGCAGCGCTGCGGCGTTGGTCTTGGCGATCAGCCGGGTCTCGAAATCAATACCCGGCGACAGATCCCAATAGGCGTGGCTAGGCCGTGCGTAGCAGTAGATGCAACCATGCTCGCAGCCCCGGTAGGGGTTGATCGAGCGGTCGAACGGCAGGTCCGGCGACTGGTTGCGGGTGATGATGGATTTCGCGGTTTCCGCACGCACTTCGGTGGCGCGGCTTGGCGGTACTTCCTGGAACCAACCGTCGTCGCTGGCGATGATCTGGGTCGGCGCATAGCGGTTGAACGGGTTGCTGGCGGTGCCGCGACCACGCGGCGGCAGGGAAACGGACATGGCTTGGCTCCCGCTAAATACTGTATAAATATACAGTTATCCTACTCCGCCACCAAGTACCTGTCGTCGCGCCTATGGCTCGCCGAGCGGCGCCGCGACCGCGGCCTCTTCTGGACGCTGGGCGTAGCGCTGGGCGAGCACCGCGCAGACCATCAGTTGAATCTGATGGAACAGCATCAGCGGCAGGATCAGCAAGCCGATGGGG
>TARA_R100001244_G_scaffold33206_5_pt1 | contig 11407 bp, 10 predicted proteins | sample TARA_R100001244 | Tara Oceans TARA_R100001244 (sample SAMEA2621564) | marine metagenome | biome: marine biome (ENVO:00000447); feature: mesopelagic zone (ENVO:00000213); material: "saline water (ENVO:00002010), including plankton (ENVO:xxxxxxxx)" | depth 790 m
TCAAGGTCGACCGCGATCATCTCTCCCGCCTGTCGTCCGATTTCTCCCAGCGCATGGCCGCGCTTGAGGCCGAGGCGTATGAACAGGCCGGGCGCGAATTCAATATCGGCAGCCCGAAACAGCTCGGCGAAATCCTGTTCGACGAGATGGGCCTGGAAGGTGGCAAGAAGACCAAGACCGGCGCCTGGCAGACTGATGCGGACGTGCTCGAAAGCCTCGCCGCGGAGGGCCATCCCCTGCCCCGCACCATCGTCGACTGGCGCACCCTGTCCAAGCTCCGCTCGACCTATACCGAAGCGCTACAGGCGGCCATCAATCCGGCCACGGGGCGCGTCCATACCAGCTTTTCCATGGCGGTTGCACAGACCGGACGCCTCTCTTCCACCGACCCGAACCTGCAAAACATCCCGGTCCGCACCGAGGAAGGCCGCAAGATCCGCGAAGCCTTCGTTGCGGATGAAGGCAATGTACTGGTCAGCGCGGACTATAGCCAGATCGAACTGCGCATCCTGGCCCACATCGCCGACATCGATGCGCTGAAGACGGCCTTCAAGGATGGGCTCGACATCCATGCCATGACGGCAAGCGAGATGTTCGGCGTACCCATCGAAGGCATGGACCCGATGGTCCGCCGTCAGGCCAAGGCGATCAATTTCGGCATCATCTATGGCATTTCCGGGTTTGGCCTCGCGCGCCAGCTAGGCATTCCGCAGGGCGAAGCCAGCGAATACATCAAGACCTATTTCAAACGCTTCCCCGGCATCCGGGCATATATGGACGAAACCAAGGCGTTTGCAAAAGAACATGGCTATGTGACGACCGCCTACGGACGGAAGATCAATCTTGCGGGCATCAAGTCGAAAGGCCCGCAACGCTCCTTCGCCGAGCGCCAGGCGATCAACGCGCCGATCCAGGGCTCAGCCGCCGACATCATCAAGCGTGCGATGATCCGCATGCCGGAGACTCTTGCCAAGGCGGGCCTGTCGGCGCGCATGTTGTTGCAGGTGCATGATGAACTTGTTTTCGAGTGCCCTGAACAGGAAGCCGACAAATTGATCGAAACCGTCCGCACCACCATGCAAGGGGCAGCCGGGCCAGCCTTGCACCTGTCTGTGCCGCTGGTTGTGGACGCGCGCGCCGCGAAGAACTGGGCCGAGGCGCACTAGCAACCTAACCAAGTTTTCACACTGGCTCTTGCCTCCCTCATGTTACCGTTCTCGAAGCGTCACTGAGGGGAGCAGGGTCATGTTACGCGCTATTGTTATCAGCGGTATTATCTGGGCCATCTCAGGTGCGGCAATGGCGGAAACCGATTTGTCGCTCCTCCGGACACAGATCGATACGGCAATCGCCCAGGAAGACGTTGCCGCACTGAAGTCTGCTTTCGATCCGGATATCCAGATCATGCCGGAATTCCAGAAGACAATGGTCGGCCCGGACATTGCCACCCGCTATTACAAGACCCTGTTCGACGGCATTGACATCGCGCAGTTCGAAAAGACCCTGACGGAAACGATCCCCATCGACAACCTCCGCGTCGACATTGGCGCGTTCCGCCTTGCCTACATACCTGCCGGCTCGCCTTCGAGCGACCTGGCGGAAATTTCAGGATCGTATTTCGACATCTGGCAGGAAGACGCATCGGGAAACTACACCCTGCTCACACAGGGGTGGAATTTTGATGAAGCCTATCCCGACATCCGAAATTCCAAACTCTTCGACGCGTTGCCCGGCGTGCACATGGCCTTTACGCCCTCTGCGCCGGTCGGTTCAGGCGTCTCCTTCGATCTGGCGGCCGTAAATCAATTCAACGACGCAGCCATGCTAAGGCACCAGCCCGACATTCTATACCATGTCTATGCGGAGGATGCCGTGATGATGCCCCATGACAGCCCACCCGTGGAAGGGCGAGAGGCGATCAGGGTCTTTCTCGAAGACTACACTTCCCACTGGCCCTCGTTCGATTACATCAAATCGACCGCCCACAGGATTGAGGGAACCTCGCCCTTCGTGCTGTCTTACCAGTCCTACAATCTGCGCTGGGATTCGCTGGACAATTCCGGCATTTCCATCGGAAAAGGCATTCGCATCCTGAAACGCGATGATACCGGGTCGTTGCGCACCTATCGGATCATCTCCATGCACGACCAGTAGCCGGAATAGCGGTTCACGAGCAAAATGCAGCTGTAACTGCTCATCATTCTGGCACTAATCTACGTTAATGTGTAGGTAAATTTTCCCACTCCTCCCCTATCCCGCTGGTTCACAGCACTCGGATCATTTAACTGGGCAATCGCTGGCATAGGCGGGAGCTCTTGCGGAAATGCAGGACATGTCAGGTCAGAGCCCTTCGATCACGAGAAATGACACGTCCCTGGAGGACACACACAAGGACATTTACGTTCTGACCGGCGCGGTCATTGCGCTCTGCTCCATCGTGCTGCTCGGATGGACCTTCCAGTTCGGCTACCTGATTTCTCCCAATTCCAACTGGGCGGCGATGGTCCCCAGCACGGCCGCCCTCATGATAGGCGCCGCCGTTGCGCTTATCCTGACCCTGAGCGTTATGGGACCCCGGACGAAATGGCTGGTCTGGACACTCGCATGTCTTGTTGTCGGCCTCGCCTGCCTCGATCAGTTTCTCTATCTGCGCGTCAATGGCGCAGGCCTCGATGGAAATATCTTCGAGGGATTTCGTGAATCTTCAAAGCAGATGATGTCGACGATGACGGCGTTTTGTTTCTCGTGCCTGGGGACAAGCATAATCCTTCAGCCCAGCCAGCGCCGTTGGGGACAATGCGCGCTGCTGATACTCGCCAGCATTGGCTTCATCATATCCACTGTGGGCCTGCTAGGACATTTGTTTGATGCCAGTGCCTTTTACAGTGTCTCACTATTTCGGGCGATGTCACTCCAAACATCCGTGGCCTTCTTTCTGATGTTTCTCTCGATACTGCTCAGCCGCCGGGACATTGGCTGGATGAAGGTCTTCGTGGGACAGGGTCCCGGAAGCCGGAACGCGCGCCGTCTCGTGATCCCCCTAATCGGAATCCCGGTGGGTCTGTGCTATGCCGCGCTTGTACTCTCGAAGGCAGGTCTGCTGAATCAGAATTTCAGCCTCAGCCTGATCGCCACCATCATGATTGCCGCGCTGTTTATCGCGCTGCTCGTTCTGGCGACGAACCAGAACCGCGCGCACCATCAACAATCTGATCTGATTGGGCAGCTCACCCAGACAGTCACCGACAGGGACCTTTTGCTCAGTGAAGTCTATCACCGTGTGAAGAACAATTTGCAGCAGGTCAACGCGCTGCTGTTCATTCAGGGCCGGAGCCTGTCCAATCAGGAATCCAAAGATGCCCTGAGGTCCATATCCGGCCGGATCGAGTCTCTCGGGGTCGTGCAGAACCTGTTGCTCGCCTCACCCACTCGCACCAATCTGAGCGCCGGTGACTTCTTCGGGGAACTCTGCGGACGTCTGGAGCGCGGATTAGGTGGCGGCGCATCTCATACCCGACTTGTGACCGAAGTTTCAGACCGCAAGATCACGCTGGATGCGGCCATCACGCTAGGCCTTCTGATCAACGAACTGGTCTCGAACGCATTCAAGCACGCATTCGATTACGACGCGCTAAGCGGGACATCGCCAGGCGTCATTACAGTTTCGTTCGAATCGAACGGATCAGACAGCATCCTGACAGTCTCCGACAATGGGAAAGGCCTGAGGGATCCCGAAGCGGGAAACCTGCCAGAGGGAAGCTCGGGCTCCGCAATCATTACAGCGCTCACGGCCCAGTTGTCCGGCGTCCTCGAGGTCCGTTCCAAGAATGGCACCACCACCCGTATCCGTATCCCAAGCGACCGATTGGAGCCCACCTCATGACTAATCAACCTCGCGTCGTCATCGTTGAAGACGACGCCCTCATCGCGCTTTTCCTCCAAGGCACATGCGAACAATTCGGGGCTCTGGTCGTGGGCACCGCTGCAGATGGCGAAAGCGCGCTGCGTGCCCTGCGCGAGAAAAAGCCCTCCCATGTGCTGATGGACATGCGGCTGAATGGCTCCATGGATGGGGTCGATATCGGCAAGGCGATCTCACCGGAACAACCCGACCTGAAGGTCATTTATGTGACAGGATCGAACGAGCCCGCGACACTGGAGCGTATTTCGCAGAACCATCCCTATCGGGTTCTGATCAAGCCGGTAACTCCAGATCAGTTGAAAGAAGCGCTCAGCTAGTCTGCGCAGTCTCCCAATCTCCCTTAAATTGCCGTAATGTGAGCCTTCGCTCGCCTTGATCCCTTGATTTCATTGTAATTGCATTGAAGGAGGGCTTTTGCCGTGACGCGAACCATGTTTGAACACCGTAGTGCGAGACGGCCAGATCCCGTTCACGGATATGCGTTGGCTGAGAAGGATAGAGCGATGACGACATTGGCGCTGGTGGATGATGACGAGAACATCGTTGCGTCCCTGAAAATCTTCTTCGAGGCCGAAGGCTATAATGTGCGCACCTATCATGATGGAGAGGCGGCCCTGCCGGCGCTCACGGAGACGCCACCGGACATCGCAATCCTGGACGTGAAGATGCCCCGGATGGACGGTATGGAGCTGCTGCGGCGCCTCCGCCAGACTTCCGAACTGCCGGTCATCTTCCTCACGTCCAAGGACGAGGAGATCGACGAAGTCATCGGCTTCAACATTGGCGCGGACGATTTCGTCCGCAAGCCCTGTTCCAACCGCCTCCTGGCCGAACGCGTGAAAGCGGTGCTTCGCCGGGCTCGCGGCGGTGTGGCAGGCTCTGAAGACGGCGACCAGAAGCCAATCGTGCGCGGCAAGCTGACTCTCGACCCGAACCGCCATGCCTGCACCTGGGATGGCCATCCGGTCCGTCTGACGGTGACGGAATTCCTGATCCTGCAAGCGCTCGCCCAGCGCCCCGGCTATGTCAAAAGCCGCGACCAGTTGATGGACGCCGCCTATGACGACCAGATCTATGTTGACGACCGCACCATCGACAGCCACATCAAGCGCCTTCGCAAGAAGTTCCGCGAAGTGACGGACGAATTCGACGCGATCGAGACCCTGTATGGCGTCGGTTACCGCTACACCGAATAAGCGCGGGATCACCGAGCTCTATATCGGCGGGGCGGGTGACACCCGCACACGCCTCGTGGCCGCCTACGCGGATGAACGTCAGCGCAAATTCGCCCACCAGGCGCACCATGATGCGCACTATTTCCCTCATTATGCGCCCCGGCGCATCCATCATATCGCCCGGCGCGACGCCGAGATCGGGCGCAAGCTCGTCCTCATCGGCCATAGCTGGGGCGGCGACACCGCGCTGCGCGTGCTGAAGGCCATGCGACCAATTTCGGTGGATTTGCTTGTCTGTGTGGACCCCGTTCCGAAATCCCGCCTCAACCCGCCCCCGATGCCGCGCAATGCCGACATGATCATCCATGTCGATGCCCGGCCAAGCTATCCAAACCGGTCCGACCAGGTAAAAGGGATGGGGCAATGGTTTGGCGGAACGTTGCATCGCCGCCTGTCAGCGGCGCATGCCCTGATCATCGCGGACCTGAACCATTTCGCGTTCGCCCAAATGATGTTCGCGCCCGGAGAGGACGGCCTGTCCGCCGCCGATCATGTCGAGCGGATCGGCCAGCCTACACGCCCCAAAGCCGCAAGCTCCAGTTCGGCAAGCTGAGGACCAGCAGTATGAATCCAAGCCCAACCAAAAAGCTCAGCGGTGAATACACCCGACGATTGAGCGTCAGGAAAGGCATTTCAGGGGCTGAACGCTCGAAAGCTGGCAGGATTCCGATGACACCGCGTCCAAGGAATACGAGTCCGGCTGCTAGTCCCGCCAAGCTCAGCAAGCCTTTCTGGACCAGGGACGGCAGGGGGAGGGTTACATATCCACCCAGCATGGCTGCCAGGATAGCGGCCGCAAACAGGCAGAAGGCCACCACCATGCAGGACAGGGCTGACGGCATCCTGGTAATTCCACGACGCCCAACCACGGCGCGGGCAAGGGCCTGCTCGTTCGCACAGGGGAAAGTGCTGCCAAAGGCCCACAGCAGGTGCAGGCAGCCCAACACGAACAGCACGATCACCAGAATGGGAGAAATGATTGGTGCAATCATGACGACACTCCTAGGGCGCGGCCAGGCGAGTAAAATGCGCCACCCACTTGCCGTTCCCTCCATCATTCAATAGCCAGACACGAGACTAACACAAGCAATAGGATAACTTCATGGCAGACCCGGAAAACACGCTTCTCCTCGAAACCTCCAAGGGCTCGGTGAAAATCGACCTGCGTCCGGACCTGGCTCCCGGCCATGTCGAGCGGATCAAGGAACTGGCCCGCGAAGGCTTTTATGATGGCATCGTCTTCCACCGCGTGATCGACGGCTTCATGGCCCAGGTCGGATGCCCGCAAGGCACGGGGATGGGCGGCTCCTCCAAACCGGACCTGAAAGCGGAATTCAACGCAGAGCCCCATGTTCGCGGCACCTGCTCAATGGCCCGCACATCGGCCCCCAACTCGGCCAACAGCCAGTTCTTCATCTGCTTTGATGATGCCAGCTTCCTGAACCGCCAGTACACGGTCTGGGGCCAGGTCAGTGAAGGCATGGACGTCATCGACCAGCTGGCCAAGGGTGAACCACCCCGCAATCCCGACAAGATTGTCAGCATGAAGGTGGCTGCTGACGCCTGATTTTCAGGCAGGCAGGTAAGCCGGAATGACGGACAGGAAAATCAGGCGAAAAGCGATCGCGCGCCACGGGTCGAAAATCTTTGGCTCGCGCATTGCTCGTCTGATTTTCGCCTCCAACCTTGCCGGCCTTGCCATCCTGATCATCGGCGCGATGGTCCTGAACGAGATGCGCGCCGGCTTCGTCGTCTCAAAGAAACAGGACCTCGTTGCACAGGCACAGATCTTCACCAGCCTGCTGGGTGATGACGCCACCACGCCCGCGCCCAAACTCGACGAAGACGCCGCCCGGCAGACCATTGTCCGCCTGAACTTGCCGGAGCGGGTACGTGCCCGCATTTACTCTCCCGATGGCGAACTGGTCGGCGACAGCTTCTATCTCTCCGAGCGAGTCGACATAGACGCCCTGCCTCCCTTGCAGGAACCCAGCAGCTTCGCCCGCCTCGGTGCCAATCTGTCGGAATGGGCCAGCAACACACTGGGGCCCATCATGCCCCGGCGTGGCTCCGACGCCCTTGTCGCCCAGAGTTTCGAGGAGGAATTCGAGATTGCGGTCCGCGGACAGGAAGCTGCCAGCCAGCGTTTCTCCGATCGCGGCCAGCGGATCATCTCCGTCTCCATGCCGGTCCAGCGCGTCTCGGCCGTTGTCGGCGTCCTGACACTGGAATCGAACGATATTGACGAGATCATCCGCGCTGAACGCGCCGCCCTCATCCCCTTTATCGGGGTCGCCGTACTCGTGGCGTTCATCACATCAATCCTGCTCACCCTCGGCATCGCCCGGCCGCTCCGGCGCCTGTCAATTGCGGCCGACCGTATCCGGGCGGGCGCGTCCGACCGGATCGACATCCCGGCCTTGACCAATCGCAAGGATGAAATCGGCAATCTCGCCGCCTCGATGCAGAGCATGACCGAAGCCTTGCTGGAGCGGATCGAGGCGAATGAACAATTCGCTGCCGATGTTGCCCATGAATTGAAGAACCCCCTCACCTCTATCCGCTCGGCCGTTGAAACTGCTGACCGTGTGCAGGATGACCCGGTCGCGCTAGAGCGCCTGCGGCAGGTCATCGCCCAGGATGTGAAACGGCTGGACCGTCTGATTACAGATATTTCCAACGCATCCCGTATCGAAGCGGAAATGACGCGCGTGCCGACCGAACAGATGGACATTGCCGGCTTCGTCCATGATGTCGTTCAGACCTATGAAGCCTTCAGCCGCGAAGAGGGCGCCGTCTCGGTCCACTATCGCGACGACACGATGGGGGCACGGCTTCTGGTCAGGGGCCGCGACGGCCCACTCGGCCAGGTGGTGCGGAACCTGATCGACAATGCCCGCTCCTTCTCGCCAGCTGGCGGGCAGGTCAATGTCATCGTCGACCAGTCGAATGACGGCCCACAGACCATTGCCCGCATCATGATCGAGGATAGCGGCCCCGGCGTGCCGGAAGACAAGCTCGAAAAGATCTTCAGCCGCTTCTACACAGACCGCCCGGCCGGTACCGCCTTCGGCAACAATTCCGGTCTCGGTCTTTCGATTGTCCAGCAGATCGTGACGACCCATCGCGGCAAGGTCTGGGCCGAGAACCGCGCAGAAGGGGGCGCGCGGTTCGTCGTCGACCTGCCGGCGATCTGAAAACCTCCTACAAAGTAGTGTGCTTTCCCAGTCTCCATGTGACCAGTGTCCGTTTGAGGGTGTTTTCAAATATCGTGATGTCAGAATCGACAAAATAGTGCGCGACGATGATGCCGTTTCTGTTTTTGACGACAGTTGAACTACTAGTGCCTAATCTCTTTTCGAATTTGGCATGGTTGAAATGGTCACCGATCGCCGTGTTTTCCATCACCCAGCGCTGATTATTCTCTCTTGCCGCCACTCTTGCAGCGCTTTCGCCAGACCCCCTCAACTCAAACTTTTTAAGACTTGTTACTTCGGACCTTATCGACTTTGTCGCCGCGGGGGAGTTCTTCGCTCCCCATCTTGGATAGAAATTTACCTCAGCCTCATAAGTACCCGAAGGAAGTTTATTACCTCTACTCTCAGGCTTAATGAGAAGCGTCTGAGTTGCTGCCCGGATTATGAACCTCTGATTATTCCCAATCCACACATCTTCCGGCGCCTGTCCTGCTAGCCCAATCCCCCCCATAACTTCGAAGGGCGTAGTCATATCTGTGGAGATCAAGACTTCGACTCCCTTTGACGTTTCTTTGACATCTAGTATGTCAATTGTTTGGGCAGAGACCGCTTCGATGGTCGCAAGAAACATCGCAGCCAGATAGATCATTCGATATGAAAACATTCTTACCCTCCCCAGTCGACATGCTCACTAATGATAATGGAAAGTTGATTTCGATCTATAGATTAATTTTAAATCCGAATTAGCAATGCTGAGAACGAGTATTCGCTTTCCATTAACAAAGAAGCCCCTGCACATGCAGGGGCTTTTATTATCCGTGAACAACTGCGTTAGCGGCGGTTCTGGCGGTTGTTGATCAGGTCGTCGACCACTTCAGGCTCGGCCAATGTCGATGTATCGCCAAGATTTGAATATTCGTTCTCGGCAATCTTGCGCAGGATACGCCGCATGATCTTGCCCGACCGTGTCTTGGGCAGGCCCGGCGCGATCTGGATGAGGTCAGGGCTGGCAATCGGGCCGATTTCCTGACGCACATGCTGGATCAAATTCTTGACCAGCGCATCGTCCACCTCAACGCCTTGGCGCAGCGTCACATAGGCATAGATGCCCTGTCCCTTCACATCATGCGGATAGCCGACCACGGCCGCCTCAGCGACAGCGTCATGGCTTACAAGAGCGCTCTCGACTTCTGCTGTCCCCATACGGTGCCCGGAGACATTGATGACATCATCCACCCGCCCCGTGATCCAGTAGAAACCGTCCTCGTCACGGCGACAGCCATCACCCGTGAAATAGGTTCCGGGATAGGCCGTGAAATACGTGTCGATGAAACGCTGATGATCGCCGTAGACCGTGCGCATCTGGCCGGGCCAGCTGTCGGTAATCAGCAGATTTCCGTCGGTTGCGCCTTCCAGCACATTCCCTTCGGCATCCACCAGAACAGGCTTCACACCGAAGAAGGGATGGCTGCCAGCGCCGGGCTTCATGTCGGTGGTTCCGGGTAGAGGCACAATCATGGTGCCGCCCGTCTCGGTCTGCCACCAGGTGTCGACAATCGGACACCGCGCTTCACCGACGACGTGGAAATACCATTCCCAAGCCTCCGGGTTGATCGGTTCGCCGACGGTGCCCAACAGACGGAGGGATTTCCGGGATGTCTTGTTCACCGGCCCCTCGCCTTCGCGCATCAGGGCGCGGATGGCGGTTGGCGCCGTATAGAAGATGGTGACATTCTGCTCATCGCAGACCTGCCAGAAGCGTGAGGCGTCCGGATAGGTCGGCACCCCCTCGAAGACGAGGCTCGTCGCCCCATTCGCAAGCGGTCCGTACACGATATAGGTATGGCCGGTCACCCAGCCGACATCGGCCGAACACCAGAAAACATCATCTTCCTTCAGATCGAAGACATATTCATGCGTCATCGACGCCCAAACCAGATAGCCGCCGGTTGTGTGCAGCACACCTTTCGGCTGGCCGGTCGACCCCGACGTGTAGAGGATGAAGAGCGGGTCTTCGGCATTCATCGGCTCAGGTGGGCAGTCCGACGAAATGCCCTCGGCGGCCTCATGCAGCCAATAGTCCCGGCCTTCCTTCATGCCGACCTCGGCGCCGGTCCGCTTCACGACCAGCATCTTCTCGACCATGCCGCCGGCAATCTCGGCCGCCTTGTCCGCGTTCACTTTCAACGGCACACGGCGCCCCCCGCGAACGCCCTCATCGACTGTGATCAGGAATTTGGATTCGCAATCCGTAATCCGGCCGGAGAGCGCTTCCGGGCTGAAGCCACCGAACACGATGGAATGCACGGCGCCGATCCGCGTGCAGGCCAGCATGGCATATGTGGCCTCCAGGATCATCGGCATGTAGATCGTGACCCGGTCGCCTTTCTTCACGCCCATCTTCTTCAGGACGTTCGCGAACTTGCAAACGGCCGTGTGAAGCTGGCGATAGGTCATCTTGTGGGTATTGCCGGGCTCATCGCCCTCCCAGATCAGGGCCACCTTGTCGCCCCGCGTTTCCAAATGCCGGTCAAGGCAGTTGGCCGATACATTCAACACGCCATCGGAAAACCACTTCACATGCAGGTCGCCCGTCTCCCAGGAGACATCCTTCACCACCGTGTAGGGCTTGATCCAGTCGAGCCGCTTGCCGTGCTCACCCCAGAAAGCTTCCGGGTCGGAGATCGAGGCCTCATACATTTCGCGATACTTTTCCGGGGTCAGGTTCGCTTTTGCTGCAAACTCCGCCGGCACCGGATATATTTTTTGTGCGTCGCTCATGAATGGCTCTCCGTCTGGCATGTTTGTCCTCCTGTCAGAATGCATACTTTGTGGAGAAGGTGAACCGTGTGATCGACCCATCCGCGCCACTTTCCTCTTCGCGGATGCCGTGGAGCAGCTCTGTGCCCAGCGTCACATTCGGGGCAACATCCCACAGGATTGCGCCAAATACCGACTGCACCGAAGAGGTCACGCCCCCGCCCAGATAATCCGGATTGTCGATGAACAGGCCGGAATAGCCGCCACTGAAACGCGCGGTCTCGCCGAATGGG
>TARA_R100001244_G_scaffold129386_1_pt1 | contig 11389 bp, 8 predicted proteins | sample TARA_R100001244 | Tara Oceans TARA_R100001244 (sample SAMEA2621564) | marine metagenome | biome: marine biome (ENVO:00000447); feature: mesopelagic zone (ENVO:00000213); material: "saline water (ENVO:00002010), including plankton (ENVO:xxxxxxxx)" | depth 790 m
CTGGTTCATCCGTTTATTATGCTGGTGGCGGTGGTGGTGGAGCTAATGGTGGTAGTGCAGGAGCTGGTGGTAATGGAGGTGGTGGAAATGGTACTAATAACAGCTCAACTGCTACAGCTGGTACAGTAAATACTGGTGGTGGTGGTGGTGGAGCAGGTTCTGGCGGTACAGGTGGAGCAGGTGGATCAGGTAAAGTTATGATAAGATTTGCAACTCCAGTACCCGCAGCCAATAATGATATGGATTTAGTTTCTAATGCTTTTACTGTTTCTTCAGTTCCCACACAAGCTGATATAGTCTTGATGTATGATGATTCAACAGGAACGGCAGTTTTAAATACTGATCTGAAAGTATGGGCCAGCAGAGATAATGGTAGTACTTGGACTCAAGGCACACTGTCAGGTAAAGAAGTAATGGGAACTGAGATACTTACTTCTGCTCATGATATCTTAATAGCAGATCAGCCTAGTGGTACAGCTATGCGATATAAGATTTCTACTCATAATCAAGCTGTTACTTTAGTCACAAGCATAGGTGCTGTCTCTTTAGGCTGGAAAGATCCTGCTACAGCTATTGTAACTGCTGGTGGTAGTGGTGGCATAACAGATTTAACAGTGGCAACTTCTGGCTTGGAAGATGATATCGCTGCCCTAGCATTCAAAGTTGCAGCAGCTAACAGCTTGGATGACTTTAATTTATCAAACCAGATGGTAGATGATTTCAAGACACAAGCAGATTCTGCTATTGATGAGGCTGGTAGCACTAATATTACAATAGATTCATATGGTGCTTCTCAAGCTGGACTCCTAGATACTGGTAATAGATGGAGTGGGTTTGTTGCAGGATCAGTAGCTGATTCAAATTGGAGCAGTGTTGGAACGCTTATAAACGGAACTGAAACTGTAGCTAGTGGTTCATTTCCTGAGACAAGTAGTACTGGACATACAGTTACATTAACAGGAGTTACACAAACAACTGGATCTGGTGGTAAATTTGGTGAAGGATATACTTTTGGTTCTTATGCCAGCAATCATTATATGGCTATGCCAGATCATGCTGATTTCAATTTTGCAGGTGGTAGTTTCACTATAGAATTCTGGATAAAATTCACTGCAACTCCAAGCAATTATGCGACTATTTTTGGACAGGGTTCACAAACTGCTGAACACGCCCTTGTTTTGGGTGATTGGGGCGGTACTACAGATGAACATAATTTAGAATGGATAGCTGAAGGTGGACTTGGGAGTGATATGAATATGAGGGGCAGTTCTGGTTCCAACCAAACTGGCCCACTTAACGTATTGAATACTTGGTATCATATTGCTGTAGTTAGAAATAGTGATTTGTGGAGTATATATATTAATGGTAATTTTAGAAAGAGTGAAACTCACTCAGGAACACTTTCAGATTTCAGTGATCCAATGGAGATTGGTAGAAGATCGTTAAACTCCGCATATAGAGGTAGTTTTGAGGGTGTTTTAGATGACTTTAGAATCACTAAAGGTGTAGCAAGATATTCTGGAACAGTACAAACAGATTGGGGTAATTTTAGTGAAATAACAGCAGCCTTTCCTACTAGCGGAACCGCCAATAATCCTCAGTATAACAATATAGAATTAGTCTCTGATATACAGCCTGCATCAACTGCCCCTAGTTCAGGAGATGTGGTTCTCTTATATACTGATACTGTTGGCACTGCTGTTCTCAATACAGATCTTAAGGCTTGGGTAAGTAGAGATAATGGTACAACATGGACAGAAGGTGTATTAGCAGGTGGAGATGCAGTGGGTGATGAGAAACTTGCCTCTGCACATGATATAGATATCTCAGGTCAGCCAAGTGGTACACAGGTTAGATATAAGATAACTACCCATAACCAATCTGCAACTAAGTTAATATCTATAGGTGGAGTAAGTCTTGGATGGACTAATCCTACTGATGTAACTTACTCTACTGTAACTGCTGAACGTGGTGTATCTGTAGTAGCTAACAAGGCTGCATTACAAGCTATTACACCTTCTGGAACTCTGGGACAATTCTATTTTGTTACTGCTACTAAAGCTATGTATTATTCCAATGGTAGTGTTTGGACACTTCTAGGGAGTAACGCTCCGGGTTGGGGTAGCTTTACAGAAGATTATGGAACACTTACACATACTAATTCAAGTAGTAATCCAGTAACTCATTATCCTACGGCTACGGGTGCAGCAAATAGTGGAGATCCACAGGCAACTTCTATCTTAGCCGTTACTGATGAAGCTGAGAGTATTATTGTCTATGCAGCACCTACCAATATTATAGTTTCAGATTGTTCTCACTCGCCATCACATACAGGAGCACAAACCTCTGTAGATGCTGGACTTGTTATTGGGTCTTCTTCTGGAGAAGTAGAAGTAACACCCCCAAGCGCATGGGTAGATGATACTGTTACTGCTACTGTTACAGCTAGTGATGGTATTAATATTTTAGAAAAGAACATAACATGGAATATTGGTGGATTGTGGCCCGCTAATGATGCAGATTTTTCTGATGTCACTTTCTTATCACACCTTGATGGTGCAATTGCTGATGTAAGTAATGATAGTCGTGCAGCCGTTGCTGACACAATGGTATGGAGTACTGCTCAGAAGAAATGGGGTTCTGGCAGTGCAGACTGCACTACTGGAACAAGAAGATTATGGTATGCAGATTCTACTACCTATCCTATTACTAGAGAGTTTACATGGGAATGCTGGTTTAAATTAACAGGTTTAAATACTGGTGGTCAGATTTATAGAACTCAAACCCTTATGGGTAGAGGAAATAATTATTCTGGGCTCATTATAAAAAAAGATGCAGATCCGTCTGGTATCCCTAATATGACAGGTAGTCAACTATCAGGTCATAGTCTAGGGTTTTGGGTTGATACCCCAACACATACTTATCCTTTCTGGCCCCATCATACACTGATGACAGTAGATGGTCTTTGGCATCATGCTGCTGTTAGTTGTGATGCAACTAGGATTTATATGTTTCTGGATGGAGTTTTATCTACTGAGTCCCAAGTATCATCTTGGGCTTGGACAGGTCAGCATACAGATGCATGGTCATCTTCTGACACCAATAGAATGTCAATTGGTGGTGGAATTTGGAACGAAGGTAGCATGCCCGCTTTAGGTTATATTGATGACTTCAGGACTACTATAGATACATGTCGGTATACAGCAGATTTTAATCCCCCCGCAGGAGCATTCCAAGATCAATAAGATTAAGCAAGCAAGGAAAATAACTGTTTTAGGGGCAGGTAGTTCAGGATGTATAGCTGCACTTCATTTCGCACTTGCAAGAAAATATTCATCATTAGGTTGGAAAATTCCAAGAGTTGAAGTTGAACTTATACATGATCCAGAAATATCTCCTGAACCTGTTGGTCTTGGTACTTTACCAAAAGTATCTACAGCTATCTGGTCTGCATTAAATCAGACTGATTGGCATACTAATCCTATGGATGCTGTACCTAAGTTGGGGGTATTGTATGAAGGTTGGGGAAATACGGAAGAAGCTTTTGCACCACTAGCATATGATTATGTTGCAATGCATTTCAAGCCATCAAAGTTTCAGGAATATATTTTAAATTCCAAACAGTTTGATGTGATTGAAGCTAATGTTAAAGATTATGAAAGTATTGATTCAGATCTTATTGTTGATTGCAGGGGTACTCCCACTGATTGGGATAATTATGATGAGTTATTGAACCCACTTAATACAGTATTGTTAGGTGAACTTGATGAACAAGATCCTAAACAATTATGGACAAGAGCAGTAGCAACACCAAATGGTTGGACTTTTGTAATACCTGTAGGAAATTCTACGTCATATGGATATCTGTATAATAATAAATTAACATCTGATGTTGATGCAATTTCCAATTTTGAAGAGATGTTTGGAATAAAAGAAACTAAGAAATTATCTTTCAAAAATTATATAGCTAAGAATCCTTTTGTTAATAATAGGATTGCGTTAAACGGTAACAGGTTATTTTTTATAGAACCATTAGAAGCTACATCACTTATGACTCATTTAGATTGGTGTAGGATGCTTTGGAGATCTGTAATTATGAACAAAATGACAACTGATAATGCTACTAACCAACTTAAAAAATATGTTAATGAAGTAAAGAACTTTATACTTTGGCATTATCAAGTTGGATCAAAATATGACACACCTTTTTGGAATTACGCCAAAACATTACAGATTGATGATCCCTCTTTTTATAATATAATAAAAGGAATAGAAAGTCCTAACTATGGATTTTATGAGAAAGACTCACAAGCTGTCTATGGACAGTGGGGTCTTCATCCTTTTAAAATGTGGTATGATAGGGTAATTTCAGCATGAGAATCATAGCTCTAGAGATATAAATGTCTGATAGTTGGGAGAAACATCAAGAGCATGTGTTATCTGAATTGCAGAGACTCGGTTCTAAGATAGAAGATATCGATAAAGAAATGAAAGAGTTTCACACTAACCATCTTTCAGGTATCAAAGGTCAGGTTGCTGAAATAAGGGCTACTGTTAGGCTTTATGGAGTTGTCGCTGTGGGGGCAGGACCTTTTGCTGTAGGGATAATTGAAGTTTACCTAAAGATGACAGGTAAGGGGTGAATGGTTGTTTTACAGCGTGTATCTCCGGGGATAGGGGACGCTATTATGATGCAACCTTTGATAGAAAACCTTTACAGGGATAATCATAAGGACTTCGGGTTAGTAACTAAGTTTCCTGATCTATTCCGAGGAATGTATCCTATTTATGATACCCCTCCCGAATTCGCAGAAGTTATAGATGTTGACGATCCTTGCCCATGCAGTTTATATGAATCTGAGGTGAAGGTTATTAAGAAAGGCCGAACACAACTGTTCCTTGAAAGCGGTGGGTATACTTATAAAAAAGAAGCCCCTAGACTGGAACTGACAGCGGTGGAACAGGGGAAAGCCGAGGAGTTTAAAGGAGAGCAGGGTGTTCAGATCGGGTTGAGTACAACATCCGCTGCTTACGGGAACGTTCTTGATGGGTGGAGAGATTACCCGTACCCTGAAGCATTAGCGAAATCCTTAAGTTCTCTTGGGCATGTTGTTTGGATGCACACAGAATCTTTACATAGTAAATATGCAGAAGATTTCAAAGGCTCGTTACGTGACCTTATGATAAGGATAAAGAGTCTGGACATAATGGTAGCTGTCGATACGGCTGCTGTTCATATAGCTGGAGCGTTAGGGGTGACAGTGTACGGGCTTTTCGGCCCGACTGACCCTGCTTTAAGGATAGCAGATTATACTTCTACGTTCTGGTTACCGAAATACGAAAAATGTGGCAGGGCATACTGTTGGTATGATCCCTGTAAATGGCGTTTTTGTTTGCAAAGCCTCAAACCTAAAACAATACAAAAAAAGGTAAAGGTACTTTTAAATGGATAAACTGGAAATAGGTGGTGGGAGTAACCCTGCTGAAGGGTACTTAAACCTCGATATCAACGCTGATTGCAAACCTGATATAACAGGAGATGTGAGAGCGTTCTTTACACCTGATGTGGATCTGGAAGATTATCCTGATTTAATGGGAATCGATGAGTTTGTGTTTGACGAAATCAGGGCGACACATTTCGTTGAACATATCGAGTGGATATACCAGAAACCCATGTTTGAATGGTTTTACAAGGTATTGAAACCAAGCGGTAGAATTGTAATAGAGACCCCTAACTTGCACTGGATAATAAAGAGTTACCTTAAAAATTATGGTTCAGGAGAGTATCCCCAAGAAGACCACCCTGACCTTAACGGTACTAATGATTTTGTCCCTTGGGTTAATTTTAAGCTGTTTTCTGGTTGCAGTCCCGGTGACTATCATCATGCTATGTTCGACAAAGTTTGGATGAGACGGGTTTTAAAAGAAACAGGGTTCACTCCTACGGTAAAGGCGAAAGGGGCGTACATACAGGCTATAGGGGTCAAGAAGGATTTGGGTTTGCCAGAGGAAGAGTATTATGTTCCACGAAATAATCGAAGATGGTGGGATGCGTTTAAGATGGGGCAGTGGATAAAATGAAGGTACAACCTCTGTTTGAGTTAGGGATGTTTTCAAATAACCGTATACATGCGACCTTAAAGAAATACGCACCTGAGACAGTAGTGTTCACAGGCGAATACGGAAGAACCCCTAACGGTATGCATTCTAGATGGGGGATAGATACTTCCTGTGATGCCTATATTTTTCATGCAACCCCCGGAGGTGATTCTTACCGACAACTGTTCTGGGGTGAGAAGGACTGGGTTGTGACGTTGATGGAAGAGGTTGAAAGGAAACCTAAAATAATCTTGTTTGAAGTACACGACCTACTGGTTATGTACCCTGAATGGATTAAAGATAAAGATGTTATTCAGTCTTATAAGATGTCGGATTGGTTTCCTGAACACCCTAACTTGATTTCCTATCCTATGCCCGGAAGCGGAAGGTGGATCGATGAAGATATATTTTACAGGAAAGAAGAGATTGGGAAGAATCAGGGTCGCATTCTTGTGAGTTGTGACCAGTTGAAACGCAATCTATACGAAACCATATCTTCTATGGGGCATCCCCTGCATATTCTAGGTACGAGCAATCAGCGTTTTTTGGGGCAGATGAAAGAGAATGATACTTGTGGTACTATATATCCGCAAGACTCGGATAAGCTAAACGATCTCTATAACACTCTTGACTATGCAGTGAATTTTCAGGTTGTCGGGTTTGAAAGCTGGTTGGTTGAAGCGAGATTCTGCGGGGTGAAATGCTATTATCCTGACTGTGATCATGCAAGATCCCTTTTCGGTGATGAGAATGTAGGATTCTTTGATCTTGAAGATATAGAAGGGACGCTCAACCTTGAGAACGATATGACTGAGAGTGATATCGCTTACAGCAGACAGAAATGGGGTGCGGAACACAGAGTACCTTTGTTTTGGGAAGAGGTACGGAGCAGGATAATCCCTGAATAGCAGGATTAATAGGATGAGACGTTGTGAGAAGAAGTTATTGGTTTTATCTGGCGATAAAATTTGTCGAAACGTTTTATTTCTCGGCTTATTGGAGAAAAACGAAAGGGCCATCTCTCTCCACGTCAGCTTGGTCACCGACAGTTACGGAATATACTTCGAGGGCTTCGAGGGCTTCGTGGGACGGGATTACTGTTGACAGGTCAGAGGGAGCTTGGTCGAAAGAAAAGGGAACCCGATCAGATTGGGGACCAGAAAAAGCTCCCAAGAAAAGTGATTGGGAAAGGTGAAAGGGAATGTTAAAGAAAGCATATGCGAATTTCTCGTTAGGCATACACGGCAGTGCTGGATCTCAGCCTAGCGTAAGAGAAGTTGCTGCCAGAGAGATCCGTAACATGGATGTTGATCTCGATGGGAGGCTTGTACGCAGGTTAGGTAAGGATCGTAAATGGGCTACCCAGTTAGCGGGAGATATCAAAAGAGTTATCCCTGCTTACTATACGGGAACCAACGAACTCTTCACTACTGAACGTACTCACCTTTTTGTTCAGACAACCACCAATATGTATCATTGGAACGGATCAGCTTTTACAACCTTGACTCTTCCAACAGGTGTAACCCCCGCAACGGATTTCACGGATTCGTTCAGTTACTCGACAGCAGGAGGAAGACTGTTTCTTGCCAATGGCAAGGTAACTCTGTGGGTGGATATATCTCTACCAAATCCAGTGGTCTACTACTGGGGGGCGACCCCACACAAATCTCCCAGTGGGGGATCATCCTACCAAATAGATGGTGCTGATCTGGAAGGGATGCCTAAACTTAACGTGCAAGCGATAGAGAGAAAAACGGGTGACGTTAAACACCAAGGGGTAGGTGTAGGGTATCTAAGTACGGATTCAATGTATGCTTACTCTTTCGCTTATTACAACGAAAGCTGGGGAATATTTAGCGGGTTATCTGATCGAGTGATATTCAAACCAGAGGATGATTTTCAGACAGCGTTCCTTACTGGGATGGAATATAATCCTGATCCGCAAATCACGCATATAATAATTTATAGGTCAGATAGTGTTGCTGTCTTACCAGAGCTTAATAGTCCTGCTAATAGCAGAACGAACAGTGCGAACATAGAAGTTTTAATGAAAACGGCTCCTTTATATGCTTTTGCTAAGATTGAGAACAAGGCTCCTATTGTAGGAGTTGCATCCCATACTTCAGACCAAACTCTTGATACAGAAACCTTAGTCGTTAGCAGTATGAACTTTAAAACCCACGGAGTTGTTGTCGGTCAAAAAGTTAGAAACACAACGGCAAATGAAGGCTATGAAGTTATCGGGATACACACAACGCACACTCAATACGACACGCTCTATTTAACGAGAGCACCTCAAGTACTACAAGCATTCAGTGCTGGTGATGGTTACCAGATACTGTTTGATAGCTTTTATGATAAAGGAAGGATAACAGGTGTCGCTCAACCGGGAACCAGTGGGGCTTCCGGGGAAGAATCAGAGAAACTTTTGGTTGACGGCACAAAACCTGATTGGGCTAAAGCACCTTATGACCCCACAGGTAGGGATATCATCTTCTGGGACACTTCTACTGCTAGTGAAGAAGGGCATGTTCTTTCTATTAAAGATGATAACAGTTACATGGATGCAGACAGGTTTACCCACACCATACAAGATACAGCTTTCGTTGCAGGTAAATTGTATCAGGTACGATACGGTAAAACGGATCAGGCAGTAGAAGGGAGTAACCCACCTTTCGACACAGCACATATAGCTCATCATGCAGGGAAACTCTGGGCAGCACAAGCTAAGAGTTCTACAGTTATCTTCTGCGGGATGAACACGACAGGAGATGGTATCTATGATTTGTTTCCTGACGAAGATGCCGAGATGCCTCATATAATTTATATCAACAGAGGTGATGGAACAGAGATAACGGGATTGCAACCTGCACATGACGGTCAAGTTCTTCATGTATTAAAGGAAGCAAGCCTAACCCATATCAGGGGTAGCGGGGTGATATCGGGAATGTATAATGTAGGGAGATCTGCTTCTCCTGTACAGATAGATCTCGATGCCAGTGCTACCAGTCACGCAGCAGGATGTGTCGCCCCAAGATCAGTTGCTAATGTAGGGGGTGATCTAGTCTATTTCTTCGCTAGAGATAAACAGATATGGGGAGCAGCAGGAACACAGATTCAGCCAGTAAGCCTTTCCATACAGAGACATTTAAACCAGATACCTGATAACAAGGTAAGTGAAGTTGTTTCTTGGGGGTACAAGAACAAGTTGCATGTAGCCTTTACTGACGGATCGGTTGCGTATAACAACAGGGTTGCAGTCCTTGATCCGCAACGGAAGATGTGGACGATGTACGATTCATGGAATATCAGGGATGCTGTCTGGAGTCAAGGCGGGACTGATGATGGAGTGTCGTTTGCTGGAACTACAGATGGGTTTAACGATTATGTAGATGTCTTGTATACGGGAACAACAGATAACGGGTCAACTTTTAAAGGAAGTTATACGACTAACGAACTTCAGTTTCAACAGGAAACGGTTCTAATGGGAGTTTATGTTTACTCCTTAACGAGTACAGGACTATTAGCGGTGACTGTTACGGCTAATAATGTTACAGTAGCTAATCAGGTAGCGTTTACGCCCGTAGCTTCTAATAGATATAGGTTAGGGGTTCATGCCAGAGGAAGAGTTTTTACTATCAAAGTGGAAGGCACAGGGTTAGACCTTATAGACAGGATAGAGTACGAATATCAGGTTAGAGGACAACGATGAGGGGCAGGGGTTCTAAGTTAGCAAAAGCAAACAAGCATCCGTTAAACCAATTATGCAGGGAAAAGATGGAAGAGGCGGGAGAAGGGGTTAACGGAGGAGCACAGTATCACCATCAAGCTATAGCGTTAACATTATATGATTCAGAAGAGATGTGGGATTACTCTTTACTTGAAGAAAAGTTCGCTCATATGGAAAGATATGGAGACCCGCTAGAATCTTTAAAGGATATGCTTGACGCTGGCCCATCTATTGACAATGAAAGCACGTTAGAAGAAATTTCGGAAACATTAATGGAGTCTTGGGTAAGCAAACTGCAAGAAGAAGGGTCTTGGTCTCCGATGGAAGACTCTCGTTTAACCATAAGGGGGTAGGTTGTTATGACGATGACGGCAAACAATAATGTCAGGGAGCGAATACAAAAATCTTTCACTGACGCTGCAAAAAAGACAGGGGTTCCTGTTAAGCTTCTGAAGATGGTAGCAGCGATAGAAAGTTCTGGACGACCAGACGTTACGTCCGAAACAGGTGCTCAGGGTGTCATGCAGATAATGCCTAAAACCAAAGAAGATATTATCAAGAGACTGGCCCCTAAAGGAGCATTCCCTACGAATGCAGAAGGATGGGATACAGGGAATGTTGAACAGAATGTTCTTCTGGGAGCGTATTACTTGAAGGATATCTTGGGAATGAAGGGTATTGATAATGATTGGGAACGGGCTATGGCTGCATACAATATAGGTCCCGGGAACAGATGGATTAAAAAACCAAACTGGAAAGAAGATAAAAGGTACAGTGCTGCTCGGATGGGGTCTGAGAATTATAGTGTTAAGACCTATATTGACAGAGCAAACCAGCTAGTCGGAGACAGGGGATGGAGCGATGTTCCTATGTCATCAGTAATAGGAGGTGGTGGGTCTGGGATGCAACCTGCTTCAGCACCACCTGCTTCAGCACCACCTGCTTCAGCACCACCTAATGCTCCTGCTGCTGGAACGGACATTAACCGTACTCTTAACCCCCCATCGCAATACGATCCTTTAGTAACAGAAACTGATGCACCTCCTGTATGGAACGAGCCAGCATTAGATCCTTATAGTGAAAGAAACTATGAATCTGAGATTGCTGAACAGGCAAGAAACTTTATCGATACTAATAAGTACGTAAATAAGCTCTATCAGAACGAAACCCCTGAACAACAAGCGATAAGGCGAGATACGTTAATAGCTACGTTAAATCGGGATACAGGAATTGGAGGAGACGCTGTAGATTTGTCTCAGGTTGATGATACGAGGAGCCCAAAAACAAGCTTTGAAAGCCTTGAAGCCTTACCCGCAAATTTTGGGGCTTACGCAATGGGGGGAGAGAATCCTACAAGAATAGGTCTCACTTCAAATGAGCCTATGAGTTGGGACCAACAAGTTCGGACACATGTCCAATCGGAGAACCCATTTCCAACAGAGTATAACAAAATGGGTTATGGAGAACTAACAAGGGATACCTTTCAAGGGGGACAAGATACATATAAGCCTCTATCTCCGATTGGATCACAGGCTGCTGCGAGTCCTCAAGTTGGAGCAC
>TARA_R100001244_G_scaffold63542_1_pt1 | contig 11347 bp, 11 predicted proteins | sample TARA_R100001244 | Tara Oceans TARA_R100001244 (sample SAMEA2621564) | marine metagenome | biome: marine biome (ENVO:00000447); feature: mesopelagic zone (ENVO:00000213); material: "saline water (ENVO:00002010), including plankton (ENVO:xxxxxxxx)" | depth 790 m
TAACCAACAACACTAATCTCAATCTATAATCGTTGCTAAAGTACCTGTAAAGGCTTTATCAAAGTCTGGCTCTTTTCCTGTTAACGTAACAGTTGCACCATTCAAGTCTCCCATAGCTTTACCTGAGCCATTTGTTATCTCTAACGCATCAACTCCTCTAGTCTCTCCTAATACCCAAAGAGTACCATTTGCATCCTTTACGATAGCCATAAGCCTCGCCTTAGATAAATTACTTAATGAGTTTTTTTGTGAAGCACTCATTTTCTTCATTGTAAAAACAGTAGTAGACTCGTAAAAAGTAGTCCCTGTTTCTATGGAACTAGTAGTAGTTGAGTCGTACTGTGCATCTTCTTTGTTAAGCTGAAACGTAAAAAACTTAGTAGTACCAACCATTGTTATATCTGATATAACACCACTAGTAGAAGTGATTGATTGTACGTTATCGAAGTTAGCTATATAAATAACCTCGACACCGCCTACATTGTCTCTACATCCTATCTCAGCTCCTTGAACTAATTCACAAGACATATTTTTTATATTTAAATTAAGGGGGTGTTTTAAGCCCCCTGTACTAGTTTATTTTTTCTAGATATTCTTATAAGTAACAATCTCTGTAGAATATGCTACTGCTGTTCCAGACTTCCATCTGATAGACGCTTTAATGTTATCGTCATCATTAGAATACCACACTTTTGCTTCTTCTTCTTCGTTAGCTAAATCAGTACCGTAGTACAAGTTATTAGGATAAGTACAAACGATTCTATCGTCGTAATCAGCGTTACCACCTGCGATAGTATTCAAACCATTTACAGCCATTACTTCTAAACCCGTTCCTGGCATAGTTAACTTACCTGTAGATTGTGCGTTACCTGCATCAAAATGGAAGTTGTTCTCATCTCTTAAAGCTAAGATCAATTTTTTAAATACTCCCCATCCTGTGTAGGTTCTCATCTTCTTATTAGGATTGTTATTTAATGCATCTGGAATTAATGAATATACATCATCCATAATACCAATAACGTTAGACTTAGTTACTGCTGCTGTAGCTGTAGCTTCGATTGGAGAACCTGCATCTATCTTTTTTAATAAACCATCAAACCTCTTTAAGTTAACATCAAAAGCATCAGTAGTGTCACCTTGCCATAAAACTTGCTCTAACTGACCAGATATATTATCAGTCACTGACTGCATAATGATTTGTTCAAAAGGTAATGTTTCTGGACTAGAACCTACTAATACGTGACCGATAAACTTTTTCTCGATATCTTTAGGACACCAAGTATCTTGCCATTTTAATTCTGAAACAGTTAAAGTAACGTTAGAGAAAGTAGTTGAACCAGAAGCATTAAATCCACACCCAGAATCTGCTTGGAAAGGTGCATCTTGTGCTAATAGTAATAATTTCTCAGAGTTCTTAATCCCTGCTTGTATTTTAATTCCACCATTTTTAATAGTGTCTGCTCCTAAGATAGCTGCTTGTAAGATATCATCTGAAGTCTCTTTTACGTAGTCTGTTAAACCTGATACTGTAAAACCCATTTTTTATATTTTTATAGTTAATATTATTTATTTATATCTGCTCTAAATTCTTTTCTAAACGCTGTTGCATCAAATTTTTTCGGCTTGCTTACCGTTGGCTTTGCTGCTGGCTCTGCTCCAAACTTTTCAACTAATTCAAATAACTCTTTTAACTTGTTATCTGTATCTTCTTTAGCTTTTAACTCAGATTCTTTAACCTTTGCAAACTCTGCTTTTTCAGCTTCAAGTGCTTCTACTTTTTTATTCAAAGCCTCAAACTTTTCGTTGATCTCTTTCATTTCTTCTTTATTAAAATTAGATTCTTCTATTGTTGTTTTTACTACTCTTTTAGCTTGTCCTGTTGCGTTTGACTCTTTCATATCTGCGCCTGTTGCTGCTGGTGCTTCTTCTGCTGGCTCCGCTCCTTCTTCTGCTGGTGCTTCTGCTAGTACTACATTGTCTGCTGTACCTTCTTCATCTACTATATCGAAAGTCGTTCCATCTTGCAATTCATAGCTTCCTTGTGGCATAGCTTGCAATTGTCCCTCACTATCTACTAAGCTTACTACTATTCCTGTAGCAATTACCTCAGCATCATAAACTACCATAGTCTCACCATCGACTAAGATGTTCTCAGTCATTTTGACCTCAACTACTTCTTCTTTAGGTAGATATTTAGAGACAAGGGATTTAAGACCCTCGAATAATTCCTTCTTTTTGTCTGACATTTTATATTTATTTAAATTTAAATCCTTATCCATTTTTACGAGCTGCTTGTTGAATACACCTTCTACGCTAAACCCTTTGAACTTTCCATTCATTACATCGTCCCATAACATATCATTGTTGATTTTATAACTAGCTATCCAGGTACCTTCATTTAATTTAGGAAACCCTTTAGGAGCTGTTATACCTCTACGCTTATCTATTACCATAGACTCAAACAATACTACATCTTGCACCTCATTAGCGTGCTCTGTATTCACATTGTTATTGAAGTTATCAGCAAAAAACTTGATAGCTATCTTCTCTATAGTTTCAGCATCAAATACAACCATAAACTCCTCCCCGTTACTATTACGATAGATAGGTTTATCAGCTACCATCATAACACCTGTAACTATTCGTCTCTTTTCATCAATCTTAAACTGGGATACTTCCTGTCTAGCTTCTTTAGAAAATATAAAAAAGTCCTCTTCAGTAGCAGGCTCCCCAACGAACGAATTAAAATTAACACCACTCTCTTCATTGTCTGTAACTATTAGTTTGTAAATTGGTAATTTCTTCTGTGCCATATATTAAAATATATATAATTTGTTTGTGTGGTTAACTTGTTGTATGTTTGTGACCTAATCAATAATAAAACAAAATGAAAAAAATTTATCTAGTATTTTACTCAGACTTTTCAGATTTAAGTAAAATAGAATTATGCACTCCCGTAACAGGAAAAGGCAAAGCCTCTGTAAAAAAAGCATTTATCACTAAAATGGAAGGCTCAGAGTATAATATAAAAGATTTAAGAATAAACAACATAGAATACTTATGCTCTGTAGGTCTAGAAAGTAATGGTTTAAAATTAAAAAACATAAATACATTTGAGTTGTGGTTGCAAAATTCAATTATTTAAACTATATTTGAATTATATTTCGTAGTAGTGAATGGAATTGAACATAAAAAAAAGGGAACGTCCGCGAATCGTTCCCTTTTTTTTTAGCCGAATGTAGCTTTCTCTTCTATGCTCCTTATATCGTTCTGACTCCCTGTTATATCACTCTCTACTACTACTGCTTTGATAAATCTTTGATCTTGTGTAACTAGACTGTTTACTGTTCCATCTGGGTTCAATTGTGTTGATCCTGTCTGTGCTAAAGATGGTGCTTGTTTTGATACGCTCGGGCTTGCCCCTCCTACGCTAGCAGTAGCAGATGGAGTAGATGGAGTAGGTGCAGATTTCGAAGATCCAGAGAATTTACTAGATGATATTTTAGCAACACTTGAAGCTGTTGTGGCTACTACCAAGGCTGTTTGAGCGACATTAAGAGGAAAGGGAACTGTTTGTGCTGCGACCAAAGCTTGCGCCCCATTTATAACAGCGTTAGCTAATTGAAAAGCCTTATTCACATTAAATTGTTTTTTAAGAACCTTCTCCTCTTCTGCTGACCCTTTAACTACATTACCTAGCTTTATAGAAAATATTGCATTACTTATATTTTTAGCTGTATCGAAAGCCATTAAAGCTGTTTTGATTTTCTCTTCTTGAAACTTTTTGTCTAAGTCTGCTGCTGCTTGCTTTCTCTCCGCTTCTGCTGTGTCCGCTTCTAATTGCATCTCTGCTGCTAGATCTATAAACTCCTGATCTAGCGCGAGTTCTGCTATCTTTTTATCCCTAGCCTTTGTAGCTTCTAGTAAGTCATTTTCTATAGCTAGCGCTTCATCTGCTAACCTTTTCTCTTCAGCTTCTAATTTGTCGGCTTCTGCTTGCTCTTTGTCGGCTAATCTTTGATCTCTTTTCCTATCGGCTTTAACATCTTCTAGGTCTAGTATTGTTTGAGTTAACTCTATATTGGCTACTCTAATCTCTTCAATCCTTACTTTATCTTCTTCGTTTGTTTTATCTAAAGATTCCGATATTTTCTTATTAGCTTCTAATACTGCCTTAGCTCTTTTAATCTGTAGATCTTCTGTAAACTTTCCAGCTCGTTCAGCTTCTCTAATCTCTCTATCATAACGCTCTGTATTAGATCTTATAATCTTCTCGTTATTCTTAATGATAGTTTTCTTTAGCTCGTTAACTTTGAACTCAGACAAGCCCAGCCAATCACTAAAAGTCTTTAGCTGTGCTATTACATCAGATATAACTTTACCAATAGCTTTAAATCCATCAGCTAAGAATGGTATGTTATTTCTTAAAGCAAACATTGCACCACCAATAGCAGCAATTGCAGTAGCTACTAAAAATATAGGGTTACTTATAAGAACTATCTTTAATAGCTTAAACCCTTCCTTTAAATCTGCTAGACCTCTAATACCTTCAGAGAATGCCATAGCAGCCTGTACCTTGACTAATGTCTTTTGTAGATCTTCACTCTCTCCACCTAGTAAAGCAGCAGCACCAGTAGCAGCAGCAAACCCACTAGATAAACCCCCGATAGTTTTACCGAAGGCTGCTAACTTAACATCTGGTTTTAAGTCATCTAACGAGGTGTTTATATTATCTACCTCTTGCTTAAGTTCTGCTGCTTTTAAGGCTGCATCTCTAAACTCTTTAGTATTCTTTTTACCAGCACCAGCAAGCTTAAACACAGCATCCTCAGCTTCTGCAAATTGTTGCTTTAAATCTTTTACCTCTGCTATTGATCCCTCTAATTCGACATCGACTTTTATTACTACTTCTTCCATTACATTAATGCTGTTAATTTGTCAATCAAATCGCTTTTACTTAATAGAGGTACACCGTTAATAGTATCTATTGTTAAGAATCCTGCTGTAGCTGTATGCGCCACGTACCACGCTCCCGAATCTCTACCAGACATTTTTACTACTACTCCAGCTCCGTACGGTTCGACGTGCTCTAATAATTTACCGTTAAATCCTTGCGGGCTTTGTAATTCGCTTGAAGAATAACCTCCAAAATCTACATAGAGACCGCTGTTACCTTTTTTTGTTATAACTATATTTGCCATTTTTTTTTATTTAATCATCCACCAATACACCACCGATGTCTGTTGTCACGATAGTATTATTATCACTTACACTTTCTACCCTTCCTTTTATGTCTGTTCTAGCCTCAAATATTAAATAGCTATTATCTGCGAAATTGTAATCGTGAGCGTGTGTAATTTCTGGAGCTAGTTTAGACTGAAATACCTCCCCATAAATCCTTGCTCTTAGTGTAATATTTGCGCTACCTGGTGAGCCATTCACTCTGCTCATACTAAAATTTACTCTATTAACATACAAAGTTTTACCTAGTGGCACTGTATAAGCTCCTACTGCTGTCTGGTTCATATAAGGGGGCATTTCAGCAAAAATGTTAGATGTAGTTGTTGTATGCCTAAGTTTTAATGTACCCTGATTTTCGCCATCAGTCCCTGCTGTTTTTACATCTATTCTCGTACCACCTCTATAATATGTTTGTGCTCCTAAACTAACCCAAGTAGTACCTAATAAAGTAACAGTAACATTTGGCATCTCTGCACCTGTACTATCTAGTAGATTATATATCGTTACCGTTCTTGCTCCAGTTCCAGCTGCTGTGTCATCTGTGTTATCGCTTCTAATTTCCATAGTTTCTGCGCTGCCTGTCGGGAAACCAGTAAAACTCGAACCTCCATTCCATATATCCTCTGGTGTAGAATACGTATCAACGTCAGGATTTCGTCCATAATTATCAACAATAGTATGTCCCTCAACATTTCCTTTCACTACTTCTAGCTCAAAAATGGCTGGTATTAGATTGCCTGCTGCATTAGATTCTAAATCTATCTGATTATTGTCAGGATCATTCCCTCTAACCAGCATCTTGTTAATAAATGTCATAATATTATATAGTTATTAGTACCATTGCTCTGTAGTGTTACAGTATCTCCTGTACTATTTAATGTAATTATACTAGCCCCTTCTATTGTATCTGATCCATCTGGATAAATATTTAAAACCTCTATTGTCTTACTGTTTTTTATATTAAATATTTGTGTTTGTCCTGCTGCTGGTGACAAAAAAGAAGTCTCACTACCTGTTCCAAAATACTCTACAGTATAGTCTGATAGACTCACTGTTGCCTCTGGTAGGTCTGTAGGTGTTGTAGCTCTGTATGCTTGGCTAAATGTTACACCGCTAGTTATACCTCCACCTCCACCTCCGAAACTATCCTCTGTTATAAGTACATTCTTAATATAAATAACATCATTCACATCTATAGTTAAACCACTACAAGAGAATAAGTTAGCACTTATAACACCAGAAGAAACTATACAAGCACTTGTATTTAATAAGTTTATATTTCTACATTCATCTCCTATAAAATTTCCAACACCATTAACTACAATGTCCTGGGCAGAAGAAGATACGCTATTACTCTCGCCTATTATAGCGTGCCTAAACAACCTATTCGGTTTAGAAGCATTGGATATAATAGGGAAGTATTCAGTACTCCCAGATGTCAAATTACTCATATCTCTTTTTTAATACCTCCAAAAGAAGAAGTAGTTGATGCACTAAATGGTGCTGCTGCTTTAATCTTAATAAACTCTACTACACATAACGAACTAGGGTTACTAGGATCGTAATTTTTAATACTGTTTAACCTTAATAAATAGTTATCTACTAAATACTGTTTAGCAAAATCCAAAGAGTTTATGTCTGCTGAATTTAATAAAAACATTCCTGTAATCACTTTACTATCTGGATCTAAAATCTCCTCTATAAACTTACTGTAATACTTATTGTATAGGTTATTATTCGTATAATCTGTGTATGCTGTTTGTAATTCTTTAGGAATCCCGAAGCTTATATCTATAGTAGGGTTGGTTGTATCGTCTAAGTGTGAACAAAAAGGATATCTATAAGCCCCAAAGAGTATAGCTGCTATAGTTTTCACTCCTCCAGACTCTGTGTACCAAGCTGGAGCAATAGCTAACCCATTGTATAATAATATCTTTGGATTAGTACTGTAATTTGTCGGCACAGCATTATGATATACATCGTCATCTGAATAATAAGGATACCTAAAAGGATTAGGACCTTCCCACCTATCACCAAATATTATAGAAGGACTAAAAGTAATCTCTGTTTTAACCTCTTTTTTTAAAAACTCATTAGTACTATAAACTGTTCTTTGTCCGCTTGACTCTTCATACTTAGCTTGATAAATCTTATTGTAATAATCTTTACCATCCTTGTATTTAAACACATACTTTCTTCCTCCTAACTCTCCTAAAGGCTTTATTTTTAACCCTTGTGATCTGTCTAGCTTACTAGTCCAGTCTATTGTAGTATCACTATAGTAATCTTCTTTAGGCTCTATTATTAAGTTCTTTTTATTATCAGGATCAGGAGATACATATAAATTATGCATCTTAACTAAATTCATAAAGAAGTCAATTTGCTTCATAATAGGAGCTACTAAATTCATATTAACCTGATCTCCATCTTGTAATGTTGTATTTATACTAGTAACCTCCATAGTGCTATCTGCACCTATAGAGATGTTTGTAGGAAGTATATCGTTACTCTTATAAGAGATAGAAGTATATATTTTGTCTCCAGGCAGTAGTTCAATAGTAGGGTAGTTACTGCTATCTAATAATATATTTTGATTACTTACTACTCCATTGATATCAAAGTACTCTAGTATTATATATTGTGCTACTCCATTTCTCTCTACAGCTACACCCCCAACTATAGAGTTCTCAGCACTTACATTTCTTAGATCAACTACAACTTTATAGGCTCCTGTATTTTGTACAACATAAGCCAATGTAGTAGCTACTCCTGCTGGATCTGATAACCTAAAGTTGTAAATAACTCTATTAGGGAAAAGCCCTGTTTGAGGTACAGAGTAGGTCGATGTCCTAGACACTTTAAGATACTTATCCTTTTGCGCTGCCTCGCTTAATTTAGATAATGCACCACTATAAGGGATTATTAACTTCTTGAAATAATCAGAATCAAAAAACACAGATGTAAATGTATACCCTGCATTTGAAAATATCCTGTCTATGTATTCCCTTGCATAAATAGCAGGGGTAAAACTGTTAATACCCCACGTTATCCCATCTGTAAACCCATTATCTACTAATGGGTACATATAACCAGCACCGAAAATAGTACCCCAAGAGGCTCTAATATTAGTTAAGTTAAGTATATGATCTAAATCTGAAAAGTTAATATCAGATAATAGCAAGCCTTCTAGGTTAGACATAAACTCCCCATTGTCTCCAAACAAAGCAACCTTGTATATTATATGCTTATCCTCTGTTACTATCTCTAGCAACTGCATAAACCCATCTAATACTGTTATTCCATCTTGAAGTACAGATATTGTTTGTTTAATATTAGGATCAAAACCTCCCTCTTTATTCACATTGTAAATATGAGTAAGGATATTATTATTATTGTCTGTCCCAGGTAACATTACAGTCTTAGAAAAAGAGGAGTTTCTTTTACTCGGATCTCTAATATCTGCAATAGAGAAGTTTAATGAGATTGGTATGTCTGCATTTATCTCTAGCTCCTCTCCTGTATTTAATTGTAGTACTACCATTTAGTATCTTTGTCTAAATCTATCGTATCCATACTCAAAACTGATTCTTAAATTGAATAGCTTATCTGTTGCTACTTGCTTAATATCGTAAGAGTTATCTTTAATATTAACACTAACTAAGCCATAAGTCGAATCGTCCAAATAAACCTCTGGGCTTGTTATTAAATCTTCTAGCCATATACTTTCATCTTCTGTTATCCAATCGCTTAGAACGCTTATATTGTCCTTTAACCTAGTATTGTATGCTATGTTTGTACGTGCTTTAGTCTCATACCCGTAAGCGTCAGCAGCAGTTAAACTAGCTGCGTTCTTTTTGTATGAGTCTCTTTTTATGCTAACTCTTTTTGTATCTGCTCTGTAAAATGTAAAACTATCAAACCCCCCTCTCTTGTTTAAGAAATGAAATCTGTATAAGTTATTTCTAGTACAAGTATTATTGATTGTGTATGTTTGAGCTATAGATACTGCTCCTCCTGTTAGTTGCTTCCATTGTATTGTATAACTAGCTACACTAGCTGTTATAATTGGCTGAGACCCTAACTGTAATAAGCTACCACCTATTAAGTTTAAGTTTTTAGTACCACACCCAAACCTGACCATCCTACCATCAAATACAGATATATCTGTAAAAGGGTTTTGAACTTGTACCGTTTGCAAAGTTGAACCGCTAGAGTCTTTGGTTATAATCTCTGTGTATCCTATTATACCACTAGTACCTGTTATTCCTGCTACCCAAGCACTCTCATCATCTCTTATGATTGTGTTTGTAGGTTGGTCTGTTAGAAAAGGTTGCTCTCCCGACCCATCCATTCTGTAGCCTGAACCTGTATAAGATTGGAACTCTAAGAAGTCTATAACACCATTCCAAGCAAATGCAGAAGCGGAAGTAAGACTAGGAAAAACTACTACAGGTTCTCCGTATTGCTCACCAAAGTTAACAGAGAAAGACTTTATACTATTAGTGTTTTCTTGAAACCCATAAGTACTTGCATCTATATCTGAACTGATATAAGTTTCTATAATCTTTCCTATGTCTATGTATGCAGTACCAAAAGAAGGGTGAGGAAACAATGTAAGCCTAAAAGAATCACTATTAATAACTACATCAACTACATACTTAAAATTAGTATTACCACTATTAGTTGAAGATATAACGTATATCATCTCGTTATATACTGGAGTGTATAGTATTGGTGTTTGTTCTATTGTTATCGCCATTAGCTAAATTGTATATCTATATCATCAGCGAAGCCTTTCGCTATTGCCTTAGTAAAACCCTCTGTTAAGCCATCTATCTCATCTGAATAGAAATTAGTAGGCTTAATCCCTTTTTGTTTAATACTCTTAGCCATTGCAAACGCTAGTGACTTCTGTAATTTATCTTTGTTTAATGCTTTCTTACGTGGCTTAATAGTTTTAGGAGCTTTCGCCACTATACCTTTTAACCTCATAAACTCTAGCATTGCCTCAACTGGTGGTTGCTTCCCTCCTCTCGCTCTGCCTTCGTCTACATTCTTCCAGTAGTCTGCCATTATAAGAGAGAAGGTAAATTTAGTATCCTTATCTTCTATCTTAACATCTATACTCTGTGCTAAATTCCCACTAGATACTCTGTCAACATTCTCTAAACTCTTAACAAAGGTTTTAATCCACTTATCCCTCTGTACGTGTAATGCCTCTTCTATATTTCTAGGTATAAAAGTTTCATCTAAGAAGTCTACGCTTGATTTAGATCTACCAGCCATTTACTTTCTATTCATTTTAACTATCATTCTCTCGTAGTTCTGTTTACTCTTATAATAACTAATAGCGTTTAAGAACTCAACTACTCCCATCTCTAGAAAGTAGTTCCATTTAGTCCTGTCTGCATTGCTTAAACTATCTAAGACTACAAACCAGCCCCATTGCTCGTTAAATCCTGTGCTATTGCTTTGACCTTCTTCATTTGTTTCTCCATCTCCTTCTGAGAATAGTCCTGGGTAGCTTTTATTAAATCGCCCCAAAGAGTCAAAAAAAAACCACTCATAGGAAATATTTTATCCATTGTTAAGCCATCTAATATCCTCTCTTCTGTCCACTTCCTACTCTTAGCTGTTTGGATCCATTGCCCCTCTTGTGTCTTTTCGTAGCAACCTCTCTTTTTTCTACCGAATATATTAACAGGCTTTAAGTAAATAGGGATAATCTTATGCAATCCCTCGTTTATCTTATCCTGTGTCTTTGTTAGCTCCATTAAATCAATGTACTCACCACTTATTAATTCCTGTGGGATATAGTTTACTTCGAATCTCCTGCCAGCTATCTTGATTGTGCTCGGTTTGCGGTAATTAGATGGTGAACTATTAACAAAGTTTACCTTATTAATCAACTCTTTAACACTATTTAAATGAATCTTTAAAAAATAATCATCACTAACTCCTGTTAATATCTCTAATATCCTAAGCTGCTTATCTAAGTCATCAAACTCAAGATCAGGCACTTCCGCTAATGCTTGGTACTGTCTTAAAGTTACATCGCTCCAGTCTGTTGGTACTGTTATCTTCATATTAAAATATATATATTTTG
>TARA_R100001244_G_scaffold6846_8_pt1 | contig 11320 bp, 8 predicted proteins | sample TARA_R100001244 | Tara Oceans TARA_R100001244 (sample SAMEA2621564) | marine metagenome | biome: marine biome (ENVO:00000447); feature: mesopelagic zone (ENVO:00000213); material: "saline water (ENVO:00002010), including plankton (ENVO:xxxxxxxx)" | depth 790 m
CCCCCAGATTTATCGCCTCTCGGCTCACAGCCCAAACCGGCACTGCTTTTTGAAACTGGCGTCCCCTAGGGGACTCGAACCCCTGTTACCGCCGTGAAAGGGCGGTGTCCTAGGCCACTAGACGAAGGGGACGTAACCCTTCTACAACGCAATCAGCTACAAGAGCTGATTGTGGCAAGCCTTACGGCTTTGAAGATGGTGGAGCTAGACGGGATCGAACCGTCGACCTCTTGCATGCCATGCAAGCGCTCTCCCAGCTGAGCTATAGCCCCATCTCAAGGACGGGGCGCATGTTAAAAGCGCGCCCCACACCTGTCAACAAGATTTTTACCGAGACCTGCATTCTTTATGCTGACAGAACAACCACTTACCCCATCCAAGCGCGCCAAAACGACAGCCGGACGGGACAATCCGCTACTTAAGCAATGGCCGCCAGCAGCTTCTCCCACTCCTTGTTTTCCTTCTTCGACACACCACCGAGCAGCTCGATGGCCTGACGCAGACGGAAGCGAGTGAGGTCCGGGCCAAGAATTTCCATGGCATCCAGTACCGATACCGAGCTGGCATGCCCGGTGATGGCGGCGAACATCAGCGGCATGGCATCGCGCAGCTTCAGCTCCAGGTGTTCGACCACAGCCTGGATGCAGCCAGTGATCTGGTCTTTTTCCCACTGACACAAGGCTTCGAGCTTCCACAGGATCAGCTGCATAAGCTGGCGCACCTGCTCGGCCGAGAGCTTCTTGTGCTCGAACAGCGCGGCATTCGGGGCCACTCCGCCGGCGAAGAAGAAGCTGGCCAATGGCGCGATCTGGCTGAAGGTCTCGACCCGACCCTGCACGTGCGGGGCGATCTGCATCAGGTAGTCGCTGTTAAACGCCCACTTCTGCGCGCCAGCGGCGAATTCCTCGACGCTCAGCTCACGCATCCACTGGCCGTTGAGCCAGGACAGCTTCTCCAGGTCGAAGATCGGACCGCCGAGGGAAACCCGGTTGATGTCGAAGTGCTCAACCATCTCGTCGAGGCTGAACTTCTCGCGCTCGTCCGGCATCGACCAGCCCATGCGGCCGAGGTAGTTGAGCATCGCCTGCGGCAGGAAACCCATGCGCTCGTAGAAGGTGATCGAGGTCGGGTTCTTGCGCTTGGACAGCTTGGATTTGTCCGGGTTACGCAGCAGCGGCATATAGCACAGCTGCGGCTTGTCCCAGCCGAAGTATTCGTAGAGCAGGATCAGTTTGGGTGCCGACGGCAGCCACTCTTCACCGCGCAGTACATGGGTGATGCCCATCAGGTGGTCGTCGACGACGTTGGCCAGGAAGTAGGTCGGCAGGCCATCGGTCTTCATCAGCACCTGCATGTCCATACGATCCCATGGGATTTCCACTTCGCCACGCAGCATATCCGGCACCACGCAGACGCCTTCAGTCGGCACCTTCATGCGCACCACATTCGGCTCGCCAGCAGCCAGACGCTGCTGCACCTCGGCAGTTGGCAGGTGCATGCAGTGACCGTCGTAACGCGGCGTCTGCTTGGCTTCCATCTGCTCGGCACGCAGCTTGTCCAGGCGTTCGGCGCTGCAGAAGCAGTGGAAGGCATGGCCTTTGTCCACCAGCTCGGCGCTGTACTTCTGGTAGATATGACCGCGCTCGCTCTGCCGATACGGGCCGTGCGGGCCACCGACATCCGGGCCTTCGCTCCACTCGATACCCAACCAGCGCAGGGCGTCGTAGATCTGCTGTTCCGACTCGCGGGTCGAGCGGACCTGGTCGGTGTCCTCGATACGCAGGATGAACTCGCCACCGTGCTGACGGGCAAAACACAGGTTGAACAGGGCGATATAGGCGGTGCCTACGTGCGGATCGCCAGTCGGCGATGGCGCGATACGGGTACGGACGGTGGTCATGGAAAGTCTCGACGAAATGAAGCGAAAACCAATTAACAGGCATGCCGCGCACTCGTCGCGGCATGCCCCTTCGCTCATCCGGCGCGGCGCGCCACCTTCTCTCGGAGGAGAAGCAGACAAGGAAGGCGTCGCTGCGCGACGGTCACACTAAGGTGGCGATGTTAACAGCCCCACCGCTGCCGGCTCCAGCAGCCGGCCATCCTGAAACGGCAGACTGTGCATGAGGAAGTCGAGGAAGGTTTTTACCTTCATGGCCTGGAAACGCCGTGAAGGATAGACCGCATACAGTTCGCCAACCGGTAAACGCGCCTCGGGCAGCAGCTCGACCAGGCGCCCATCGCGTACCGCGCGCTCGCTGATCATGATCGGCAGACCGGCAATCCCGGCGCCGGCCAACGCCGCCTCGCGGGCAAAGGTGATGTTATTGCACGACAGCACGCGCTGGCAGCCGATATTCTCGCCGAGCAGCGGCCAGTAACGTGGCGAATCGTGGGGCAACAGGATCGCCCGGTGCGTCGCCAGCTCGGCGACCGACTGCGGCGTGCCATGCAAGGCAAGGTAATCGGGACTGGCGCACAACCAGCGACCGCTCTCGAACAGCTTGCGCGCGATCAGCGTGGAATCCTGCGGCTGGCCAACCAGGATGACGATGTCGACGCCCTCCTCGACCGGGTCGACATTACGCGAGGTCAACTCGACTTCGGCGTTGATCTGCGGGTACTGGCGCATGAAATCACCCAGCACCCGGCCGAGGAACAACTGACCAAACTCAATCGGCGCCGTGATACGCAGCAGGCCGGAGGGCTCCTGCTGCAACTGCATCACCGCCTGCTCGGCCTCGGCGAAGTCGAGCATGATCTGCCGGCAGCGCTCGTAATAGGCCTGGCCAACCTCGGTCAGACGCAACTTGCGCGTGGTGCGGTTGAGCAGGCGCACGCCGAGGCGCTCTTCGAGCAAGGCAATGCGCCGGCTGACCGTCGACTTCTGCATACCCAGGCCCTGGGCCGCCAAGGTAAAGCTGTGGCACTCGACCACACGGGTAAAAATCAGCGCGTCATCCAGCCCCATGATTGTTCCCCATAAGCAACAAAGTTTCTGAATTCTAGCGGCTACAGACTAGAAAGGAACACTGTTAAATTTGCTTACACTTTTGCCAGAGCTTCGAGCGCCTGCCATGCCCGCCCAATTGCAACGTCGCCTGTTTGTCTTCCTGGCCATCCTCGGCCTGATCATCGCGGCCGTCTTCGGTCACTGGCTACTGATCGGCCGTTATCTGGAAAGCACCGACAACGCCTATGTGCAGGGCGAGATCACCCGTGTGTCGAGCCAACTGGGTGCACGGATCGACCAGGTATTGGTGCAGGACAACCAACACGTCGAGCAAGGCGAGTTGCTGCTGGTGCTGGAGAGCGCCGACTTCGAACTGGCCAAGCAACGCGCCCAGGCCACCCTGGCCACCCGCGAGGCCGAGTTGAGCCAGGCGCGCAGCACTCTGGACCAACAGGACAGCCTGATTGCTGCCAGCCGCGCCGATGTCTCGGCCAGCGAAGCCACCCTGGGCCGCACGCAGATCGACCTGTCCCGCGCACAGACCCTGCGCAAGCCCGGTTTCGTCTCCGAAGAACGCGTCACCACCCTGGCCGCCGACAGCCGCATCGCCCGCTCGCACGTGAGCAAAGCGCTGGCCGACCTGCAAGCCCAGCGCCAGCAGATCAGCACCCTGCAAGCCGAGATCAAGCGCCTCGAGGCGCAGATCAGCAGCGCCCGCACCGACCTGGCCCAGGCCGAGCTGAATATCGCCCGCACCGAAATTCGCGCGCCGATCAGCGGCTTTATCGGCCAACGCGCCGCACGCCACGGCCAGTACGTGCAGACAGGTGCCTACCTGCTGTCGCTGGTACCGGACCAGAACATCTGGATTCAGGCCAACTTCAAGGAAACCCAGATCGGCCATATGCGCCCCGGGCAAAGCGCCGAGCTGACCTTCGACAGCTTCCCCGACACGCCGATCGAAGCGCAGGTCGAAAGCCTGTTCGCCGCCTCCGGCGCACAGTTCAGCCTGCTGCCGCCGGACAACGCCACCGGCAACTTCACCAAGGTGGTACAGCGCATTCCGGTCAAACTGACCTTCGCCGCGGACAACCCGCTGAAGGGCCTGATCCGTCCGGGCATGTCGGTTGAGGTCAAGGTCGACATCGCCAGCGCAGCACAACATGGCGGCTGATGCGCTGATTCGCCCCACCGGCGAGCCGAGCCGGCGCGACTGGATCGCGGTGATGAGCGTGATGCTCGGGGCCTTTATGGCCGTACTGGACATCCAGATCACCAACTCGTCGCTCAAAGACATCCAGGGCGCGCTGTCGGCCACCCTGGAGGAAGGCTCGTGGATTTCCACCTCCTACCTGGTGGCGGAAATCATCATGATCCCGCTCACCGCCTGGCTGGTGCAGCTGCTCTCGGCACGCCGCCTAGCGGTGTGGGTGTCGCTGGGCTTCCTCGCGTCATCGCTGCTCTGCTCCATGGCCTGGAGCCTAGAGAGCATGATCGTGTTCCGCGCCATGCAGGGCTTTACCGGCGGCGCGCTGATCCCGCTGGCCTTCACCCTGACCCTGATCAAGCTGCCGGAACACCACCGCGCCAAGGGCATGGCGCTGTTCGCCCTGACCGCTACGTTCGCCCCGTCGATCGGCCCGACCCTGGGCGGCTGGCTGACCGAAAACTTCGGCTGGGAATACATTTTCTATATCAACGTGCCGCCTGGCCTGCTAATGATCGCCGGGCTGATGTACGGCCTGGAGAAGAAATCCGCCCACTGGGAATTGCTGAAAAGCACCGATTACGCCGGCATCGTCACCCTCGGCATGGGCCTGGGCTGCTTGCAGGTGTTTCTCGAGGAAGGCCACCGCAAGGACTGGCTGGAATCCAGCCTGATTACCGGGCTGGGCAGCGTGGCGGCAATCAGCCTGGTGCTGTTCGTCATCCTGCAATTGTCGCGACCCAACCCGCTGATCAACCTCAATGTGCTGCGTGAGCGCAACTTCGGCCTGTCGAGTATTTCCAGCATCGGCCTGGGCATGGGCCTGTATGGCTCGATCTACGTGCTGCCGCTGTACCTGGCGCAGATCCAGGGCTACAACGCCCTGCAGATCGGCGAGGTGATCATGTGGATGGGCGTGCCGCAGCTGTTTCTGATTCCGCTGGTGCCGCTGTTGATGAAAGTGGTGTCGCCGAAATGGCTGTGCGCCCTGGGCTTTGGCCTGTTCGGCGGAGCCAGTTTCCTCTCCGGGGTACTCAACCCGGACTTCGCCGGCGAGCAGTTCAACCATATCCAGCTGTTGCGCGCGCTCGGCCAGCCGCTGGTGATGGTGACCATCTCGCTGATCGCCACCGCCTACACCCTGCCGCAGGATGCCGGCTCGGCGTCGAGCCTGTTCAACATCCTGCGCAACCTCGGCGGAGCCATCGGCATCGCCCTGCTCGCCACCCTGCTCGACAGCCGCGCCAAAGTGTATTTCGATTACCTGCGCGAATCCCTGGTGCCGAGCAACCCGCAGGTCGCCGAACGCCTCGCGCTGCTGGCGGAAAAGCTCGGCAGCGAGCAGGCGGCGCTGGCCAAGCTCAGCGAGATCGCCCATCAGCAGGCGGCGATCATGGCCTACAATGACGCCTTTCACTGCATCGGCATCGCCCTCGGCATCAGCATGCTGGCCGTGCTGCTGACCCGCAAACTACCCGTCGGCGCAACTGGCGGTGCCGCGCACTAATCCACCCTGCGCGCCGTTAAACGGCGCGTTGCTGCTTCAGGTCACCCATGCTCGCTTCTGCTTCGCGCACCCGCACATTGCTGCTGATCGGTGCTTTCGCCACGATTTATATCGGCTGGGGCACCACCTACCTGGCCAACCACTTCCTCCTGCTGGAGGTGCCGCCCTTCATCATCGGCAGCCTGCGCTTCTCGATTGCCGGGGCGCTAGCCCTGGCCTGGGTGATTCTCAGCCGGCAATTGCAGATCCAGCGCAGCGACTGGGGTGGCGTGCTGATCGGCAGTCTGGCGCTGATTGCGGTCGGTCAGGGCGCGCTGATCTACGCCAACCAGTATTTGCCGACCGGCATGCTGGCGATGCTCTACACCACCTTGCCGCTGTGGAGCGTGGCGCTGGAATGGCTGCTCGGCGAGCGCCCGCCACTGTGGGTGATGGCCGGCCTGGCGCTGGCCTGCGCGGGCATCGTGCTGCTGATGAACAACGGCCTGGATCACCGCGCCTCGGCGGAACAATGGTTCGCCGGCCTGCTGGTGGTGTTTGCCACGCTGCTCTGGGCCGGCGGAGCCTGGCTGATGCGCCAGCGTCCGCCGTTTCGCTCCAGCTGGCTGGGGCTGAGCCTGCAAATGCTGATCGGCGCGCTGCTGCTGGCACTGTTCGGCTGGTGGCACGGCGACTGGCAGGCGCTCGACCTGCGTGCGATAAGCCAGCAGGGCTGGCTGTGGCTGGCGTATCTGGTGCTGCCGGTAAGCCTGGGCGTGTACCCGGCCTACTTCTGGCTGCTGCGCGAGGTGCGACCGAGCCTGGTGTCGACCTTCGCCTTCGTCAACCCGGTGGTGGCCCTGCTGCTCGGTTACCTGCTGCTGGGCGAACGCCTCAGCCTGCTGGCGATGCTGGCCTGTGGCATCACCCTGGGCGGGGTGGTGCTGATTATCTTTGGCCGCCGCTGACAGCAAAACCGCGCAGAAGCGGGCCATGCCCGCGAAACACATTCGAGAGACTAACGCGCGCGGTCTTGGGAACAGTGGCGGACAAGGCGATGCCATGTCCGCCCTACGATTGACCAATATCTGTGGGAGGGGCTTTAGCCGCGATAGCGCGACCAGCCTTTCGCGGCTAAAGCCCCTCCCACATTCAGCCAATCACACCTGTAGTAAACGTTCGCGCAACTTGTGGATCTCGTCGCGTAGCTGCGCGGCGGCTTCGAATTCCAGGTCGCGGGCCAGTTGGTACATCTTCTCTTCCAACTGACGAATACGCTTGGTGATCTCGCTCGGTGAGCGCAATTCGTTCTCGTAACGCGCGCTTTCTTCGGCGGCCTGGGCCATGCCCTTGCGCTTTTTGCTGCGCGAACCCGGCACGGTCGCGCCTTCGAGGATGTCCTGAACGTCCTTGAACACGCCCTTGGGCGTGATGCCGTTGGCTTCGTTAAAGGCGATCTGTTTGTTACGCCGCCGCTCGGTCTCGCCGATGGCCCGTTCCATCGAGCCGGTCATGCGATCGGCATACAGAATCGCCCGGCCGTTTAGATTTCGCGCGGCACGGCCGATGGTCTGGATCAGCGAGCGCTCGCTGCGCAGAAAGCCTTCCTTGTCCGCATCGAGAATCGCCACCAGCGACACTTCCGGCATGTCCAGGCCTTCGCGCAGCAGGTTGATGCCCACCAGCACGTCGAACGCGCCGATGCGCAGGTCGCGGATGATCTCGACCCGCTCCACGGTATCGATATCCGAGTGCAGGTAGCGCACCTTGACGCCGTGATCGGCCAGGTAATCGGTCAGATCCTCGGCCATGCGCTTGGTCAGGGTGGTGACCAGCACGCGTTCCTCGATGGCCACGCGCTTGTGGATTTCCGACAACAGGTCGTCGACCTGGGTCAGCGCCGGGCGCACCTCGATCTGCGGATCGACCAGGCCGGTCGGCCGCACCAGCTGCTCGATCACCCGCCCGGCATGCTCGGCCTCGTAGTTGCCCGGCGTGGCCGAGACGAAGATGGTCTGCGGACTGGCCGCCTCCCATTCCTCGAAGCGCATCGGCCGGTTATCCAGCGCCGAGGGCAGGCGAAAGCCGTATTCCACCAGGGTTTCCTTGCGCGAGCGGTCGCCCTTGTACATCGCGCCGACCTGCGGCACCGAGACGTGGGATTCGTCGATCACCAGCAGCGCCTGGTCCGGCAGGTAGTCGTACAGCGTCGGTGGTGGCTCGCCAGAGTCGCGCCCGGACAGGTAGCGCGAGTAGTTTTCGATGCCGTTGCAGTAACCCAGCTCGATGATCATCTCCAGGTCGAAACGGGTGCGCTGCTCCAGGCGCTGGGCTTCCACCAACTTGTTATTGCTGCGCAGGTAGTCCAGGCGCTCGACCAGTTCGACCTTGATCTTCTCCACGGCCTCCAGCAGCACCTCACGCGGGGTAACGTAGTGGCTCTTGGGGTAGAAGGTAAAACGCGGCAATTTGCGGATCACTTCACCGGTCAGCGGATCAAAGGCCGAAATGCTTTCCACCTCGTCGTCGAACAGCTCGATACGGATGGCTTCCAGGTCGGATTCGGCGGGGAAGATATCGATCACATCGCCACGCACGCGGAAGGTGGCGCGGGCGAAATCCATGTCGTTGCGCGTGTATTGCAGGTCGGCCAGGCGGCGCAGCAAGGCGCGCTGGTCCATTTTGTCGCCACGGTCGACGTGCAGCACCATCTTCAGGTACGACTCGGGGCTGCCCAGGCCGTAGATACACGACACGGTGGTGACGATGATCGCGTCCGGCCGTTCCAGCAGCGCCTTGGTCGCCGACAGGCGCATCTGCTCGATATGGTCGTTGATCGAGGCGTCCTTCTCGATAAAGGTGTCCGAGGACGGCACATAGGCTTCCGGCTGGTAGTAGTCGTAATAAGAGACGAAATACTCCACCGCGTTGTTTGGGAAGAAGCTCTTGAACTCGCCATACAGTTGCGCGGCCAGAGTCTTGTTGGGGGCCAGCACCAAGGTCGGGCGCTGCACCTGGGCGATCACATTGGCAATAGAAAAAGTCTTGCCGGAGCCGGTCACGCCGAGCAAGGTCTGGTGCGACAACCCGGCCTCCAGCCCCTCGACCATCTGCCGAATCGCCTCCGGCTGATCGCCGGCTGGCTGGAAACGCGTGACCAGTTGAAACTCGGACATGACGAACCTCGACAAGCGGTTGTGACGCGGCCCGAAAGCCTACGTCAAAACCGGTGAAAAGCGTGCGCGCGCTGTCGCGGCACGCGATATGGGTCGTTATACTACCGGCCCACTTACGCAACCCCTAGCAGACTGTCGAAAAACTGCCTTCACTGCGTTTTTCAGCGGCCTGCCGGCTACCGTCGTAGCGGGTTTGCTTGACACCCACCTCTCCTCTTCCGAGCTGCCGCATCCATGAGTCTGTTCTCTGCCGTCGAAATGGCTCCGCGCGACCCCATTCTGGGCCTCAACGAAGCATTTAACGCCGATACCCGCACCACCAAGGTCAACCTCGGCGTTGGCGTGTACACCAACGAAGAGGGGCGAATTCCGCTGTTGCGCGCAGTGGCAAAAGCAGAGGATATGCTCGCCTCCGCGCACGCGCCACGCGGCTATCTGCCGATCGAAGGCATCGCCGCCTACGACCAGGCCGTGCAAACGCTGCTGTTCGGCGCCGACTCGGCGTTGATTCGTGAAGGCCGCGTGATCACCACTCAGGCGCTCGGCGGTACTGGCGCACTGAAGGTCGGTGCCGACTTCCTCAAGCGCCTGCTGCCTGACGCTACCGTCGCGATCAGCGATCCGAGCTGGGAAAACCATCGCGCGCTGTTCGAGTCCGCCGGCTTCCCGGTGCGCAACTACCGCTACTACGACGCCTTCAGCAATGGCGTGAACCGTGGCGGCCTGCTGGAAGACCTGAAAAATCTGCCCGTCCGCTCGATCGTGGTACTGCACGCCTGCTGCCATAACCCGACCGGTGTCGACCTGAACATGGACGACTGGAAAGCCATTCTCGAGATTCTGCGGGAACGTGAACACGTGCCATTCCTCGACATCGCCTACCAGGGCTTTGGCGACGGCATCGAAGAAGACGCCGCCGCGGTGCGCCTGTTCGCCCAGTCCGAGCTGACCTTCTTCGTCTCCAGCTCGTTCTCCAAGTCGTTCTCCCTATACGGCGAGCGGGTCGGCGCACTGTCCATCGTCACCGGCTCGAAAGACGAGACCGGGCGCGTGCTGTCGCAGGTCAAGCGCGTCATCCGCACCAACTACTCCAACCCGCCGACGCATGGCGCCAGCGTGGTTGCCGCGGTGCTCAACAGCCCTGAACTGCGCGCCATGTGGGAAGCCGAATTGGGTGAAATGCGCGAGCGCATCCGTGGCATGCGCCTGGCCATGGTCGAGCAATTAGCTGCGCTGGGGGCCAAGCGCGACTTCAGCTTCGTTGCTCAGCAACGCGGCATGTTCTCCTACTCCGGCCTGACCACCGAGCAAGTGGAACAGCTGAAAAGCGAGTTCGGTATCTATGCCGTCGGCACCGGGCGCATCTGCGTCGCGGCGCTCAACCAAGGTAATTTACCGGCGGTTACGCAAGCGATCGCCAAGGTTCTCTGAGACGCCCGGGGAAGCTCGGCCAAGGCTTGACTTTCCCTTGTTAATCAGTAGGATACGCGTCGCCGTTCCGCGATAGCTCAGTCGGTAGAGCAAATGACTGTTAATCATTGGGTCCCTGGTTCGAGTCCAGGTCGCGGAGCCAAATTCAAAAGCCTCGGTTAATACCGGGGCTTTTTTGTGGCTGCCGGACTCTCACCAGGGACTACGTCCCAGGTTATTCGCTAACGCTCACCCCTTCGGGGCCGCGCTGAAGCGCGTTCAGCTAACGCTGTCGAGTCCAGGTCGCGGAGCCAAATTCAAAAGCCTCGGTTAATACCGGGGCTTTTTTGTGGCTGCCAGGCATTCCCTCCCCCATACCCAGCAGACGCAAAAAAGCCGGTCATCGACCGGCCTTTTCGTCGCGCTTTTGCGTCAGTTAATGCTCAGCTTGTCGCGATTTTTCTCCAGAATCGATTCGCCAATGCCTTTGACCTCAAGCAATTCGTCGACCGAGGCGAAGTCACCGTTGGTATCGCGATAAGCCACGATGGCCTTGGCCTTTACTTCGCCAATCCCACTCAGCTCACGCTGCAGGGTCGCTGCATCGGCGCTATTGAGATTGACCTTGGCGACTTCCGCCATTTGCACAGACTCGGTTTTGAGCGGAGCGGTTTTGCCCGCCTCAGCGGCGGAGAGCGTGAGAGATGCGCTAGCCAGGACGGCAAACAGGACGGCGGAGAGGTAATTTTTCTGCATAGTGGACATTCCCTTGTGATTGAAACTGCGTAAGCGACGCGAAGGCGGTACATCCATGCGCCGCGCCTTTGAAACTAGCTGCTGTCATCGCTTTGTCAAACGCAGCAGCGCGTGCCAGCGCCGGGCACAATCATCCAACAAAACTATCGAATCGATCCATAAGCAATATTTTATCAATCAAAGATCACCGCCTACTCTCAGCCTTCAGACGTAGCGATTTTCATTTGAGGTGCAGCATGTTCAAGACCCTGACCTTCACCGCCATGCACTTTTGCATTGCCTTCGCGGTGACCTATGCACTGACCGGTAGCGTGGCCGCCAGTGGCTTGGTGGCG
>TARA_R100001244_G_scaffold19684_12_pt1 | contig 11238 bp, 9 predicted proteins | sample TARA_R100001244 | Tara Oceans TARA_R100001244 (sample SAMEA2621564) | marine metagenome | biome: marine biome (ENVO:00000447); feature: mesopelagic zone (ENVO:00000213); material: "saline water (ENVO:00002010), including plankton (ENVO:xxxxxxxx)" | depth 790 m
ACGCAATTTTCCCGCCTTATCCTGGTGTTCAGCCCACCTCCGCGGCCGCTCCAACTATGCCAAACACGCGCGTTTGGTTGCGGGTGCCGGGCGCAGCAGGCGCGCAGTTTTCCATTCGAAGCCCAGGGTCAGGCCCAGTGCCGCACAGGCCAATCCACCGGCCAGCCCCCACCACACGCCCTCGGCGCCCCAGCCGAGCGGGAAGGCCAGCAGCCAGGCCAGGGGAGCGCCGATCAGCCAGTAACAACCGAGGCCGACGAAGAAGGTGGTCTTGGCATCCTTCAGGCCGCGAATCGCGCCCATGGCGATGGTCTGGATGCCGTCGAACAGCTCGAACCAGGCGGCAATCGCCAGCAGGCTGACGGCCAGCGCGGCGATTTCGGCGAAGGCCGGGTCGTGGTGGTCGAGAAACAAGCCGACCACCGCTTCCGGCGCCAGCCAGAACAGCGTGGCGAAACCCAGCATGCAGGCCGCGCCGATAGCGATGCCCAGACGCCCGGCGCGGCGCGCGTCGAGCAGCCGGCCGGCGCCGAAGTGCTGACCGATGCGGAAGGTCACCGCGTAGGACAACCCCACCGGCACCATAAAGGCCACGTACACCGACATGATCGCGATCTGGTGGGCAGCCAGTTGCATGCTGCCGAGCGCGCCCATGCACAGCGCGGCAAAGGCGAATAAACCGGACTCCACCGCATAGGTGCCGCCAATCGGCAGGCCCAGGCGCAGCAGCTCTTGCAGTTCAACCCACTGCGGGCGCAGCAGATTGCGCTGCAACGGGTAGCCGGCGTAGGCGCTGTGGCGCAGCACATGCCAGGCCAGCAGCAGGGCCATGACATTCATCACCGCCGCAGTGACCAAGCCGATGCCGGCCAGGCCGAGCGTCGGCAGGCCGAACCAGCCCTTGATCAGCACATAGTTGAGGACGAAGTTGGCCAGGGCGCCGCCGATACTGATGGCCATGACCGGGCCGGGGCGGCCGATGGCGCTGGTGAAGCCGCGCAGCGCCATAAACGTCATATAACCGGGCAGGGCGAAGATCAGGGTGGCGAGAAACTGCATGGCGCCGGTGACGCTTTCCGGCGCCTGGCCGAAGTACAGCAGCACCGGCTCAAGGTGCCACAGGGCCAATCCCGCCAGCAGCGCCAGCGCCCAGCCCAGCCACAGGCCGTTCTGGGTCAGACGGGTGACGCCGGCGGCATCGCCGGCCCCGTAGCGGATGGCCACCAGATTGCCGACGGCGGCGATCACCCCGACACAGAAGATCGAGACGAAGGAGTAGCTGGCCGCGCCCAGGCCGCCGCCGGCCAGCGCGGCCGGGCCGAGCAGGCCCATCATCACGGTGTCGGTGAAGACCATCACCACATGCGCCAGTTGCGCCGCAATCAGCGGGCCGGCGAGGCGCAGAATGGCTTGGAATTCGTCGCGTAGAGCGTGTGGCATGATGAGTATGGCTCAATAAGAAGACTTGCTCTGATTTGCCGAGCGAGCAGAGAATGCCGCTATTCTCAGGAGTCTGTAGTGCCGGCACAAAGGGAAAAAAACGATGCTAATCATGATTAATACTCATGGATAAGCGCTTATGAACCGGCGCCTGCCCCCGCTCTATGCCCTGCGTGCTTTCGAGGCGGCTGCCCGGCACTGTTCCTTCACCCGCGCGGCGGAAGAGTTGGCGATCACCCAAAGCGCGGTCAGCCGCCATGTGCGCACCCTGGAAGAGCACTTCGCCTGTCGCCTGTTCGAGCGGCGCGGCCGCAGCCTGCTGCTGACCGAGCCGGCGCGCATGCTGCTGCCTGGCCTGCGCGATGGTTTCGAGGCGTTGGAGCGGGCCTGCACCACCCTGCGCGTCGACGATGCGATCCTGCGCCTGAAGGCGCCCTCGACCCTGACCATGCGTTGGTTGCTGGCACGGCTGTCGCGCTTTCGTCTGCAAAACAGCGACATCGAGGTGCAACTGACCAGCGCCTGGATGGACGTGGACAAGGTGGACTTCCAGCATGAGCCGTTCGACTGCGCGGTGTTGCTCAGCAACGGCGGCTTCAGTGACGAGTGGGAAAGCGCGCTGCTGTTCGCCGAGTGGCTGATCCCGGTGTGCGCGCCGCAAGCGGCGAGTGTCGGCACATGGGACTTGGTGCGCTTGCAAGGCGCCGAATTGCTGCATCCCACCCCGGATCGTCGCGACTGGCGGCAGTGGTTGCAGGCGATGGGCCTGGCCGAGCAGGTGCCGCTCAAGGGTGGCCAGGTATTCGATACCCTGGAGCTGGGCATGGTCGCGGCCGCGCGTGGCTATGGCGTGTCGATCGGCGACCTGGTGATGGTCGCCGAGGACGTCGCCCAGGGTCGCCTCGGCCTGCCGTGGCCCTGCGCGGTGCCCAGCGGTTGCAGTTACTACCTGGTCTGGCCCAAGGCGCGGCGCGGGCAGGAGCGCTACCAGCGGCTGCGCGATTACCTGGTCGAGGACATGACGAAGATGCACCTGCCCGAGGTGGAGCGGCGCACACCGCAGTGATGCGCTCAGCGCTGGCGCAGTCGTTCCAGGTTATGCCGCAGGCTGGCGGCGGACAGCTCGCCCATGTGGCTGTGGGACTGGCGGCCCGCGGCGTCGTAGAACAGCGTGGTCGGCAGGCCGAAGGAACCGGTCGCCGCGCCCACCCGGTTGCCGCTATCGAGCAGCACACCCTCCAGTTGCAAGGCGCTTTCGCCGAGGAAGCGCCGTACCGTCGCGGCATCCTCGCCCGAGTTGACGAAAACAAAGCGCACCTGTGGCTCGGCACGCTGGGCGGCGGCCAGCACGGGCATCTCGCGGCGGCATGGCGGACACCAGGTGGCCCAGATATTCACCACCAGCGGGCGCCCGTCGAGGCTGTCCAGCTGCACCGCATGACCACTCATATCGACCAGACTCAGCGCCGGCAGGCGGCTGCCGTGCTCCAGCGCGGCGAGCAGTGCCCGGCCGCCGCCCCAGAGCACGCCACCGACCAGCACCGCGATGCCCAGCGGCCGACGCAGGGCGGGGCGGCGCCAGGCGTAGGTCAGGCCGATGATTACGGCGGCGAGTAGGCCGGGCCAGAGCAGGAAACCGCCATCGCGGATGTCCACGGCCTGCCACGGCGTGGCGCTGTACTCCTCGGCGTAGCGCACGACGAAGCCCAGGCGCGCTGCCAGCACGCCAGCGCCGAACATGGCGAACAGCGCCGCCTCTGGATTGGCCTGGCGCTTGCGGCCGAGCCACCAGCCGCACAGCAGCGCGGTGCACAACGCCAGGTAGACCAGGGCATGGGCCATGGGAATGGCCGCGGGGCCGAGGGGCAGGCTGCTCAAGGGCCGCTCCTGTTCAGCGCACGACGTGGAGGAAGTGCATGTGCTTTTCGTATTGGTCGAGCATGTCGCCGATCACCTCGTCGCGGTTCCAGCCCATCACGTCGTAGTCCTGGCCGCCTTCGAGCAGGTAGACCTCGGCGCGGAAGTACTTGCGCGCGTCCTGACTGGCGTCGCCGGTGTCGCGGAAGGCGAAGCTCGGCTGAACGAAGGCGCGTGGGCGGACCTCGTAGAGGAAGTCGATCTCCGCGCCGTGGGCCACGTTAAGCCGGCAGCGGCCATCCTCGCCGATGTCCACGTTCACCGCATAACCCTCCTTGCGCAGCTCCTCGGCCACCGACTCGCAGGCCGGTTGTACCGTATCACTGATAAACCGGGTGACATGCGCGCGCCGCGGGAACATCACCATGTTGCGCAGGCGGCGCTGCCAACCGCCCTGTTGGCGGCTCGCCGGGCGCGAGCTGCTCAGGGCCTGGTAGCGGATGCCGCGTTTGGTGGCGTCCAGGCGCAGGGCCTTGAGCAGACCCCACATCGAGGCCAGCAGGACAATCGAGAAGGGCAGGGCGCTGGCGATGGTGGCCGTCTGCAAGGCCTTGAGGCCATCGGCCAGCAGCAGCGCGATGGCCACCACGCCGATCAGGATCGACCAGAACAGGCGCTGCCACAGCGGCGTCACTTCCCGTCCACCGGAGGCCAGCATGTCCACCACCAAGGCGCCGGAGTCGGCCGAGGTGACGAAGAACACCACCACCATGCTCACTGCGATCAGCGACAGCAGGCTGGAGAACGGAAATTGTTCGAGGAAGGCGAACAGCGCCAGCGAGCTGTCTTGCGTGACCGTGTCGGCGAGACTGGTGAGGCCGTCGTTGAGCACCATATGAATGGCGGTATCGCCGAACACGGTCATCCACAGCAGGGTGAAGGCGGCGGGGACGAACAGCACGCCGCAGACGAACTCGCGAATCGTCCGGCCGCGCGAAATGCGCGCGATGAACAGGCCGACGAACGGCGACCAGGACAACCACCAGCCCCAGTACAGCAGGGTCCAGCCGCCGATCCAGTCGGTCGGCTCATAGGCGTAGAGGTTGAAGGTCTTGTTGACGATCTCCGAGAGGTAGGCTCCGGTGTTCTGCACATAGGTTTGCAGCAGGAACACCGTCGGCCCCATCACCAACACGAACACCAGCAGGATCACCGCCAGACTCAGGTTGATCTCCGAGAGAATACGAATGCCTTTGTTCAAGCCGCTGGCCACCGACAGCGTGGCCAGGGTGCAGATCACCGCAATCAGGCCGACCTGCACCGGCGCGCTGACCGGCAGGCCAAACAGGTGGTTGAAGCCGCTGTTGATCTGCAATACCCCGTAACCGAGCGAGGTGGCGACGCCGAACACCGTGCCGAGAATGGCGAAGATGTCCACGGCATGGCCGATAGGGCCGTAGATGCGCTCGCCGATCAACGGGTAGAGCGCCGAGCGCAGGGTCAGCGGCAGGTCATGGCGGAAGCAGAAAAACGCCAGGATCAGCGCGACGATGGCGTAGATCGCCCAGGCGTGCAGGCCCCAGTGGAAAAAGGTCAGCTTCATCGCCTCCTTCGCCGCCTGCACCGTATTGGGTTCGCCCACCGGTGGTGCGGTGAAGTGCATCAGCGGCTCGGCGACGCCGAAGAACATCAGGCCGATGCCCATCCCGGCCGAGAACAGCATGGCGAACCAGGTCAGGTTGCGGTATTCGGGCTGGCTGTGGTCGGGGCCGAGCTTGAGATCGCCGTAACGGCTGACGGCGAGAAACACCACGGTGATCAGGATCAGCGCCACGGTGAGCACGTAGAACCAACTGGCATTCACTGTGATCCAGCTTTGCAACTGGCTGAAGATGCTTTGCGCCTGGTCTTGGCAGAGCACGCTGAACAGCACCAGGGCGATGATCAGCACGGCCGAACCGTAAAAAACTGGGGGATTGAAGGTGGGGGATGTGGGGGACGAAGACGGCAACTTATGGGTCTCCATTGCTAGCTCTCCATATAACCGGATAGGCCGCCAAATGGCGCGAGGCGGCGAATACTAGCATATGCGATAGTTTTTTGCTTCATTGGGTGTTTGTTCAATAGCCTTGCTGCATTGAATGCGCATCGCCAGAGCCTCAGGTTTGCGGGTTACCGCGGTACTGCAGCGCCTCGGCCAAATGGCTGCGGGCGATCTGTTCAGCCTGTTCGAGATCGGCCAGGGTGCGCGCCACCTTGAGTACCCGGTGTGCGGCGCGCAGGGATAAACCCAGGCGTTCGCAGGCGCTTTCCAGCCAGTGCTGGTCGGCGCTGTGCAAGGCGCAGTGTTGGCGCAAACCCGGCAGGTCGAGAAAGGCATTGGCCACGCCCTGGCGCTGCACCTGGCGTTGCCGGGCGCTGGCCACCCGTGCGGCGCTGGTCGCGGTATCGTCGCCCGCGCTGGCGGGCACATGCAGGGCCGTGGTTTCGCGGGCCACGGTGACGTGCAGATCGATGCGGTCGAGTAGCGGGCCGGAAAGCTTGCCGCGGTAGCGCTGGATCTGTTCCGCAGTGCAGCGGCAGCGCCCGCTGGGGTCGCCGAGAAAGCCGCAGGGGCAGGGGTTCATGGCCGCCACCAGTTGAAAGCGCGCGGGGAAACGCACCTTGTCGCGGGCTCGGGCAATTACAATCTGCCCGCTTTCCAGCGGCTCGCGTAAAACCTCGAGGACCTTGCGGTCGAATTCGGGAAGCTCATCCAGAAATAAAACGCCCTGGTGCGCCAGGGTGATTTCGCCGGGTTGCGGGCGACTCCCGCCACCGACCAGCGCCGGCCCGGAGGCACTGTGATGCGGATTTCGAAAAGGCCGGTGCGGCCAGGCATCCAGTGGCGTGTGGCTGGCCACCGAATGAATCGCCGCGACTTCCAGGGCTTCCTGCTCGTTGAGTGGCGGCAGCAAGCCGGGCAGGCGGCTGGCCAGCAAGGTTTTGCCGGTGCCGGGCGGCCCGCTGAACAGCAGGTTGTGTGAGCCCGCCGCGGCTACCAGCAGCGCACGTTTGGCGGCGACTTGTCCTTGCACCTCGGCGAGGTCCGGGTAGGGCAGGGTCTGGCGCAACAAACCGTGGGCCTGATAGGGCGCGATGGGGGTGTGGCCGTTGAAGTGCGCCGCCACTTCGAGCAAGTGCTCGACGGCGATCACCACCAGCCCCGAGGCCAGGCTGGCTTCCTCGGCGTTGGCGCGGGGCACCACTAAGGTGCGTCCGGCGGCGCGTGCGGCCAGCGCCGCAGGCAACACGCCCTGCACGGGGCGCACGGCGCCGGACAATGCCAGTTCGCCCAGGCATTCGACCTGCTCCAGGGCGCTGGCCGGCACCTGGCCACTGGCGGCGAGAATCCCCAGGGCAATGGCCAAATCGAAGCGCCCGCCGTCTTTGGGCAGGTCGGCCGGAGCCAGGTTCAGGGTGATCCGCCGTGGCGGAAAGTCGAAGGCGCAATTGAGGATCGCGCTGCGCACGCGATCCTTGCTCTCTTTCACGGCGGTTTCGGGCAGGCCGACCAGTGCCAGCGACGGCAAACCGTTGGCCAGGTGCGCCTCGACGGTGACGGCGGGCGCTTCGACGCCGACTTGGGCGCGGCTGTGGACTATGGCCAGGGACATCGATCACTCCTTGATCGTCTGCCGGCCGAGCGGGTTACTCGGTGGGCGGCGTGGGCGGCTGCGAACTGCGGGCTTCCATCTCGGCGACCTTGGCTTCCAGTGCCTCCAAACGGGCACGGGTGCGGGCAAGTACGGTCATCTGGCTGTCGAATTCTTCTCGGCTGACCAGGTCGAGCTTGCTGAAACCGCTTTGCAGCAGGGCTTTGAACTGCGTTTCAAATTCACTGCGCGGCAGCGGCGCATCGCCGTTGAACAGGCGCGAGGCGTGGGCGCTGAGCGCGTCGAGGAGGGCTTTGGGCGGCAACATGACGGGGTTCCAAGAACAGACGGGGCGCAGTGTAGCACGCGACTTTATCCGGCAGCCGTTGCGGCAGGGGTGCACGGTTTTCGCGCACGGGTGGTTGGGCTTGTGCACTGTTGTCGTGCGTCGCGTGCCCAGCAAACCCCCGGCTGGACTGGCGTATAGCCAGTAACTGCATGAAAAAGAGTGCTTTTCGGTGAGCTGGCAAGCTTTCTGCTTAGTCGCTTGTGACGCATGCACCGATGCAGTTCCGGTGCATCAGGCGAAGCGGGGGAGTGTTTCGTCAGGAGCGGTTGGTGGGTATCGGGGCGACCGAGTTAGGGCATCCGATGCATTACAAAAGCCAGACACTGCGCTTAGACTTGAATTGGGTTCGTAATTCCTGGGGCAAGTCCACCTTACACGGGAGAAAGTTACATGAAGCTAGTTACTGCCATCATCAAGCCGTTCAAGCTGGACGACGTCCGTGAGTCACTGTCGGAGATCGGCGTGCAGGGCATCACCGTCACCGAAGTCAAAGGCTTCGGTCGGCAGAAAGGCCACACCGAGTTGTACCGCGGCGCCGAATACGTGGTCGATTTTTTGCCTAAGGTGAAGATCGACGTAGCTATCGCGGACGATCAACTGGATCGCGTGATCGAGGCCATCACCAAGGCAGCCAACACCGGCAAGATCGGCGACGGCAAGATTTTCGTCGTCAACCTGGAACAGGCCATCCGCATCCGTACCGGCGAAACCGATACCGACGCGATCTAAGCCTCCGAACCCCACGCCCCAGGAGTTAAACCATGACTCTGCGAAAGATCGCAGGGCTAGGAGCCCTTTTGTCCCTCGTTTCGCCAGGCTTGGCCATGGCTGACGAGGTTGTGTTGAACAGCGGCGACACCGCCTGGATGCTCACCGCCACGGCGTTGGTGCTGTTTATGACCATTCCCGGTCTGGCGTTGTTCTACGGCGGCATGGTCCGTTCGAAGAACATCCTCTCGGTAATGATGCAGTGCTTCGCCATCACCTGCCTGATGAGCATCCTGTGGATGGTCTATGGCTACAGCCTGGCATTCGATACAACGGGCATGGAAGCCGGGGTGCTCAACTTCAGCTCCTTCGTCGGTGGTCTCGATCGCGCCTTTCTCAGTGGTTTGACGCCTGAAAGCCTGACCGCGGCCTTCCCGGAAAGCGTGTTCATCGTCTTCCAGATGACCTTCGCGATCATCACTCCCGCGTTGATCGTCGGCGCGTTTGCCGAGCGTATGAAGTTCTCCGCCATGCTGATCTTCATGGCCGTGTGGTTCACCCTGGTTTACGCGCCCATTGCGCACATGGTGTGGAGCGGCGACGGCGGCCTGATGTGGGACTGGGGCGTACTGGACTTTGCCGGTGGCACCGTGGTGCACATCAACGCCGGTGTTGCCGGTCTGGTGGCCTGCCTGGTGTTGGGCAAGCGCAAAGGCTTCCCGACCACCGCCATGGCGCCGCACAACCTGGGTCTGACCCTGGTGGGTGCCGCGATGCTCTGGGTCGGCTGGTTCGGCTTCAACGCCGGTTCCGCGGTTGCCGCCAACGGTACTGCGGGCATGGCCATGCTGGTGACCCAGGTCGCTACCGCTGCCGCAGCGCTGGGCTGGATGTTCGCCGAGTGGATCACCCACGGTAAGCCGAGTGCGCTGGGGATTGCCTCGGGCGTGGTTGCCGGTCTGGTGGCCATTACCCCGGCGGCCGGTACGGTCGGTCCGGTCGGTGCGCTGATCATCGGTCTGGCGGCAGGCGTGATCTGCTTCCTCTGCGCCACTAGCTTGAAGCGCAAGCTGGGCTATGACGACTCCCTGGACGCCTTCGGCGTGCACGGTATCGGCGGCATCGTCGGCGCCCTGCTGACCGGCGTGTTCGCCGCGCCGGCTCTGGGTGGCTTCGGCACCGTGGAAGACATCCCGCTGCAAGTCTGGATTCAATTCAAGGGCGTGCTGTTCACCGTGGTCTACACCGCCATCGTCACTTTCGCGATTCTCAAAGTGCTCGATCTGGTGATGGGCCTGCGTGTCACCGAAGAGGAAGAGACCGTCGGTCTCGATCTCGCCCAGCACAACGAGCGCGGCTACAACCTGTAAGCACACGGAGTGCGCCCGGAGCCAACCCGGGCGCCTTAACCGAACAGCGCTATAAAAGCGCGACGGCAAGAGGTGAATCATGGACAACACAGCATTGACTGCATTGCAGTATGGCTTCGATACCTTCTACTTTCTGATTTGCGGTGCCCTGGTGATGTGGATGGCGGCGGGTTTTGCCATGCTCGAATCCGGCTTGGTGCGCGCAAAGAACACCACGGAAATCCTCACCAAGAACATCGCGCTGTATGCGGTGGCCAGCATCATGTACCTGGTGATCGGTTACCACATCATGTACTCCAGCCCGGAAGGCGGCATCCTGCCAAGCCTGGGTTTCCTGATCGGTGACGAGAACAGCGTCGAGTCGGTACTTGCCGGCGGCGACGATGCCCCTTACTACTCGGCACGCTCCGACTTCTTCTTCCAGGTGGTGTTCGCCGCGACCTGTATGTCGATCGTTTCCGGTGCGGTGGCCGAGCGCATGAAGCTGTGGGCGTTTCTCGCCTTTGCCGTGGTCATGACCGGTTTCATCTACCCGGTTCAAGGCTTCTGGAAGTGGGGTTCGGGCTTCCTCAACGAGGCCGGTTTCCTTGATTTCGCCGGTTCCGGCGTGGTCCACATGGCCGGTGCTAGCGCTGCTCTGGCCGGTGTGTTGCTGCTCGGTGCGCGTAAAGGCAAGTACGGCGCCAACGGTCAGGTCAACGCCATTCCTGGCGCCAACCTGCCGATGGCGGCCCTGGGTACTTTCATCCTGTGGATGGGCTGGTTCGGCTTCAACGGTGGTTCGCAGTTGAAGATGAGCACCATCGAAGACGCCAACGCCGTCGCTCAGGTGTTCGTCAACACCAACATGTCGGCTGCCGGCGGCTTGATCGCGGCGCTGATCGTGGCGCGCATCCTGTTCGGTAAAGCCGACCTGACCATGGCGCTCAACGGTGCTTTGGCCGGTCTGGTGGCGATTACCGCCGAACCGCTGACGCCGAGTGCGCTGCAGGCCACCCTGATCGGTGGCGTGGGTGGCGTGCTGGTGGTGTTCTCGATTCTGGGTCTGGACAAGCTGAAACTCGACGACCCGGTCGGTGCCATTTCCGTACACGGTGTAGTCGGCATCTGGGGCCTGTTGGCGGTGTGCCTGACCAACGGCGATTCGAGCCTGGGTGCCCAGTTGCTGGGTATCGGCGCGATCTTCACGTGGGTCTTCGTCTGCAGCCTGATCGTCTGGTCCATCATCAAGTTGGTGATCGGCCTGCGGGTCACCGAGGAAGAAGAGTACGAAGGCGTGGACATCGCCGAGTGCGGCATGGAAGCCTATCCGGAATTCACTAAAAACTGATTCCCGGCGATTTAAAGCGAGGGCGCCTAAGGGCGCCCTTTGTTTTTTCTGACAGCGCGCTAGAATGCGCGCCGTGAGCACATTTACCGGAGCGGACTGTGTGCGTCCGGGCCGGCGCAGGGAATGGCTGGCGACGCTGCCAGGTAAGGTCATTTGAATTTTTTCCAGCGGCATACGAAAGCGTGCGCAGCTGGGCTATAACTAACCTGCTTTTCGCAAGTCATGAGGTTGAACATGAGCGACGAAGAACTGGAACAAGACGAGCTGGAAGGTTCCGACGAAGACGAGGGTGAGGAGCTGGCTGCCGCCGATGATGGTGACAGCGGCGACGACGGCGACGATGAAGTCGTGGTTACCGGCAAGAGCAAAGCCAAGGCCAAGGCGGCGGTCGATGTCGACGATTTGCCGAGCATTGAGGCCAAGCAGAAGGAGCGCGATGCTCTGGCTCGTGCCATGGAAGAGTTTCTCGCGCGCGGTGGCAAGGTGCAGGAGGTCGAGCCCAATGAGGTGTCCGACCCACCGAAGAAGCCGGACAGCAAATACGGCAGC
>TARA_R100001244_G_scaffold15341_1_pt1 | contig 11199 bp, 26 predicted proteins | sample TARA_R100001244 | Tara Oceans TARA_R100001244 (sample SAMEA2621564) | marine metagenome | biome: marine biome (ENVO:00000447); feature: mesopelagic zone (ENVO:00000213); material: "saline water (ENVO:00002010), including plankton (ENVO:xxxxxxxx)" | depth 790 m
GTTGACTTTTTCCTTAATCTTTGAGATAATATCTGTACTAATTAAAGAATAAGCTAAAAATAAGGAAAAATAATGAATCGACCATATTACCCAATACTAAGAGTATCCAACAAGCATCTAGAACGCAATCTGCTTTCTAATGATCGACAATACGCTAAAGTATGTGCTAAAGAAATTCAGCGCAGGAAAATGGTACACCTATATATCTCTGAAAAAGATGAATGGTTTGTTGATCCTGCTAGCTCCAGCTATGAAGAAAAAGAAGTGATAATAGGTAGTACAGAAACGATTACACCTAAACGCAAAGTAGAAAAACGAATGGCTGGTAGGGGTCGATAGTGGTTTATTGTAGAAGAAATAAGAAAGCTATACTAGATAAAGTATACTATCATCCCTTTTGGACTAAGATGAAATGTACTTGCTTCTTTCCTATGTCTTGGAAAAAGATATGGCGCTGTAAGAGGTCTAAAAACTAGGAATGAACATGATATTTGATGGCGACATAATGGGTATAGTGGATAATCTAATATTGGCAATTTGTGCCTATTGGGGAGTTGACATAGATAAAAAATTAGGAGGCACGGGAGTGCAGGGTGCATTAACAGGTGCACTACTTGGCAATGCTGTGTCCGATTTAGTTGGTGCAGCGATTGATCCTAGCACACGACATCTGGCTTGGGGTATTTTTGCAGGATGTATGTATGTTTTCATAGTGGTAAAACTATGGGAAATAGTGCATAATCTATACAAATCATGGAAAGGCTATAAGGAGATGACATAGTGAGTAAAACTACGGAAAGCCAAATGCAGTTTATGATAAATGCCTTTACTAAAAAGAGGGATGAAGCTATTGCTAATGGTAATAAGGAACTGTTTGAGAAAATGGAAGAACAATTAAAGTGGCTACATAATGCTCAAAGGAATAAGTACAAATGAAAAGAAAACCTGACACGCTAATACAACAGTATAATCACTGGAAGTACAGTCATAAATCTACCATAGATGCGGTTGTTACTACTGTTATGTTTTATGGTATACTATTTATGTTTGCTATGTTAGCTAGTGCAGATACGATATGTAACAGATGGATGCCTTTCTGTATTGGTTGGTTCGATTAGTGAGAATTAAATACAACTCAGTCAAAATTAAAACTTGACTAAAAGGTTATTTGAGAGTATAATATTTATATAGAATTTAGAAATAAGCATTTAATTGGGAGATAAATATGCAAATTAACACAAATACAAACTACACACCTAAAATGGTTGGAACAATGCACGAAGTGTATACAGCTAACCCTACTAGAGAGTCGGTGGAAGCTCTAGGGAAACAGTTTGGTAAAAGTACGAGAAGTATTATAGCTAAACTATCCAGAGAAGGCATTTATGTCGCTATGGAAAGAAAGACCAAAACAGGAGAGCCTATTGTTCGCAAAGCGGAACTTGTTGCTCAGATTGAAGAACACTTCGGTGATACCTTCCCTAGTTTGGTCAAAGCTACAAAGACAGACCTACAAAGATTAGTAGAAAGTCTATAGTTTTCAGGAGGGACTCTTTTTAAAGAGAACATGAAGTTGAGCAACGATCCTTCGGGTAGCCAAATGGCATGGTAAGAGTTCTAAACCTAACTGTCTAGATTCCCACGACAGTATAAAATAAAGTAGGAAATAGAATTGATAGCGGAACATGGATACGACATTGTGGTATTAAACCCACGCAGGATACGAAAAGCGACATTAATTCGAACTGCTGGCTACTCCAGTATAAAATAAGTAGCAAACTCGAATTACCATAGTGAGTATAAAAGTGGTCTGATAAGCCCCCATGTTAGCAGGGAAAACAGTAAATTCAGGATAAAAGCTAAGCGTGAGCTACCAACGACAGGATGCCGTACTTGGAATGACGAAAAGGATACCTGCGCTTAGTGATCAGCAAAGAAGAAAAAGTCAATAGTGTTAAACTTACAGCTAAAAATGAAGTCGTGATTATATCCGTAAATACACGATAATATTTCGGGAGCGAAGGAAAACCTCAAATGATTAACCCGAGAACTGAATAATGGTAAATCGCATTCTCGTTAAAAAGAAAACATTACCACAAAAAAACCTTGTATACAAAGAATTGCAGGTATAAGGTCTGAACGAGAACAATATTTGATAGTACATAGGAAACTCAGGTGATCAGTTAAATACCAATAAAGGATAAACTATAAATGGATGAGTAAGGTTGTGAAAAGTTTGAAGTAAGGGTGATGTATAGTATTCCTCTGAAAAGCACGAAGTAATAGAAAATACCCTTATGTTGAACCCTACTCGAATAATGGCATGATGGTGCAGTTGTCTAACAACGAGTATAAAATAAATAATATAAAAACCCGCGTGAGTGTTTATAATTTTCAACAGATGCGCAAACAGAAAGAAAATTATACAGGAGTTCCCGAGTGGTCTTTCGAAAATTGAGTATATCTCAGCGTGGACTGGACTCTATCTTTCAAGCAGTAAAGATAATCCCTTGTGGTTGTAAGTCTTGAGAGCCATTCGAAAATTAGTAGGTGGAAAGTGAGTTAGTGTTCTTTCTAAACAAAACACTAGGAAGGGGTAGTTGTCAGTCGTTTAAACCGTGTAAGAGTCGCTTAAACGCATATTACCCCTTCTTTTAAGAGTAGTAATTAAACGATCATATATAAGGGGAGCAATATGCCAACAAAATTTAAACCAGATAGCTTTGAGTACATAGGACTTCGAGGCAGTAGAAAACAAATTAAAGTAAAAAACTTTATGAGTGCTACCAGTAAAAAAGAACTTATTGAGTACATCAATAGTGCTTATGGTAAACCAAAAATCAAACAAAAGTGCAAAAACGAACTTACTCGTAGAGGAGTTAAGTTAAGGTGGGTGTCTGATGTCTAAAAAATGGATAATACATGGTACAGAGTATTATGAAAAAGATACACAGTTCAAAGTCAATGCCCCCACAGAAGAATTAGCTATTACAGCGGCAGAAGCTATAGTTAATGCAAAAGCTAGACGAGATAAAGCAAGGGGTTCTTTTTCTTTAGATTGGGCAGAACTCGTAGACCTAGAAAATAGTAGGTTTGATACTGAAGCAGACACTAAAAGGATTCACGCGGACTTACTAAAGTTAATTAGTGCAAAAACTAAGATTAAAGAAGAGGAAGAAGATACAGTAGCTTATGATTTTTAACAGTAGTAAATAAACGATATAAAAAAGGGTGTCTTCGGATACCTTTTTTTTATTATCTGAAAATAGTTCTTGACAACGAGTTCAAAAGTGAGTATAATTATCATATAAACAAATTTAAGTAAGGATTTTAGATGTCAAACAGAAATAATGTTCTACCATTTCCAGTTAAAATGGATTCAACTCTATTAGAGTTCAGGCAAGTGATATCAGAATTAATAATTTTAGAAGCACAAACGATGAAAATGATGGAAGAAATAGATCTAGTAGAAGATCATATAGGTGTTTTAATGGACAGGCGAGATGAATTACTTGAAGATTTAAGAAGAAAAGAACTAATACATTTAGCTATGGAGGTAGTGGAAAAACAAGATGACAACTAATTATACAATAGAACAAGTTAGTTATATGATTGACAAATATGAAGAAGCTCCTACTAGGGAAACAGTAGAAAGTCTAGCTCAAGAATTGGGCAAGAGTACAAAATCTATTATTGGAAAACTGTCGAGAGAAGGTATATATCAAAAAGCGATATATAAGTCTAAAACAGGTGAAGTTCCAATAACTAAAAAAGAGATAGTGGTAAATATAGCTACCTCTCTTGATGGAAACCTTGACCGACTTGAAGGACTAGAGAAGTCTCCCAAGCAGGAACTAAAGTATTTATTATCCCTAGTTGAATAATAACAATAACAGGGGCTGTAGCTCAACGGGAGAGCGTCTGCTTTGCAAGCAGGATGTTGGAGGTTCGATTCCTCTCAGCTCCACCAAATAAGGAAATAAAATGGAAACATTCGGAAAAAACGATAGCATCAAGTATGATGTAGATGATGAAGGGGTCTTAACAATGAAGATAGACACATGGAGTGATATTGGACCTTCAGCTAGTGGTAAAACTATAATGGTTGCTAGCTCTGGTGGGAATTCAAAATTAAATGTAGGTAATGAACGAGATGGGGATGATTTTGTTTACATAGGTTTAAACATATATAGATATCCACCTAAAATTCTATGACAACAGTAATATTTCAACGATATTCTAGTCCTCAAATTTCTTTTGAGGGCTTACCTCTAGCAGGTCAAGTCAATCCTGACGAAGATAAAAGTTGGTATTATAAGTATGAAAACAAGGTGTTTGGACCTTATGTATCTAAAGAACAGGCGGCTGCTAATCTACAGATTAGAATAATGCAGTCTGGAAACTAGAGAAGATTAATGAGGATCATGATCATAATTGCGTATACATTTTTTATATTACTTATAGGATTTGCAGTAGGTTATTACGCATAACAGAATATTTCTAGCGAGATTAGTATAGTGGCTATTATGTCTGGCTTCCAACCAGAAGACAAGGGTTCGACTCCCTTATTTCGCTCCAAGTATTTTAAGGTTCTTTAGTGAAGTGGTTATCACACTAGCTTGTCACGCTAGAGTCAGGAGTTCGATTCTCCTAAGAACCGCCACTTGATCCTTAAGCCAAACCTCCAATACCAAACAAACACAATAAACTAACATTGAAGCCAAATCGCTTATACCAAATATACTAGGGATAATTTGGGTATATTCTTCTTTATCCGTTAAGTTTTGTTTGGTATAATAGGTTATATTGGTTTTAATATTTTTCGGTTTGGGGAAATTGTCAATGAGTTTTTAAACAGAGTAAGCCTCATTTAATTTAAGAAAGTAGTTGTTGTTTAAGTTTAAAAGACCTGTCGAATTAAAATGAGACATTAAAAAGTTGTCTTAAATAGCAATTAATCATGTTTTCTCGACTACTTCGAGCATCGTTCCTTGGGGAACGCGCTCTCGTGTCTTCGAAACAACAAGTGGATTGAAACCTAAGATGACGAAGTCAATTAAAAATTTATAATATAATTATAACATACTTTTTGACATTTGTAAAGTATCTTTATCCTTAGGTATATGTAAAAGTGAGTTTGTGTAGGGTGAGCTAATGATTAAATAGTTCATTCTTCTATGGTACGAGTGGTAGTGTGAAATAAATAATGCGCAAAAAGTCAGGAAAATATAGTAAGTTAAAAAATAAAGTTATATTTTTATGTTTTGTTCGTGGTTTGAAACCATGTGATCATTGAATTTCTTTCACCTTTGAGTACAGGAGTGACTCGATGTTTTAGATGAGGTTTCATTAGAATTACTGTACCCTTATCGCGAACGAAAGAAGGTAAAGTGAGATCTTCGATCTCGAAATTACCCCCTTCGTATTCATCTGACTTAGATAGCTGTGCCATTAAAGTCATATGTCTAGGATCTTGTGCGCTCCCGTCTATGTGCCAGTTATAAAAATTATTCTGCTTATATGTAGTGACCTGTACGGGTTCTGGCAATAAAGATCCCTTTCTCGAGTTTATAGTCTTTCCAAACTCATCTGTGTTTGGGAAATAACTACTGTACTCATTTGCAACATTCATTAACCAATTCCTAACATAAGTATTGCTTTCATTATATTGCATAAATCTAACTTCTGAATCTCTTGTATTCTTATCAATGTTTGTACCATCAATAAAACTTGGTATGGGTAAGTACGCAAGTAACACTTGTTCCATCATATCTAAAACATTCTTTGGAAGTGCGTCTTTAAGTACAAATACGTAGTTATCTTCCGACCTATGTACCCATTTTACCATTTCTTCATCCTTCATCCTTTACCACCAGCCATCGCCTTTGTAGTAAGGATGTATTACCTCTTCGTTTCCTTCAAATTTTAGAGCTTCTAGCTGTCGCCTTCTAGTAAGTCCTAAACTGACCTCTCCATTTACTTTATTCCACTTACGAATTTCATCAGGCACAAGGTCAAATTTGCGCTCGTTAACGTATTGTAGAAGTGTGGATTTCTTTAGATTTGTTGCTCCTAAGTTGTAAATAAATGATAATAATGCATCATATTGATGAGGCTCTAAATCTACTCTTACTAATCTATTAAGTTGTATTTCGAACATAATTAAGTCTGTTCGCAACATTGAGTTTGCAATGTGAGGAGAAATCTCATCTCCTTCTTTTACTCCACGAGTGTGACCATATCCTATAGTCCATGTGCCTCCAATGTCTTGGTATGCTGTTAGTTTACAACCTTCCAATCTCTTAATGAAGTTCACGCCTTGATCTATTATCATGTATATTCCCGCTACTATTAATAATGTAGCTAAAATTAGAACTAATTTTTTCATTAGTTATATTATTGTATCTCTCACAAATGTTAGAATAACCAGTATTCCACACGTAATGGCTAAAAATGATGCTATATTCTTATAGTCATATTCATCTAAACCTTTAAAAAATTCTCTTATCTCAATTAAAAACTTACTCATAGTTGTTGTTTCCCTTATGTTTAGGGTTACGCATATATTTCTTTTTGTTAGTAAGAATCACGGATTTATAAAACCTATTCATATACTTAGCTACTATATTTCGCACTAGTACATCTTCTTCTTTCCGAATCGAATCGGGTCTAATTCTCTTTCCCTTCTTCGCCATCTTAATCTCCCTGCCATCTTAGCTAATCTTCTTTGCTTAGTAGGCTTAATATAATGCATTCGTTCCCTATACTCTTGAAGTTTACCATCACTATTAATACTGCGCTTAAATTTTCTAAGTGCAAAATCAAAATTACTGTTTTTTACTTCTATTTTCAAATCGTGTTCTCATTGAATAGATTACTCCATTCATCTCCTTTCTTCTGGAAGAACTGCCTTAATTCTGTAAATCCACCTATATATTCACTATCAAAGAATATTTGTGGTACAGTTTTTGGTTGGTGTCCTATTTTAAACTTCAGCCAGTCCTTATCAACATTATTAATATTGACTTCTCTATAGTCTACTCCTGCGGTTTTACAAAGCTGTTTAGCTCTCTCGCAATAAACACACCCTTCTCCAGTATAAATTGTTATCATCATCTTCTTATTGTACTAAAAGTCCAACCCTTTTGACGGAGTCGTTTGACTCTTGACCTAATAGCATCTACACTCCTATTCTCAAAGATTAACCTCAGTTGCTTCATGGATATTGTTCCATAATACTGTTTTAATAGGTCATCTTCCTTCGAGTCCCAAGCTAATTTTGTCCCCTTTCTGCCTTTATTTTTCAATTTGATTCCTTATGTTGAAATTTTTTATTTATAGAGATATTATAGCGAAATATAAGTTGCTTGTCAAGAACTTTTTATAAGTTGGTTAAAATTAGTTCTTGACTCTAATCCTAAATTTTGCTATAATAATATAATGAAAAATAAAGAAATAAGATGGACATTGACCTAATTATTTTAGTATCGCTACTCCTTTTAGGGTGTGGATATACTTCTTACCGCATAGGCGTGATGCAAGGCATTAAAGCCACAGTAAATTTTATAGATGAAAATAATCTTATTGAGTTTGATAAGGATATAAAAAATGATACTTGACAATAAGTTCTAATTTTGGTATAATATCCATAGTATAATAAATTAGAGTTGGCACTCGTTAAAATGCCCCTCTTGTATCCAGTGCCTATATTCTTATAGGCGGGTGGGCATAAGGAAAGCTCTTTAATTCTGGTCGCACAGATTTGAAGTTCTAAAATTGAGAGCTTTTTGGGAATTTTAGATACCAGAGGTTTATTAACCGAGTCACCGCAAGGGACTCAATCAGCTACCGAAAGGGGCTTATAGGAGAAAACAATGGTAAAAACATTGAGTACAAGTTTGACCGACTTTGATAGGTTATTTTTAGGCTTTGATCGTTTACAATCACAGTTAATGAACAATCCCACAGCAGATACCAACTATCCAAGATACAACATTATCGCAGGAGATGAGGAGTATAGAATTGAAATGGATGTAGCTGGACTCGAAAGAGAAGGCATATCCGTAGTTCAAGATCAACAAGAGTTGATAGTTAAAGGAAGAAAAACAAGTCCTTTATTGTCTGATGGAGATAAGTATGTATATAAAGGTATTAGTGGAAAAGCTTTTACTAAAATATTTACTTTAGGAGATTACATTAAAGTAGATGATGCTACATTAGTAGATGGATTATTAACAATTTGGTTAGTTGTAGATAAACCCGAAGAACTTAAACCTAATAACATTAGAATTAACTAAACAGACTACAAGGGGACTACCCTATGTAGTCCCCTTAAGAGAAGGAGCATGACTCAAGAAAACTATGAAAAAACAAGACAGTTCTATAAAAAAGGATTCTGGATTTGTTTTGCATATTTTTTGGTTGATGTTCTTATTTAACTGAAATGTTTAATAGGGATGACAAAACAAGGTATAAGATATACAATCTTAAACCTTCAAAACAGGAACTGAGAAAACAGAAAGAATCAGATGTCTTATATAAATATGGTTTTTGGCTCTTTTTTATCTACACTTTAGTAGATACTGTCTTTTCGCTATTTTAGGAGAAATAAATGAATCATTCAATGAAAATCATTCCAGCACTATTGCTACTTTCTACCCCGCTTGTTGCTCAAGAAGTAACTAGCCCTATGGAAGTAAGTGGTCAAGTTGGTGTTAGGTCTAATTATCTATGGAGAGGAATAGATCAGAATAAACATAGCCCAATGGGTGAGGTAAATCTAGAACTTAACAAAGGCGGAGCTTTTGGTGGAGTCTGGATTGGAGATGTCGACTATGATGACGGCTCAAATTATGAGTTAGATTTCTATGGTGGATATAACTTCAAGCCTATATATGGAGTATCTTTCAGTACGGGAGTAACGCATTATGAGTTTGTAGATGGAGTAGATCAAGTATCAGACATGACAGAGGGATTTGTAGCCGCAGGTTATAAAAATCTTTCCGTTGAGTACTATTTTGATTTAGATCGCAATGCAGACGTACAATCGTTCATTGACATAAAAGTTGATGTCCCTTACATACCATACGTAGACATGAGTCTAGAATATGGTAGATGGGAAGATGATTCCGACTTTAAAGCCATTAATCTTTCAAAAGATTTTGGAAACTTTACAGTAGGAATGCAAACATTATCTAGTGCCAGAGATGGACACTTTTGGGATAATGCAGTAGTCCAAGTTAACTACAATTTTTAATTTGGAGAACTGAGAGAACCTGATGCACCTTAGAGAGTTTTTAAATTTTGTCAGAACTATGTATGATGAGAATTATGCTGAAAGGTGGGAAGCAGGTATGAAGCCCTTTTCTAATGAGTGGGAATACTTAACGAAAAATCAAAATTGGTTAGAAAAGGAGTTTTATCATAAAGAAGCAAGAGATTGGAGAAAGGGTACTGTTTGGGATTTACGCAGACAAAAGAATGATGCTCAGATAAGACATGAAAATAAGATATTTTTAGAGCATAGAGATGGTAAAATAAATAAATCAGTATCAGAACTCTTACAAGAAGACTTAGAACCCATAGATAATATGGTAGATGAAGGCGGTCCAGTTTGGTCAGAACAAGAGATGGACTACTCAGGAGCATTCGAATCAGATGTCAATGATAATTAAGAAACGGATACTAAAGTTTTTAGGTTTGACAGATGCTTACGCAAGAATAGTTGAACTAGAAAGAGTAGTAGTAGCAAATAAACAATGGCTTAATCGCCATGAAAGTAATTTAATGATTCTACATAAGAAAGTAACAGCATTAGAGATAGTAAATAAAGCTAGAGTTAATCCTTATAAAGTAAGACGTAAGTACAAGTGAAGAAGTACTACTTCTATAATCCAGAAACAGGGTGCGATTGGGAAGAAGAAATGACTAGTACTAAAAAGGAACAATTTTTACAAAACCGACCTTGGATTGAAGAAGGTGATACTGCAAGAGACAATCATCAAAACATGGTTAAAGAATTAAAAAGAACACAAGAGGAAGAAAAGAATGGCTAGAAAAGGCAAACAAACAAGAGTTAATATAAAAATGCAGAGTACAGAATCTCCTCATTATTATACAACAACAACAAACCCAAAGAATAACTTTGGTAAGATTGAGTTAAAGAAATTTGACCCAACCTTGAATAAGGTCGTAGTCTATAAACAGGCACGAAAAATAAAATAATGCAATATATTTATGTAATAGTAATACTAGGAGGATTAGTTGGCGGAGCGTACACATGGTACCAAGATACAATGCAACGATACGAAGTACTCGCTTCAGAAAAAGCTGCGTTGGATCTCAAGAATCAACAACAAGCAATTGCGTTTGAGGCTCTACAGACAGCTATGGAAAAACAACGAAAGGCAAATGAAGCTCTTACAGCAAGAAATGCAGCCATCTCAAAAGAAACCAAAGCGTATTTGGAAGTTTTTAAGAAGCATGACCTTACAAAATTGGCTAGGGCAAAGCCAGGTCTTATCGAGACTAAAGCAAATAAAGCAACAGATAGAATATTTAAAGTGATAGAAGATGAAACAGAACCTCAAGATTACGATCCTGATAACAACTCTAACGATTAGTAGTTGTTCTCTAACAGGACGAAACATACCTAACCCCGTTGAAATAACTACGGCTCCTATAGAAATTGAAATTTACCACCCACCTTTACCTCAAGCGATCAGGCTAGAAAGACCTGACTGGTATGTTGTGAGTGATAAAAACATAGATGAATTTATAGCCAAATTAGCAAAGGTACAGGGAGTTGATACTACTCCTACATTCTTTGCTATGTCGCCACAAGGATACGAAAAAATGAGTGGCAACTTACAAGAAATGAGAAGATATATTCTAGAACAAAAAGAAATAATAGTATATTATAAAGATGTAACTACGCCCGATAAACCAGTAGAGGCTAGTTCAAAATCAAACAGACCTTCAGTAGGAATTACATCCCCTTTTGAGAAAGAGTGATGGGATTATTTGAACTTTTCTTTCTTGCATATGCTGCAACGCCAGTATATTGTTTATATTTAATAATAACTAAATGGTAAAAAGATGAAAAAATTAATAGCAAAAGCCTTAGGACTTACAGACGCATATAAAAGAATATTAGTATTAGAAATAACGACTGATACCCTTTTTAAAAAAGTGCAAAAA
>TARA_R100001244_G_scaffold131032_1_pt1 | contig 11139 bp, 8 predicted proteins | sample TARA_R100001244 | Tara Oceans TARA_R100001244 (sample SAMEA2621564) | marine metagenome | biome: marine biome (ENVO:00000447); feature: mesopelagic zone (ENVO:00000213); material: "saline water (ENVO:00002010), including plankton (ENVO:xxxxxxxx)" | depth 790 m
AAGCCTGCGGCATGTCCGCCCTACGCACACCTCGTCATTCGCGACCATAGGCTGGGCGCCCCGCCGCGCCTACCGAAACCGAACACACCTGCGACCTCGTAGGGTAAACATGCGCCGGCTTGTCCACCGTCTCCCGCCTACACCTGGCCTACAGTCCGCACGGCGAGCGAGCGTCGGCCAGGCCACAGAAGCAAAAAAGCCCGTCAGCGACGGGCTTTTTCGTAGCGCCAGGGCTCACACAGCGGAAACATCTTCCGCTTGCAGGCCTTTCTGGCCTTGGGTCACGGCGAACTCGACCTTCTGGCCTTCGACCAGCGAACGGTGCCCTTCGCCACGAATAGCGCGGTAATGGACGAACACGTCGGCGCCGCTTTCGCGCTGAATGAAGCCATACCCCTTGGAATCATTGAACCACTTGACGGTTCCTGTCTCACGATCAGCCATTACCACTCTCCAGCTCGCAGTTTTTATTGTCATGTAAAGACGGTTCGACGGTACGCCACAGGCCTTGAGCCCGGCATACCAACCGGTATGCCAGAGCACGTGCCGCCAACGACCGCTGACCGAGTATAAAGCAAGCTTTGTGACTGAAAAGCACTTTTTAGATACGGCAAGAAGCCCGTGGCACTAGTGCTACAGCCTGGATCGCGGAGAATTGGCAAAGCACCCGAACCGTGCAGTTTCGGCGAAGATAGCCGCCGCAGAACCCTGGCCCGGCATTGCGCCGGGCCAGGTCGAGATCAGCCGTGCTTGCGCCGGCGCCAGAGCCACAGGGCCAACACGCCGAGGGTCAGCAGTATCGGAATCAAGGCGATATTGATGAACTTCAGGCTGCGCCCCAGGGCGTCGATGTCGGCATTCAGCTGATAGCGCACATCGCGCAGTTCCTTGCGGATTTTCAGCTTTTCCTGGAGGAACTGCTGCACCGTGGCCTGCTGTTCCGGGGTCAGTTCCAACGCCTGGCTCGGGTCAGCGCTTTGCTGCAAGGCCGCGAGCTTCTGCTCGGTATCCGCCAGGCGTGCCTGTAGCGCTTCTTCCTTCTCGCGGAACTGCACCTCGGCGTCACGCTGGATCGCGTCCACTACCTCGAACGGACGGGTGAAGCGACCGCGCGAGCGCACGCTGATCAGCGCCTCGGAGCCGGCCAGGTTGTCCAGGGCGTTGATCGCGAAACCGGCGTTGTCGGCCCACGGCTGCGGGATGCGCTGACCGAAGAAGTCCTGCACCTGCACCCACATGCGGTCGGTGAGCAGGTCGGTGTCGGCCATCACGATCACGTTGATGTTGTCGGCCTGTTTGAGACCGTCCTTGCGCCCTTCGATGCCATCCGGGTAGGCGGACATGGCCGGACCGCTGATGCGGGCGGCCAGGGTGTAGCGCTCGCCGGTAGGTTCCAGCTCGCGGATCAGCTCTTCCGGATTGCTCAGCATGCCGAAGCGTTTGGCGTCGAACGGCATGGCGTATTGCGAGCTGCGGATCAGCGGAATAAAGCGGGTTTTCGCCCCCTCCAGCGGTTCGAGGATACCGGCGGTGGCCACGGTCAGGGTTTCCAGCGCAGCGGTGCTGATGTCCTCGGCATCCAGGGCGTTTTTCGGCAGGCTCAGCCAGGCCGCGTGGCGCACCGGGCGTTGGCCCTGGCCCATGCTCACCGACATGGCGTAGGAGCCATCGCCGAGCACCTTGTCCGGCACCATGCGCAGGCCCCAGGCCTTGAACAGCTGCGGCAGATCGGAGGCCTTGTCGATGACCATCTCACCGGGCATTTCGGCCTGGGTATCGGCCTCGCTGAACGGGTCGACGAAGGTCAGCAACTTGCCGCCACGCAGGACGAACTGGTCGATGGCGTACAAGGTCTGCTCGGGCAACTGCTTGGGGTGGATCAGCAGCAGCACCGAAACATTGTCGGGAATCTGGTCGACGTCGGCCTTCAGGCTTTCGATCTGGAACAGCTGGCGAATCTCCTCCATGACCATCCACGGCGGCGTCGGCTGGCGCGCCGCCATGTCGAAGCCACCGTTGACTTGCAAGCCGGAGAGTACGCCGACCACCGGCCGCTCGGGCTTGGCCAGGCTTTGCACCAAACGGCTGAGTTCGTATTCGAGGAACTCTTCCTGATCCAGGGCGAAAAACGGGATCACCTGGGTCTGGCCTTCGGCGTTCTTGCCGGCCAGGCCGAAGTAGATCGAATCGCCGCCCTGCTGCAAGGGAATACCTTGCAGGCCAAACTCGGCGGCCTGGTCTTCCTCGGCGGAGAACGGCGCCGGGTCGATGATGTTCAGCTTGAGTTTGTCGCCGGCTTCGCGCTGGTAGGCCTTGAGCATTTCCTCGACGCGCTTGGCGTAGGTGCGCAGGGCCGGTAAGTCCTTGCTGGTAGTGTCGGAATAGAAGAAGTTCAGCTCCACCGGCTCGTCCAGGTCAGCAAGAATCTGCTCGGTGCCGCTTGAGAGGGTGTAGAGCTTCTGTTCGGTCAGGTCCAGGCGTGCGCCACTGAGGCTCAGGCTAGAGAACAGGTTGAAGGCGAGAAACGCCAGGGCGATGAGTGCGAGCCCGGCGCTGGAAAGCATCAGCTTTTTCATGGGCATCCTCAGTCAGCTTTCTTCAGGTCGATAACCACCGCGGTCGCGGCCAACCAGGCGGCGATCAGGGTGAGGAAATACAGCAGGTCACGCAGGTCGATCACGCCCTTGCTGATTGCCTCGAAACGGGTCAGGAAGCTCAGCGAGGCCACGGCGTCGATCAGCCACTGCGGCGCCCAGCCGCTGAAGCCGTCGAGCACCATGGGAAAGCCGCTGACGATAAACAGGAAACACACGCTGACCGCGAGGATAAAGGCGATCACCTGGTTCTTCGCCAGCGCCGACATGCACGAGCCAATCGCCAGGTAGGCGCCAGCCAACAGCCAGCTGCCGATATAGCCGGTGGCGATGGCGCCGTTGTCCGGCTCGCCGAGGTAGTTGACCGTGATGATCATCGGGAAGGTCAGCAGCAGTGCCAAACCGGCAAATACCCAGGCGGCGAGGAACTTGCCGGTGACCGCATCGAAACGGGTGATCGGCAAGGTCATCAGTAACTCGATGGAGCCGGATTTGCGCTCCTCGGCCCACAGGCGCATGGCGATCGCCGGCACCAGAAACAGGTAGAGCCAGGGGTGGAAGTTGAAGAACGCTGACAGGTTGGCCTGACCACTCTCGAAGAAACCACCCAGGTAGAAGGTGAACACCCCGGACAGCACCAGGAAAATCACGATAAACACATAGGCCAGCGGCGTGGCGAAATAGCTCGCCAGCTCGCGTTTGAAAATCACCGGCAATTGACTCATACCACCTCCCCACGGGTCAGGCTGCGGAACACTTCATCCAACCGCCCGCGCTCGACATTCAGTTCCTTGACCCGCCAACCGCGCTGGGCGATCAGGGCATTGACCTGCGGGAAGATCACTTCCCCCGGCTTGGCCAGCACGCTCAGACCGTGTTCCAGGGCGTTTTCTTCCACCCCGGCAACCCCCGGCAACGCGGCCAGCGCCGCCTGATCCAGCGGCTCCTCGGCCACCAACGTGACCGCCTGGTGGTAACGCGAGCGACTTTCCAGCTCCAGCGGCGTGCCATCGGCGAGCAGCTTGCCGTGGGCGATCACCACCGCACGGGTGCAGACGGCCGAGACCTCTTCAAGAATGTGGGTGGAGATGATCACGATCTTGTCGTGGGCCAGGCTCTGAATCAGCTTGCGCACCTGGTGCTTCTGGTTCGGGTCGAGGCCGTCGGTGGGTTCGTCGAGGATCAGCACTTTCGGGTCATGCAGAATCGCCTGGGCCAGGCCGACGCGGCGCTTAAAGCCTTTCGAGAGCGTCTCAATAGACTGTTCAAGCACGGCCTCAAGCTCGACCTGGGCCACCGCCTTGGCCACTCGTTCGCGCTTCTCGGCGCCCTTGAAGCCACGCACCTCGGCAATAAAGCCAAGGAAGCCGCGCACCGTCATGTCGCCGTAGCACGGCGCGCCTTCGGGCAGATAACCGATCTGCCGCTGGGCCTTGAGGGTGTCTTTCTGGATATCGAAACCGAGGATGCTGGCGCTGCCGGACGTCGGCGCGAGAAAGCCGGTGAGCATCTTCATGGTGGTGGATTTGCCGGCGCCGTTCGGCCCGAGAAAACCCAGCACTTCCCCCTGTTGAACGCTGAAGGACAGGTCATCCACGGCGGTGTGCTGGGCAAAACGCTTGGTCAGGTTTTTTATTTCGATCATGGCCTCTCACCATTGCGGTAACAGGCCCTGCTCGCGACCCGTGCAGGTGCAAGCCGGGCGTTTAAATGCCGGCGGACTATAAGGAGTCGGGTGCGGACAGTGCAAGCCGGTAACGGTGAGGCATCTGCCTGCAACCCCGCCGCCGACTGCGTAGATTGGGCTGAGCCCCGCGAAGCCCAATATTGCGTTCGCGAACCGAGCGCAGCCACAAGCCAGGCCGCCGGGCGCAGTGCTACGCACACCGAGGAGCCCGGTGTAGAGACGCAGAACCGAACAACCGAGCCCCGCAGGCTGGGTTACGGCGCATCGCGTGGTGTGCGATGGCCGAGCCCGCGACAAGCGCCTAACCCAGCCTAGGGTTCGAACAACCGAGGCGTTACAAGATTTTGCCGACTCGCCAGCGATCCGGCACACTAGCCGCCCCGAGCAAATGCTCGTTTTGCATAGCCAGCAGACTTCGTATGACCCGCTCCCCGTTTCGCCGTCTCGTGTTCGGCACCCTACGCCGCCTGCTGTACCTCTGGGTACGCTCGGAAACCATCAACCAGTCGGCCTTCACCCTCAAACTCGACCGCAGCAAGCCAGTGTTCTTCGTGCTGCAACAGCCGTCGCTGAGCGACCTGGCGGTGGTCGATACCGAGTGCCGCAAAGCGGGATTGCCGCGTCCGGTGGTGCCGGTCGCAGTAGGTGAGTTGCTTGAGCCCGCCGCGTTCTTCTACCTGACCCCGGAGCCGGACTGGCTCGGCCGGCAGGACAAGCGCGGCGTCTCGCCGACCCTGGAGCGGGTGGTCAGCGCCTTGAGCCAGCATGCCGTGGACGATGCGCAAATCGTCCCGGTCAGCGTGTTCTGGGGCCAGTCGCCGGACCGTGAAACCAGCCCGTGGAAGCTGCTGTTCGCCGACAGTTGGGCAGTGACCGGACGCCTGCGCCGCCTGGTCAGCATCCTGATTCTCGGGCGCAAGACCCGCGTGCAGTTCTCCGCCCCGATCCACCTGCGCGCGCTGGTCGAACAGGACAAAGGCCACGAACGCACCCTGCGCATGGTCCACCGCATGTTGCGGGTGCACTTTCGCAACCAGAAAGCCGCGGTCATCGGCCCGGACGTGTCGCACCGGCGCAACCTGGTCAAGGGCCTGGTACACGGCCCACTGGTGCGCCAGGCGATCACCGAGGAAGCCGAGCGCGAGAAGATCAGCGTCGCGAAAGCCGAGGCGCAGGCGCTGCGCTACGGCAACGAAATCGCCTCGGACTACACCTACACGGTGATCCGCTTCCTCGAACTGGTGCTGAGCTGGTTCTGGAACAAAATCTACGACGGCATCAAGGTCAACAACATCGAAGGCGTACAGGACGTCGCCCAGGGCCATGAAGTGATCTACGTGCCCTGCCACCGCAGCCATATCGATTACCTGCTGCTGTCCTACCTCTTGTTCCGCAACGGCCTGACGCCGCCGCATATCGCCGCCGGCATCAACCTCAATATGCCGGTCATCGGTGGCCTGCTACGGCGTGGCGGCGCGTTCTTCATGCGCCGCACCTTCAAGGGCAATCCGCTGTACACCGCGGTGTTCAACGAATACCTGCACACCCTGTTCAGCAAGGGCTTTCCGGTCGAGTACTTCGTCGAAGGCGGGCGCTCGCGCACCGGGCGCATGCTGCAGCCGAAAACCGGCATGCTCGCCATCACCCTGCGCAGCTTTTTGCGCAGTAACCGCCTGCCCGTGGTGTTCGTGCCGGTATATGTCGGTTACGAGCGCGTGCTGGAAGGCCGCACCTACCTCGGCGAGCTGCGCGGCGCGAGCAAGAAGAAAGAATCGATCTTCGACATCTTCAAGGTCATCGGCGCGCTCAAGCAGCGCTTCGGCCAGGTATGGGTCAACTTCGGCGAGCCGATCAAGCTGGCCGAATTCCTCGACCGGGAACAGCCCGACTGGCGTACACAAGACCTCGCCCCGCAGTACCGGCCGAGCTGGCTGAACGAAGCCACCAACCGCCTTGGCGAACGCGTGGCCCAGCACCTCAACGAGGCCGCCGCGATCAACCCGGTCAACCTGGTGGCCCTGGCCCTGCTCTCCACCAGCAAGCTGGCGCTGGACGATCGCGCCCTGGCGCGCGTGCTCGACCTCTACCTGGCCTTGCTGCGCCGCGTGCCCTACTCGCCGCACACCACCCTGCCGGACGGCAACGGCCAGGCGCTGATCGAATACGTGCAGGGCATGAACCTGCTCGCCGAACAGAAGGATGCGCTGGGCAAGATTCTCTACCTGGACGAGCACAACGCCGTCCTGATGACCTACTACCGCAACAACGTGCTGCACATCTTCGCCCTGCCGGCACTGCTGGCGAGCTTCTTCCAGAGCAGCGCGCGGATCAGCCGCGAGCAGATCCTGCGCTACACCCGCGCGCTCTATCCCTACCTGCAATCCGAACTGTTTATCCGCTGGAGCCTGGAAGAGCTGGACGCGGTGGTCGACCAGTGGCTGGCGGCATTCCTCGAACAGGGCCTGCTCAAGTTCGAAGGCGATGTCTACGTGCGTCCGGCGCCCAGCTCGCGGCATTTCGTCCTGCTGACCCTGCTCTCGCGCGCCATCGCGCAGACCCTGCAACGCTTCTACATGGCCACCGCGCTGCTGCTCAACGCCGGGCAGAACGCCATCAGCGCCGAAGAACTGGAAGACCTCTGCACCGTGATGGCCCAGCGCCTGTCGATCCTCCACGGCCTCAACGCCCCGGAGTTTTTCGACAAGAGTCTGTTCCGTCACTTTATCCAGACCTTGCTCGACCAAGGCGTACTGCGCCAGGACGAAGCCGGCAAACTCAGCCACCACCCGCTGCTCAACGAACTCGCCGAAGGCGCCGCCAAGCGCGTGCTGCCGGCCGAGATTCGCCTGTCGATCCGCCAGGTGACGATGGATCGCAGCGAGGATGTGGTCGAGCCGCTGTAAACCCACTCTCGTAGGGCGGACATGCCGCAGGCTTGTCCGCCATGCTCACCCTAGGCCCTACCGAAACGACGTAGGGTGGATCGGGGCGCGTAGCTGGCGCTTTATCCATCCACCACATCGCGATGGCGGATGAAAAAGGCGTCATCCACCCTACAAGGTCAAAGGCTTTGTAGATAAACCCAGGATCGACCACAACCGTCCGGCAGATCACCATGGCCCCCAGCGACGACAAAACCGCCAAACCCTCCCGCGCCGAATTTCACCAAGCCAACCAAGCCCGCGCCGAAGCCGAAGCCCAGCGCCTGCTGGCGGCCAAGGCCGAACTCGGCGCACGCTGGCTCAGTTGGGTAGCCGCCGAGCTGTACACCCTGAAACCTGCCGCTTACGCGCAAATGGTGCGCCGTGAGTTGCAGCGCCTAAACAACTAGCCTCGTCTCTCCCTTGGCTCCACTCCCGGTCAGAGCTGCGGTGCAACAGCACACTTGCCTGCGCGCAACACTCCGTTAAGCTCCAGTGACTGCCTCTCCCATCGCACAAGGATGCCCACCATGCTTCGTCTGATTTCCCTGGCCGCCGGCCTTGTTCTATCCAGCAGCGCCATGGCGTTGTCCCTCGCCGACCTGAGCCAGAGCGACGCCAGCGGCGGCCTGAAAGACGCCCTCACCCAAGGCGCCAAAGTCGCCGTGCAACAACTGGGCAAACCCGGTGGCTTCAGCGACAACCCGGACGTACGCATCGAACTGCCGGGCAACCTCGGCAAAGCCGCGAAAACCATGAAGATGATGGGCATGGGCGCGCAGGTCGAGCAGCTCGAAGCGAGCATGAACAAAGCCGCCGAAGCCGCCGTACCGCAAGCCCAGGCGCTGCTGGTGGATTCGGTGAAGAAGATGACCGTGCAAGACGCCAAAAGCATCCTCGCCGGCCCGGACGATTCCGCCACCCAGTACCTGAACAAAACTAGCCGCGAGCAGATCCGCGCCAAGTTCCTGCCCATCGTCAAACAAGCCACCGACCAGGTCGGCCTGGCCCAGCAATACAACAACTTCGCCGGCCAAGCCGCGAGCTTCGGGGTGATCGACGCGAAAAGCGCGAATATCGAAAACTATGTGACCGAGCAGGCGCTGGACGGCCTGTTCACCATGATCGCCGAACAGGAAGCCAGCATCCGTGAGAATCCGGCGGGTGCAGCGACCAGTTTGGCGAAGAAGGTGTTTGGGGCGTTGTAAGGAGGGTTGGATAGATGTGAAAAAGCCAGACCGTGAGGTCTGGCTTTTTCATGCGGCAGAGAGCTAACTCACCAAGTTATATTTATTTATCAAAATACTAGACACCTAAAGCAACAAATAATAGCCACTATACAGATAGATCTATAAAACTTGTCTTATTCTCTTCCCTCTGAACAGAGTTTTGCATCACGTTACGCTCTCGTAAAAAATCCCTAACAATCGCATCAACCTTAGAAAAAATCTCTGCAGTAAAAACCTTGCCGCGATCATTTGCAATTTCCAAATATGTTCGAACCATACAACTTGGATCATTTTCAAAACCAATACTCCAACCCAAGACATTATGCACGTCGACATGCCTAGAAAACATCGAAGAAAACAACCTTGTAGCAAGTACATTCATATAATAACAATTATAGGACAAGTCCTTATCTACATAATAAGAAACTGCAGCCTTCCCATCCCTGACAGATATTTTCTTAACAACACGCATTGAACCCAAATAATCCGACACAACACCTGAGTCAGGCTCAGATTTATCTTTTAGCAAGTGATCAATAGTTGAATTTAAATCTGGTATATAGAAATATTTTAAAGCGCGATGCGCATCAATTTGACGTAAAAAACCCAACTCCTCAGACCAAGAACTCCACTTCCCCGACACAAGCTGCTCATAAAATCTATGCGCAACCACATCAGCCTTAGTCTTAATATATCGAGCTGCAAAAAACTCCTGCACGCTTGCATGAACAAAGTGGTACTTCTTACCTTCATCAACTAACAGACAAGTTATTTTCTTAATATCATCCAGAAAATTCTGGGGTTCTGCTTCAATTGAAGTTTCAGCTATGCTTTCCTGCGCAATACTGTACGCAACCTCTTTATCAATTGTGGTAATTTGTCTTCTCCGCGTAGAAAAGCAAAACGCCTCGAATATTTGCTGAACTTGCCGATCATCAAGCTTAGATTTTCTGTTTCTACGCCACCCGAGCTTAGAAGCATCATGCCTAATCAGAAGAATCTGAAACAAATCATCATAAAACTCTGCAAAATCTAGCGGTATCTTCTGAGCACTTCGATATGAAATTGCCAGCAGCGTTGCCAGGAGCGGCGTAGTTACCAGTTCCCTTATCTTAGTTGGAGAGCCTTTAACTGCAGAGTTCAAGCGCAAAGAAAACTCATTATCCTTTGTTATTTTCTTATAAAAGCCCAATAAACTATCTGACTCTAATGGCTGAATTTTGTTCGAGTAAAAATTCGTCAAATGCCGACACTCAGAATCAGGACGAGATGTCAAAACCATCTTGCAATCTTGATACCTGTACGACAAATCTTCTATTTCAGAAAGCACTCTAGTCACATTCGATGGATCGACCTCATCAAACCCGTCCAGCAAGAAAGAGACTTTTCCATCCTGAGCAAAACTTGAAAAAACCTGCTCATCCACAGGTATACCCAACACAGAGGAAAACTTTTCTTTCAATGCATCTAAAATTGTTCCAGCACCAACATTTCGAAGCTCTACAAATACAGGAATCCTGGCTCCAGACTTTATCTCCTTACCAAGAAGATAACGAAGGAGAATTGATTTACCCTGACCAACAGTACCAAATATTATATTGTGGTTATTATCAAAAGCATCAAGCCCATTCAACCTAAACGGACCTATAACAGAAGCATTATCAGTAACTATTGAAACCGGATGAAAAAAAGAACTCAAACTACATGGCCGCTCCGTATGCCAAATTGTTTTAACACGCTGCGTCTCATAAAGCTTCTTGTGCAGCTGTTTCATTTTTGCAGACGTACGAACCAACGCAATCTTTGACTTAACCTCATCTTTCGCAACAGAATACACATCCTCGATTGGTTTCTTTAACAATGCAATTGCCGCAGAAAAATCAGGCATAACTTCTCCAAAATAAAAACCTAAGTAATATCAAACCTGCGCGACTCCACGACACTTCGGATACTGCGAACACCCCCAAAATTCATTACCAATCTTCGCCCCACGTTTCGCTACCCGCTTTTGCATAACCGAGTTACAGACAGGGCAACTTGGCGCACCTGCTTGTGCCGGTACGAAGCTAGCTGTAGCCGAAGGCTTGGGTTGAGCGGTACGTGAAGAGGCGATCCAGCGATTAAGCTCAGGACCTTCCACCAAGCGGATATTGCGACCACTGGCAAAGGACTTAGCATCTGCGGTAAAGCTGCCGGAGGTCACGACAAAGCCGCCGGTGGCACCTTCTGCAGCGATCAGCCCGAAGAACTCACGCACTGCTGCAACGCCAACCTTGGTCGCGCGCCACTGCTTGCATTGCACCAGATGCTTTTCGCTGCCTTTGTGCAGAATCAGATCAATACCGCCATCCGGCCCATTGCCGCCGCTTTCCGTGACGGTAAAGCCCTGCCGGCGAAAGGCCTCGCCAACCAGTTGCTCAAACTGCTGCCAGTTTATGCCATCAACGGTTTTGCCAGTGCGTGTGGCACTTGCAACGTCGTCCAACAACTTGCGCCGCTTGGCGCGGGCGAATACCGAGCCAATCGCGCCGAAGATAAATGCCACGGGCACGATGTATTGCAGAAACATGGCGAAGGTTCGCCAGACTTGCCCGGTAATCATCTCGCCGTATTGCTTGGGATCGGTGACGGTAGGCAGTGAGCTAATGGCAACGGAATGGAAATACAGCTGCGGATTCCACGCCATTCGGACACTCAGCCCACGCTGA
>TARA_R100001244_G_scaffold6593_39_pt1 | contig 11133 bp, 12 predicted proteins | sample TARA_R100001244 | Tara Oceans TARA_R100001244 (sample SAMEA2621564) | marine metagenome | biome: marine biome (ENVO:00000447); feature: mesopelagic zone (ENVO:00000213); material: "saline water (ENVO:00002010), including plankton (ENVO:xxxxxxxx)" | depth 790 m
GCTTTCGTTCCCTTCAGATGATTTAGTTTTGAGAGGATAAAATCCTATGGCGATGAATGTTGGGGGCGGTGGCGGAGAGGAAACTCCTCTATCCGACATTAATACTACCCCACTCGTGGACGTTATGCTGGTCCTGCTGATCATTTTCTTGATCGCGGTCCCGGTGGTTATCCAGACCGTGAAGCTCGAACTGCCGGTGCTTCCCTTTGAAGTGACCACGACCAAGCGCGAGAACGTGCTGTTGGCCATAACGACGACAGATGCGGCCGGACGTGACCCGGGTGATCCCGAATATTCAGGCGCCACTCCTGGTGGAAATTGCCGTGTTTACTGGAACACCACGCCGGTTGATTCCAACGAACTGGTGACCAGGGCTGTCAAAGCGCTCGAAGACCAGATCGACGCATTTGGCGGAGTCGAAAATATGACACCGGAAGATATGCCGGAAGTGCACATCCGCGGTGATATTAACACACCCTATAAATGCATTGGCGGCGCGATCTATACGATGCAGCGCGCCGGTTTTGCGAAAGTGGGCTTTCTGTCCACGCCGATTGTCGTCGAATAGCTTCGAACGGCAGCGAGTTAGTAAAGTTAAGGAGACGCACGAATGGCAATGAGTGGCGGAAGCGATGATGGCGAGCCAATGATGGAGATGAACACGACGCCGCTCATCGACGTCTTGTTGGTTCTTCTCATCATGTTCATCATCACAATCCCTGTGCAAACGCACGCGGTTAAAATCGACCTGCCGGTCGCGGATGACAGTCCGCCGCCGGAAGATATGCTGGATCCGGTCAAAAACCGTCTCGGCATCACGGCAACCAACCAGATTGTCTGGAACGACACGCCGGTAACGCTGAACCAGGTCAAACAATATCTGGCCCAGACGAAATCGATGGTTCCCGAGCCGGAACTCCAGTTCCAGCCTGATCCGCTGAGCGCCTATCTGACCACCGACCGGACACTGGCGGTGATCAAGGACAGCGGCGTGACCAAATTCGGGTTCGTCGGTAACGAGCAATATGGCAGCTTCAACAAAGCCAAACGACTTCCGAACTAGGTTGTTCGCTTTGTAACAGCAAAAAGGGCCGCGATACGATATCGCGGCCCTTTTTTTTGCATCCCGTTAATCCCGGCCAGACCGGGTCTCGCCGGATGGTCGGGATATCGCGGGGCCTCTGCGCCGGGCAAGTCAGCCAAGAACCGATCCGGTAGAGATCGCGATAACAGGCATGGGTCGCGTGCGGCACCCTTCGTTCGGCTTCTGCGCACGGCAACCTGCGGCAAGTAAGAATCTATGCATAGCGTGCAGGAACTCTAGCTGATTGACGGACTGCTTTGGAGTTTTGTCCGTCCGGAGAGTGGTTTCCGGTTCTAGGCCTGTATCTTGGGCCGGCTAGTCTCGACGTTGCTGAACTGCAGTTCCGCCAGCCGGGCGTATAGTCCGTTCTTGACAATCAGGCTGTCGTGATCACCCTGTTCGACGATCCTGCCCTCATCCATTACAATGATCCGGTCCGCCGATCGGACCGTTGCCAGACGATGGGCGATGACGATGGTGGTGCGGTCCTGCATCAGATGGTCGAGCGCATCCTGAACCAGCTTTTCGCTCTCGGCATCCAGCGCTGACGTCGCTTCGTCGAGCAGCAGGATCGGCGTGTTGCGGAGCAGGGCGCGCGCGATCGAGATTCGCTGGCGCTGGCCACCGGACAGGCGTGTTCCCGCTTCGCCCATGAAACTGTCCAGTCCTTCGGGCAGGGCCCGGAGGAATTTCTCGGCATTGGCGACGCGCGCGGCCTCCCAGATTTCCGCGTCGGTTGCTTCCCATTTGCCGTAGCGCAGATTGTCCCGGGCGGATGCGGCAAACAATACGGTTTCCTGCGGCACCAGCGCCATACGCTGCCGAATCTCTGCCGGATCGGCCGAGGGCAGGGCGACGCCGTCTATGCGAACCGAGCCACTTTGCGGATCATAGAAGCGCTGGGCCAGCTGGAACAGTGTCGACTTGCCAGCCCCGGACGGCCCGACAACCGCCACCGTCTCGCCCGGCGAAACGGTTAGCGAGAAACTGGACAGAGCCTCAGTATCCGGGCGGGTCGGATAGCAAAAAGTAACATTGTCGAACGCGATCTTGCCGCGTGACGGCTCGGGTAGCGCAATCGGATTGTCCGGTGCGGCAATACCCGGCTTCTCGGACAGCAATTCCGCCAGCCGGCCGGCAGCGCCGGCACCGCGCAGCAGGTCGCCATAGACCTCGGTCAGGGCGCCAAAGGCACCCGCTACAAGACCGCCGGTTAGCACAAAGGCGGCAATCGTCCCGCCGGAGATCGACCCGTCGGCGACGCCGATCGCGCCACGCCACATCAGCATGGTGATGCCGGTGAAGATCAGGCCGATGACGATGGCGGTCATCGCCGCGCGCAACCGGATCCGCCTTTTTGCGGTGTCAAATGTGTTTTCCACCGCACCGCGGAACCGTTCATGCTCGCGGGCCTGCTGGCCGAAGGCCTGGACAATTTTCATGGCACCAAGAGTCTCCGCGATCATCGCGCCGACATCGGCTACGCGGTCCTGACTCGAACGGGAGACATTGGTCAGTTTGCGGCCGATAAAGACGATCGGCAACACGATGATCGGGATCGCCAGCAACAGGCCGGCGGTCAGAGCCGGAGCAAGGGTGAACAGGTAGATGATCCCGCCCAGCCCGATAACGATATTGCGGAGTGCCACCGATACGGTTGTTCCCACGACCTGTTCGATCACGGCGGTATCAGAGGTCATCCGCGACGCGATTTCGGAAGGCCGGTTCTCTTCGAAAAAACCCGGAGCAAGGCGCAGCAGGTTATCCTGCACGGCCAGCCGGATGTCCGCAACCACGCGCTCTCCCAGCCAGCTGACAAAATAGAAGCGGAAGGCGGTGGCGACAGCCAGAACCGCGACAATCCCGAGAAGTCCCTGGAAATAGGGCGCAACATCGCCGTTCCCCGCCATGAAGCCCTTGTCGATGATGGTTTTGAAGCCGGCCGGGATCGCCAGCGTCGCCATCGCCGAGACGAACAGGGCAAGCAGGGCGAAGGCGATCTGTCTGGGATATTTGACCGCGCGTTCGAACACCATCCGCAGATTGCCGATCTTCTTGAGCGGGGCGGGCGGAGCGTCTTGTTCGGGAGAAATTGTTTTGTCGTTCATAAAAAGCGCCTAGCAGCCAGCCCCCTTTGTCACAATCAATGGTTTGTGCCGATACCATCGGGAATTTCCCGTCTTCCCCAAGATGGCGACGAAGCCGAAAATACCAAGGTGCCGGATAATGATATTCTGGTCGGAGAAGACATGAATTCGGCGGCATAACGCTGGCCAAACGACCAGAAATTGTTAAAAGTACACGGGTTTGGGGCAAAAGCTGCCCTGGACGATTCGTGTAATTTCTCGATCAAGGATGCTGCCCTGTGAATCAGATTGCTTCAAAAGGTCAGCTGCGCATGTCTCTGCTGCGCTGGATATTGTTCATCGTCCCGATCACCGTATTGCTCGGATTCACCTTCAGCCAGTTTGCCAACAGTGGCGAGGAAAATCGCTGGTTCCAGGCGCTGGTCAAGCCCGCCGCGCAGCCGCCGGGATGGGCATTCGGCGCGGCCTGGGCTCTGCTTTATACGATGATGGGTACGGCCTTCGCCATGGTGCTCCACGCTCGCGGCGCGCCGCTGCGCGGTCCGGCGATCAGTGCATATCTCGTCCAATATGCGCTGAACCTGTTCTGGCCGATCCTGTTTTTCGGTATGCACCAGGTCACGGCCGCCTTCTGGTTTCTGGTCATCATATTGCTTTTGGCGCTGGCGACGACGCTGGTCTTCGGTCGCGTCCGCAAGGCTGCTGCCTGGCTGATGGTACCCTATCTGGCGTGGCTGTGCTTTGCAGCGGTGCTCAACAAACAGACCGACTGGTTGAATCCGGATGCGGAAACCCTTGTGGTTCCGGCGGCGAGAACCCAGATATAGATTATATTTTTCCAGGTCCGAGGGACCAGTGACGGAGTTTAAAGACATGCAGAGCCAGAACCGTTTTTTTGATGATCTTTCCAAAGTGCTTAACGGCCTCGCCGGGACCGTGGCCGGCGTCGGTCGCGAGGCTGAAGCCGGTGCCCGCGAACGAGCCAAGGAATGGTTCGGCGGCATGGATTTCGTTTCGCGCGACGAATTTGACGCGGTGAAGGAAATGGCCGCCAAGGCCCGGGCCGAAGCCGATGCGTTGAAGAAACGGGTCGATGCCCTGGAGAAGGGCGCAACCGCGCCGGCCAGGAAACCCGCGGTAAAACGCGCCGCAGCGCGCAAACCGGCGGGACAAAAAGCCGCAGCCGCGAAACCGGCCGCGCGCAAGGCCTCGCCTCCCAAAAAAGAGGGCTGAACTCCACCCCGAGACCCCGGGATAGGTCGGCGTTCATTATCCACAGCGTTCCCACAATCAATGTGAGGGCAGGCAGCGCGTTGCCTTGCCCTGCTCCGGCGCTTGGGCCACTAAGCTTTTAGTTACAAAAGATCTGGAAACCGCAATGCTTGACGACCAATGGGAAGAGCTCGATCAGGACGAAGCACCCCCCGTGGATATGCTGGCAGCCTTTTTCGAGGCGCGCGGCTGGTCAGTCAACCACGTCGGCGACGACGAGTTGTCGGTCGAGATCAAGGGCAACTGGACGAGCTACCAGATGCGGGCGATCTGGCGGGATGAAGACCATGTTCTACAAATCCTGCTGTTGCCGGAGATCCGGGTTCCGGATGAAAAGAAAACCGTCATTTACGAAACATTGGGGCTGATCAACGAGCAGCTCTGGCTGGGCCATTTTGATCTCTGGTCTAACAACAACGTGCTGCTGTTCCGGCATGCCACCCTGCTTGGCGGCAGCGGGATGCTGGGTCTGGATCAGGCCCAGACGATTGTCGATCTGGCGATCGAGGAATGGGAAAGATTTTATCCGGTGTTCCAGTTCGTCCTGTGGAGCGACAAGAGTCCGCAGGATGCGATCGAGCATGCGATGGTGGATACGGCCGGGGAGGCCTGATGCGCTGATTGAACAGTATCTCCCTGATCGGACCCGCTGATTGCGGCAGCGATATTTTCTGGACAATGCACAGGCGGCAGTCAGGCTGACAGGAGTTGCTCAATCGGATATTTGGCAACGTCGTTCGCCGGGCGCGAGAGATAAAACTCGGCCAGCAGATGTCCCTCGCTCTCCTTTCCCGCAGGGTCGATTCCGCGCTCGCATAGCTGCTCCAGCACTTGTTCCCGCTCTTCGGCAGAGGAGAATTGGCGCTGGGGAAATGTTTGGCCTTCCAGTTTTTCGGTTACATAACCCCATTCGTTCAGCAATTTTTCGATCGGGTCGAACGGAAACAATCGCAGCACGAAATTGCCTATCCATGGTGCCTGTCCTTGGCTGATCGCTGGTAACAGCCGATCAAAGCTCTTCTCGGTCACATAACCGATACACCCTGTTGAAGTTACCAGATCGATCGGCTCCAATATCTCTCTCGCGGCCTCGGGCAAGGGGTCCGTCTCGAGATTGATGACGATATCTTCATCAAGAAGACCTGCCTTTCTGGCGAATGCGGTGGCAGATGGCGCCAGATCCAGTCCGACCATCTCGATATTGGCCGGTTCGTCGAGATTACTCAGGAAGGCCCGATCCCGCGCGGCAACTTCTTCCGCTGTGGCTGACAGAAGACCCCTGTTTCCCCAATGTCGATACAGTTCCGGCATCGATAGATCATATTTTAGCAAAGCAGCATTGATTCCGTACGAACAACCCAGATCCAGAACGTGGATTGTGTCCTTCTTCCGAATTCGAAGGTGAGAAATCAGTTTTTGAAAGATGGGTTTGGCGAGATCAGGGATTGCATAGTCAAGCTTCCCCAGTTCGCGGAAATAATTTCTTGGATCAGGTTCATCATAGATATAATCCAGATTGGATTTGGCTTCATTAATTTCTTCAAAGGCTACATTGTCCGACACTGGCTTTCTCTCTGATTGGGTCCCTGTTCGGTTAGAATTTTAGCATGTTTGCGAATAGATTTTCACCAGATTGCACGGCTACCCGTTGTTTCTGCGCGATTAATGACAGTAAGTGAGCCGAATCCGCGCTATTTTACACAGACTGTTCGCCGAGTCCTTTTTGCAATGGAGACAGAAGGATAGCCAATTCAGGGAAGCATATCGGGAATATACAAGGAATAGCTGAGATTCAGGCTTTGTCGCCGCGCAGGTCAAACACCATCTTGCGATCGCTTTCGGGGATCAGGCCTTCCAGAACATGCCAGAAACCGGTCACCGATTCCTGTCCGGCCGAAACATAAGCGGATGACAGCTTTTCCCGCAGATGCCGGAACAGTTCAGCTTCCAGCAGGGCTCCCTTTTCCGTCAGACGCAGCAATTTCTGACGCCGGTCGACCATTCCGGGCGAAGTCAGAATGAATTGCCGATCCTGCAATTCCTTCAGTACCCGGCCGAGCGATTGTTTGGTGATCGCCAACAATTTCAGCAACTCGCCGACGGTCAGATCCGGCTGGCGGGCAATAAAATATAACGCCCGATGATGGGCCCGGCCCAGGCCCTGTTTCGCCAGTTCCTGATCAATTGCGTTGGTCAATCTTGTATAGCCGAAATAGAGCAACTCTATTCCGCGGCGGACTTCATCTTCGCGCAGGAAAAGCGGAGAGGCACCGGGGGATGCGGCAGGGCGAGATACGTCAGTCATGTTGACGTATCTTGACAGGCTGATTAGGGGATTGCAAGACAATTGGATTATGCTTCCAATTCTTCCATTGGTCGGCATGAAACATAGCGAAGGCGGCAGTATATGGCAGAAAATAACAACCTGGAATTCAAGCTGGAACAAAGCGCTACGCCCGTTCTCGCAAGCGAGCGAACCCGCCTGTTGGAGAACCCGGGTTTCGGCACGCTGTTTACAGACCATATGGCCATGATCCGTTATAGCGAAGCGCAGGGCTGGCACGATGCCAGAATCACCAAGCGGGAACCCATAATGATGGATCCCGCTTCCTCGGTATTGCATTATGCCCAGGAAATATTCGAGGGCATGAAGGCCTATCGGCTGGCGGATGGCGCGACGGCTCTCTTCCGCCCCGAAGAAAATGCCAAACGGTTTCAGGCTTCGGCTCGGCGGATGGCGATGCCGGAACTCCCGCAACAGGCGTTTCTCGATTCGGTCGAGGCGCTGGTCGATATCGACCGCGAATGGTTCCCCTCGGTCGAGGGTGGATCGCTCTATCTGCGCCCGTTCATGTTCGCTAGCGAGGTGTTTCTCGGCGTTCGTCCAGCGAAGGAATATCTTTATCTGGTGATCGCTTCCCCGGCCGGCGGCTATTTCAAGAGCGGCGCCACGGCGATCAGCATCTGGGTATCCGAAGATTATAGTCGCGCAGCGCCAGGCGGGACCGGTGCCGCCAAATGCGGTGGCAATTATGCGGCCAGCCTCATTGCACAGGCCGAAGCCATCGAGAAAAATTGTGATCAGGTCGTATTTCTCGATGCTGCCGAGCACAAATGGGTGGAAGAACTCGGCGGCATGAATCTGTTTTTTGTGATGGACGACGGCAGGCTGATCACACCACCGCTTGGCGGAACCATCCTGCCGGGCATCACCCGCGATTCAATCATGACCCTGGCCCGGGAAGAAGGGCTGTCGGTGATCGAAGAACCCTATAGCATCGACCAATGGGAAGCAGATGCGGCCAGCGGCAAGCTGGTCGAGACCTTTGCCTGCGGGACAGCCGCGGTGGTGACCGCGGTGGGCACCGTCCGTTCCAGCGACGGGGAATTCTCTGTTGGCGGTGGCGGTCCTGGTCAGCTGACTGAAAAATTGCGGCGGCGACTTGTCGATATCCAGCGCGGGATCGCCCCGGACGATCATGGCTGGGTCAAGAGGCTGTTCGAGGCCTAGCTGCAACTGCCTCTTGCCCCGTGCAGGCAAACTGGATAATAGGCCCCTTCACCAGCGCAGCCCGGTAGAATCAGGCTCGCGATTATTGGGGTGTCGCCAAGTGGTAAGGCAGCGGCTTTTGATGCCGCCATGCGCAGGTTCGAATCCTGCCACCCCAACCAAATTTCGTTGCACGGAAATCGCAGCTGGACTTGTCCGGCCCATTTCACATGCCGGCTGCGGCGTTGCATTATCAGTCGTTTTGCCGGTTCAACCCGGTCGTTCGGCATCTGCCGGAAGCTCGCAATCGAGGCCCCAACCGGTCCCGCCTCTACTCTGTCCGAGCCGACGCACATGTAAAAGCTTGTAAATACACGCCTGCAAATCTGGTCAACCCTCGACAAATGGGAATAAAACGCAAATCATGAAATCACCTGGGAAAGCAGCGTTCATCTGATCAATGCTGAAACGCTGCTAGGAGAGTTGAAATGCGGGTAGCGATAGCGGATGACGATCCGGATATTATCGAATTTTTGGGAAAGATCGTCACAGAACAGGGCTATACCTATGACGGTTATGCGGATGGAAAGAGCCTTTCGAATGCGTTGCTGGGCAACGGGTTTGACATGGTAATCCTTGAGTGGAACCTGCCCGGACAAAGCGGCATGGAGATATTGCAATGGATGGAAAGCGCGATTGATGATCGCCCACCGGTGATCATGATGACAAATCGCACGGCAAAGCAGGAGATCAGCGATGCCCTTAATGCCGGTGCTGATGACTATATCACCAAGCCCGAGGACAAGGCCGTCATCGCTGCCCGGATCAACGCCTTGCTGCGTCAGAGTAGCGGTGCATCGGCGATGGAGACAATCGCCGAATATGGTGACTATTTGCTCGACCGGATCGGACAGACGGTCAGGCATGGCGAAAAGGAGATTGCCCTGACGGCAAAAGAATTCGAGCTGACCGATCTGATGTTCCGCAATCGCGACCGCACCCTGTCGCGGCGCTATATCATGGAAACCGTCTGGCGCACCAATGCACATCTCGCGACCCGGACGCTTGATATGCATGTGTCCCGGATTCGATCCAAGCTGGCGCTGAAGCCGGAAAACGGTTTCCGGATCTTTACGGTTTTCGGCTATGGCTACAGACTGGAGACGCTGAACGAGGGTCGGTAGCTGGCCGGACGGACCGGCCGGACACCTAGCGCGTCAGCGCATAATAGATGACATAGAACCAGGAGAAAAATCCGTGGATGATCGCCCATAAAATCGACTTGTGGGTGGTGAAGCTGATAGCAATGGCCAAGGCGCTGCCAAAACCGACGCCTTTGCTGACGATCTCCCTGCGGACATAGGTGGCTCCTCTCCTCATCGGCGATTCTCCCGGTGCATAATCTTCCGGACGCATCCGTTCCGGCTTTATCTTTTCCGCCATGATCAGGCTGCTTCCCGCGTGCGCTCGGACAATTCCTGATTGAGCATCTCGGCCAGCAGGAAAGCGAGCTCCAGCGATTGCGCGGCGTTAAGCCGCGGGTCGCAATGGGTGTGATAGCGATCGCCGAGCGACGCATCGGTGATCGCGACACCGCCGCCAGTGCATTCGGTCACATTCTGTCCCGTCATTTCGCAATGGATGCCGCCGGCAAATGTGCCTTCCGCACGATGCACGGCGAAAAAGCCGCGCACTTCGGCCAGGATACGATCAAACGGTCGGGTCTTGTAGCCGCTGTCCGCCTTGATCACATTGCCGTGCATCGGATCACAGGACCAGATCACCGGATGGCCTTCCCTCTTGACCGCACGTACGAGCGGGGCGAGGCCGCTTTCTACCTTGTCGTGCCCGAATCGTGAAATCAGCGTCATGCGACCGGGTTCGCGCCCCGGATTAAGCGTATCAAGCATCTTCAGAAGCGCGTCGGGTGTCAGCGAAGGCCCGCATTTCATGCCGATCGGGTTACCGATGCCGCGCAGAAACTCGACATGGGCTGACCCGTCGAAGCGGGTCCGGTCGCCGATCCAGAGGAAATGGGCGCTGGTGTCATACCAGTCTCCGGTCAGGCTGTCCTGCCGGGTCAGGCATTGCTCATAGGGCAGAAGCAGGGCTTCGTGGCTGGTGTAGAAAGACGTCGCTTTCAACTGCGGCACGGTATCGGGATTGATCCCGCATGCTTCCATGAAGGCCAGCGCCTCCCCGATCCGGTCGGCCATTTCCTCGAATTTCTTGGCCCACGGGCTACGCGCCATGAAATCGTGGGTCCAGCCATGCACCTGCTTGAGGTTGGCATAGCCACCGGTCGAGAAGGCGCGAAGCAGGTTGAGCGTCGCCGCGGACTGGTTGTAGGCGCGGATCATCCGCTCCGGATCCGGGTCGCGGCGGCCGCGGTCAAATTCGATGCCGTTGATGATATCGCCGCGATAGCTGGGCAGCTCGACTCCATCCTGTACTTCGATATCGGACGACCGCGGTTTGGCAAACTGGCCGGCCATGCGTCCGAGCTTCACAACCGGCAGTTTCGATGCATAGGTCAGCACCACCGCCATCTGCAGGATGACGCGAAACGTGTCGCGGATATTGTTGGGATGAAATTCCGCAAAGCTCTCGGCACAATCACCGCCCTGCAGCAGGAATGCCTTGCCTTCCGACACCTCTGCCAGATCCTGTTTCAGGCTGCGTGCTTCACCGGCAAAGACCAGCGGCGGGTAGCTGCCAAGCAGTTCCTCTGTTTCCGCAAGTCTGGCTGTGTCAGGATATTGTGGCATGTGCAGCCCTTCAAAATCCCGCCAGCTATTTGCCGTCCAATTTGTCGCCATCAGAGCGCTCCGCTTCATTTCCAATAAAATCGAGAGCCTTTAGGCGGGAGTCAAGGGCGAAGGCAAGGGAAACCGATTGTTGGTTGCCAGCGAAACTATCGGGAAACTGGCGGTGCGCTCTAGCCGCCCGGTTTTTTCTTCCAGGTACCACTGTCGCGGAATTCGGGTTTGATCCGACCGACGTCTGGAAGGTTTTGTCCGGCAAACGCCTGATCACCGCCTTTGGCTCTTGCTTCGCTGCTGTAATTGGGGGCCTGGAAGAAACGCGGAGCATTTACATTTGGTCCCGGAGCGGGCTGATCATGCCTGCGGGCATTGTCCGCTGCCAAGGCTGCCGTTCGCTCGGATTGAGCTGCTTCGGCTTCGGCCTTGCGGCGGCCC